>OBVA01000385.1_pt1 | contig 19656 bp, 15 predicted proteins | sample 1495021 | NCBI WGS metagenome assembly OBVA01 (sample SAMEA2579965, study PRJEB22360) | human gut metagenome | biome: human gut; feature: human-associated habitat; material: faeces | place: Denmark | collected 2008/2010
GACGGGGCTTAACGTCTACGCGGCCAGATCAGCCGAGACGAGCGGGAACGGCTCGAGCCCACCCCTACATCAGCTTCGTGCTTTCGAGCTTCTCATCGACCCACTCGTTCAGGCGGATAATCGGACGACGAAGCACGAGACCGAGCAGCAGCGCCGGGACAAGGAAGCACGCGAGCTTGCCCATGCAGCTCCAGTAGTCGTTGCCGTAAAGACCGAACATCGCGGCTCGCATGGCGTTCTCGCTGTGGACGAACGGCAGGAACGGATAGAGCGCCTGGAAGGTCGGGGGCAGCATCTCCTTCGGGAAGGTGCCACCGGAGCCGGCGACCTGGATGACCATGAGGACGACTGCGATGGCCTTGCCCACGTCGCCAAAGCTCGCGGTAAGGGCGTAGATGATGTTCACGAACACGAAGCTCGCCAGCCACCCCACCAGGAAGAAGAGGACGGGATTGGCGCACTGCACGCCGAGGAAGTAGAGGTCACCGGCGCAGATGAGCGCGCTCTGGAGCAGGCCGACGCCCGCGAACAGGGCAAGGCGTCCGAGGTAGACCTGGGTGTGCGAGCAGCCCGTCTCCTCGATGGCCTTCTCGCTCGCGCCCGTCTTCACGAGAGCGGCCAGAACGACGCCCCCGATCCAGATGGCGAGCGTCGTGTAGAACGGCGCCATGGCGCTGCCGTTGTTCTCGATCGCATAGATCGGGTTGCGGTCGACGATGACCGGGTTGGAGATGAAGTTCGCGAGATCGCTGACGTCGCCCGAGAGAATCGAGCGCACCTGGTTCATGTCATCGGACTCGAGGGCTGCCGTGAGCTTGCCATGAAGCGCGACGAGCTTCTGGGCGGAGTCGTCGAGCACGTCGGCGGCCTGGTTCAGCGAGCCGCTGGCGCCACCGATGGAGTCCGCGGCGGAAGAGGCGGTGGAGCCGACGGCACCGAGCGTCTCGTTCAGGCTCGACATGATGGAGTCGGCGTCGCCGGCAGCGGAATCGATGCTGTTGGCCAGGTCGTTGAGCGACCCCTTGAGGTTCGTCTCGTAAAAGGACTCGACGGAGGAGAGGCTGTCCTTCGCATTCGAGACGATGCCCTGAAGCTCGGCGCGGGCTGCCGCGGCGTCGGTCCTGCCCGTCTGGATGTCTCCGGCGGTCTTGCCGAGCATCTGGGCGAGCTCTCCCATCGAGGAGGCGGCGCTCTCGGCATGGGCCTTGAGCTCGCGGGCAGAGTCCCTCGCGCCCTGGAGCGCGATCGAGGTCTTGTGGAGCACCGAGTAGCGGATGTCGTAGAGCGGCGAATTCGGGTCGAGAGCGTTCAGCTCGGCGTCGACGGAAGACTTGGCTGCGTCCATCTTGTCAGCCGCGGCCCCCAGGCGCGACGCGAGGTCATTCAGGCGCTCCTGGTTCGTGGCCGCCACGCCTTGCGCCTTGGTGAGGGCGTCGATGAGATCGTTCGTGGGGGCATCGACAGCGTCAAACGCGCTATCGATGGCGTCAGAGACCGCGCCGATGCTGGCAGAGCTTGAGGCAATGGCGTCATTGATCGATCCCGTGGTGCCGTCGAGGGCATTGCCGAGGTCGCGGACGTTACTCGCCGCACCCGTGAGCGAGTTGCCCACGGAGAGCGCGGAAGACAGGGAGGCGTCGAAGGCCGAGGAGCCGGACCCGAGCAGGCCCTGGGTGGCATCAAGCGTGTCCGCGAAGCCGCGCATGGTCTGGGCGGTGGAAGTGAGCGTCTCGGAGCTCTTCAGCACGGCGGTGTCGAGGTTAGCGGCAACCTCCGCGATCTTATCGTCATCGAGATAGTTGCCAAGCTGGTCGAGTACGCCGGCCCCGACGGTCGTCACGGTGCTCGCGAAGGACTCGTCGATGTCCTTCTCGATGGCGGCGGAGGCCTTGTTGGTCACAATCTGGGCAATCGCGTTGGCCTTCTCGTTCTGATAAAACTTGACCTGGGCCTTGACCGGATTGTCAGAAAGGGCCGTGAGGAGATCGGCGGAGAAGTCCTCCGGAATGACGACGGCAGCGTAGTACTCGCCAGAACGAACTCCCTCGATGGCCTCGTCCTCGGAGACCACGGTATAGCCGATGGTCGTCGATTTGCGCAGGTCATCGACCACACGGTTACCGAAGTTGATATCTATGGGCATGAGGTCAGAGGTGTACCCGAGGTCAGAGTTGGCAACGGCGACCTTCAGGTTCTTCGTGTTGCTGTACGGGTCCCAGAAGCCACCGATGTTGAACCATGCGTAAAACGTCGGTACCACGATGATGCCCATGATGACGACGAGGGCGATGACGTTTCCCTTGATGTGGCGCAGGTCGCGCTTGATGAAGTCGATGATCTTGCGCATTACGCCTCGCCTCCCTTCGAGGAATCGGCATCCGAGGCGTCGGAATCCTTGCGTGCAGAACGGCCCTCGAGGGCAGAGGCGTTGACCTCGCCCTTTTCGAGACGCATCTTGTCGAGTGGGGCGAACGCCATGAACTCCTGGCGAAGCTCGTCGTCAAGGAGGGAGAAGAGCTCCTCGCGGCTCATGTCAGAGAGAGAGAGCTTCTTGGAGACGCGCTCGTGGAAGTACTCCACCACGATGAGGAACGTGCTGATGACGATCAACGAGAGAATCCAGAGCGTCAGCATCGCGAACTTCGCGGGCAGCGCGAACATGAGCGCGAGCAGGACGAGCGGCACCCAGATGAGCGCCGCGAAGCCACGCTTGATGAGCGTGGGATACATGAGCTCGAACTTTGCGGCACGCTCGATGAAGGCGGCCTTGTACTCGCCGGAGTTCATGATGATCTTGATGAGCGTCGAGAGGCGGAAGGTCGCACCCTCCATGCTCGTGCGCTCGGTGATCATGAGCTCCGTATCTCCAAGCTTGCGATCGAACAGGGCGTTGATGTTGAGCAGGTGGCGACGCGCGGTGACACCAATGAGCAGCGCCGGAATCAGGAACACGAGAAGAACGATCAGGTTCGTGGCGTAATAGTTGCCGTAGAAGCCGGCAATGGCCTCGCGCATGGCGTTGACGCCATACGTGAACGGCAGGAACGGGTAAACGTTCTTGAAGAAGTCCGGCATCATCTCGATGGGATAGGTGCCCGAGGCGCCAGGAATCTGCAGGATCACGAGCAGGACGGCGATGGCCTTGCCGATGTGCTTGAAGGCCACTGATATCGAGTAGATGAACGCCACGTAGACGAAGCTCTCGACCATGCCGGCGAAGACGAACGCCACCGGGTTCAAACACTGGATGCCGAGAAGAACGTCACCCACGCAGCAGATGATGGCCTGGACCTGGCCCAGGAGGTTCAGCAGCAGCCAGCGACCGAAGAAGCCCTGCCACGGCTTGAACTTACCGATGCCCTCGTCATCGACCTCGAGCTTGTAGATGGCGACGAGCACGAAGCCACCCACCCAAAGAGCGAGGTTGGTGAAGAACGGCGCCACGCCGCTGCCATAGTTCTCCACGGCATAGACGGGCTGGGATACCATCTCGACAGGCGAACCGATGAAGTCGCCCACCTGCTCCGCGTCGAGATCGAGCGCGTCCTTGAGCATGCTGAACGCCTCGGCGCTCTGGATGGCGGCGGTGTCGGTCGCGAGCGCGCCCACGGCATCCGCGGCGGAGCGAACGCCGGCAGAGGTCTGGACGATGGCGCCAGAGCTCTGGGCGAGGATGCCATCGAGCTGGGAGAGCGTGCCGTCAGCCTGGGAGAGCATCGGAGCGAGCGCGTCGGCAGTGCCCACGAGGCGGCCGCCGGCGTCAGCGAAACCGTCGAGCGCGCTGGAGACGGCCGGGAGCGTCGTGGTGTTGAGCGTTCCCTGCACCTCAGCAAGGCCCTGGGAGGTCGCCTGCACGGCAGCGTTCACGGAACCAGAGAGGCCGGCGATCGCGTCGTTGGCGTTCTTGATGGCGGCGGACTTCTCCTTGAGGGTGGCGAGCTGGCCATCGTTCAGGTTCTTGAGCTCGTTGAGCGCAGACTCCGCGGAGGATAGCGCGTTGAGGATCTCCTGCTTGTTGGGGGTGGAGTCATCGAGGCCATTGATCGTGTCCCAGGCGCGCTGGATGGAGGTCGTGAGGTCTGCGATGGTGTTGGAGTTGAGGGCGCCGATATGACTGATCGCGCCGTCGAGCTGGCCCTGGGCCCAGCCCACGTCGCCGGTGATCTGGCCGATGTCATAGTTGGCCTTGCTGGAGATGCCAGAGATGGTCGACACGCTCGTGCCAAGGGCGCCGGAGAGCTGCGCGCCAAGGGCGCCCGCGTTGGCACGGGTGGTGGAGAGGGAGTCCATCGAGCTCGAGAGCGTGCTCGCGAGCGAGGCGGAGGAAGTGCTCACCTGAGAGAGCGTGGAGCGGGCGGAGCTAACGGCACCGCGGGCGTCAGAAATGGTGCCGCCGGCGTTGTCGAGGCCATCGGCGATGCCATTGAGCAGGCTCTGCACCTCGACCAGGCTCTCGTTGGCGCTCGCGGTGGCCTCGTCGATGCCGCCAAGCAGGCGCCCAGAGAGGCCGGAGAGCTTCTCGGAAACCGTCTCGCCGACGACCTGCACGAACTGGTTAGCGATCTGCGCCTCGAGGGTGGTCGCACCGGTATCGGTCACCTTGGGCGAGATGGCGTTTACCTTCTCGTTAACGTAATAGGCGATGTGCGCCTGCTCGGTGTCGCCGTCGAGAACGTCCGCCATGGAGCTGGTGAAGTCCTTCGGCAGGACGAAGGCAGCGTAGTAGCGGCCGCTCTTCACCCCCTCGATCGCCTCGTCCTCGCTGTCGACGATGTTCCAGCCGAGCTGGTCATTGTCTTTGAGGCGCTCCTCGACCATGTCGCCGGCGTTGATGTAGCCCTTGTCGCCCACCTCGGCGCCCTCGTCCTCGATGACGACGGCGATGGGGACCGTCGAGGTGTTCTCGTACGGATCCCAGTTGGCGAGGATGTTGAACCAAGCGTAGAGCGACGGGATGATGCAGACGCCGATGGCAATGATGATGGCCACGGGGTTGACGAAGATGCGCTTGAGATCGCGTTTGAAGATGTCGAAGGCAGTTCTCACGTGGCGACTCCCTGCAGTAGAACGTGGCTTACGGTTGTGCTCGCCGGCGGCGGGGTCTTGCGGACGGTGGCGCGGGTCTTGCTGGCCAGCGGTGGAGACTTCCCGGTGGCGTGGCGCGGGTCTTGCCGGCCGGCGGTGGTGCCTTGCCGGCAGTGGCTCGGTACGGGACGTGCAGCAACGCTCGCTTGCTCATTTATTTATGTGCTTAGTAAGGAGCCTGGCTGGCCCGGCCTCCCCATCTGCCCAATATACCCTCGCGAAGGGGCATTATACGCACTTTAAGCAGACGGGTTTACATAATTTCTCAAGTTTACAGACGCCTTTCGAACCAATACACTATCTGTGCCTTGAAAGGGCGCTCGTCAAGAGGCGTCGAGACGGTCAAGCACCGCCGAGACGCGTAGAGCCGAGGGACCGAGCCCCATGACGCTCCGACAACCCACCTCGCGGCCGCGGCCGCCGGCAGGGTGCCAATTCTCGGCGGAGAGCCGCGCTCTCCGGAAGACGGGGGAAGCATGACACGCGTCATCGACGTCCCCTTGCATATTGGCATGGGGACGTTTTTCGTCTCCGGGCGCCGGAAGGCGCCACGTACGGGCCTTACGCCCAAGGAGGTTGCACGCATGTCAGAGAGCTACTACTTCACCTCGGAGTCCGTGACCGAAGGTCACCCCGATAAGATCTGCGACCAGATCAGCGATGCCGTGCTCGACGCGATCCTCGCCAAGGAGGCTCGCCTAGAGGCCGAGGGTTACGTCAGCCCGTCCGGCAACCCCGCTAGCCTTTCTGCGGTCCGCTGCGCCTGCGAGACATTCGTCACCACCGGAACCGTCGTCGTCGCCGGGGAGATCCGCACCCAGGCCTACGTCGACGTGCAGACCATCGCCCGAGACGTGCTTCGCCGCATCGGCTACAACCGCGCAAAGTTCGGTTTTGACTGCGAGACTTGCGGCGTCATCAGCATGATTCACGAGCAGAGCCCCGACATCGCCCAGGGCGTCGATGAGTCCTTCGATGCCCAGGCGGGCCGCACGACCGATCCTCTTGACCTCATCGGCGCAGGCGACCAGGGCATGATGTTCGGCTACGCCTCGGACGAGACCGAGACCCTCATGCCCATGCCCATCTACCTTGCCCAGAACCTCGCCAAGCGCCTGGCAGACGTCCGCAAGTCCGGTGAGATCGAGTACCTCCGCCCGGACGGCAAGACCCAGGTGACCGTCCGTTACGAGAACGACCGCCCCGTCGAGGTGACCGCCATCGTCGTCTCCACCCAGCATGACCCGAACGTCGAGAGCATGGACGTCATCAAGGCCGACGTCATCGAGCACGTCATCGCCCCGGTTCTCGCCGAGGTCGACATCCTCTGGGGCAATGCGGACATCTACGTCAACCCCACCGGCCGCTTTGTCGTCGGCGGCCCGATGGGCGACACCGGTCTCACCGGCCGCAAGATCGTCGTCGACACCTACGGCGGCATGGGTCGCCATGGCGGCGGCGCCTTCTCCGGCAAGGACTGCACCAAGGTCGACCGATCCGCCGCGTATGCCGCGCGCTGGGTCGCCAAGAACGTCGTCGCGGCCGGCCTCGCCCATAAGTGCGAGGTGCAGCTCGCCTACGCCATCGGCGTCGCGCACCCACTGTCCATCCTGGTTGACACCAAGGGCACCGGCACGGTGAGCGATCGCACGATCGAGGCCGCAGTCGAGCGCGTCTTCGATCTGCGCCCGGGCGCCATCATTCGCGCCCTCGACCTTCGCCGCCCGATCTTCGAGAAGACCGCCGCGTATGGTCACTTCGGCCGCAAGGACCCGGACTTCACCTGGGAGGCCACGAACCGCGTCGACGAGCTCAGGGACGCCGTGGCCGAGCTCGCGTAGGGGACAAGCGATACCCTAACGCGAGCAATGGCTGGCGCCACGGAACGAGCAATAACTAACATGTAAATCTGCGGCGATTGAACCGCTTCAACGACTAGCGGGTGCCCCCCTCAGCGGGGCGCACCCGCTACTTCTACGAACGGCGGGCGCGCCTAGGATCCACATCCCAGCCGCGCCCGCCCCAAGCGAGTCGTGCGATCGCGCAACACGCAAATCCAGCTTATAATCGCTACGCCTCGGCAGCCTCGGCCTCGCCGTCGCCCTCGGCCTCGTGATCACCAGAATCGGCGGCCTTAAGCGCCTCGTTCTCCTCGATGGGCTCGGGAGGCATGAGAAGGTTCAGCACGATGGCCATGACGGCGCACGGAGTGATCGCGGAAGTGCCGAAGATGGTGTTGATCCAGACAGGCATGCCAGTGCCGGTGAGGGAGCCGGAGACCTACGCGATGCCCAGGCCAAATGCCACAGACACGCCAAAGATGGTGCAGGTTCGCGGCGTAAGCCCGTCCTTCACGAGGATTCGGATACCGTTGAGGGTGATGGTACCGAAAACGCTGATCGTGGCGCCACCAATGACGGGCTGCGGAATCATAAGCAGGAGCGCGGAGAGCTTCGGGCAGAGGCCGGCGGCCATGAAGGTGAGAGCCGCACCGCCGAAGACCCAACGGTTGATGACCTTGGTGCTCACGATGATGCCGACGTTCTGGCCAAACGCGGAGGTCGGGAGGCTGCCGAACATCGAGGAGATAATGGAAACGAGACCCTGTGCCATGATGCCGCCGCTGATTTCGCGACCCTTGGGCATACGGTCCATCGAACCGGCGACCGCAGCGGAAAGGTCACCGATGAGCTGTACGTTCACCATCACGTAGATGATGCCGACCGTAATGCACACCGCCGGATCGAACTTGAGCTCGTAGGGCATGAACTGCGGAAGGGAGAACCAGGACGCGCCGGAAATCGCAGAGGCACCGATCATGCCAAAGGGAATCGAGACAAGGCAGCCAATGAGCATGGCGAAGAAGATCGAGCCGATCTTGGTGATGCCCGTCGTGAAGTTGGTGAGACCGAAGGTCAGCGCGAAGGTGACGAGACCAACAAGCCAGTTCTGGGCGCTGCCAAAGCCCGGCGTCCCGACACCACCGGCAATGTACTTGATGGCAGTGGGATAGAGCGAGACACCGATGGCTAAGATGACCGTACCGGTGACGAGCGGCGGGAAGAAGCGCTTCACCTTATCGTAGAAAAGGCCGAAGACCATCGCCACGACGCCGCCGATGAGCTGCGAACCGAGCACCACGGAGAAGCCGAACTCGCCGCCAACCGCCTGCATGACGGGAAGAAAGGCGAACGACGCGCCCGTGAGGATGGGCAGGCCCGCGCCTATGCGCCCAAAGAGCGGAAACTACTGAAGCAGCGTGTCGATGGCGGAGAGGATGAGGGAGACCTGGATGATCGCCGCCTCCTGCTCCGAAGTGAAGTTGCACGTGGTGGCGATCATCATCGCGGCGTAATGACGCCGGCGAACGACGCCAGCACGTGCTGAAGGCTCATCGGCACAAGCGAGGACAGGGGCGGAACTCCCTCGCGCCTGAAAAGTCTCTCGTCCAGATTACCGTCGGTATTCATGGTGTTTCCCATGCGTGCTCCTCCTTTGGGTCCCGCACGACATACTAAATATTATTCAGTTAATAAAACTTTTTATTTGGTTCTTACGCTGCGGAGCGCAAACGACGGGTATATCCTCGCGAACGGTAATTTACTATATGACTCAGCGGTATTGCCAGGCCGCGGCGTTGGCTTGGGATACGATTCGATCACACGAAACAACTTCAGACGGGGGGCACCATGCTCGACATGATCAAGGCAGAAGAGGCTCGCGCCATCGCGGACGAGGCCAAACCCAACCGCGAGCGCGCCGCGGCTGACACCCTCTCCGATAACGCGATCAACTGGGCCATCCGCAACTGCGCCGCTCGCACGGACACGCGCGTCCGCATGTACGCGAAGTTTGGTCACTACGAGCTCTCGGTCAAGTTCGCTCCGGGCGTCGACGACCGCAGCGGTGTGGGCAACTCCTTCTACAACGACCTCGTCGCAAACAGCAACACGGATGTCGCCGACGCCATCTGCGACATCATCTACGGTCGCGACCAGGACCTGATCTCCCCCATCCAGACGGCCCGCTTGCTCAACACATACTCAGCGCGCTTGGCCAAGTTCGTCAACGACCTGCAACACAACGGCTATGACGTCTGTGTGGGCGACGGCCTGGACCAGGGCAACGGGAGGCTCGACAACAACACGATCATCGTGAACTGGGCGTAGGAGGAGGTCCAGCGTGACCTCCGGACGCTGCGCTCGGGTGCTCTTCGAGAAAACCCTCGCTCCGCGACCGGAGGCCACACAGGCCCACGTTGCAGAGGCGGGCCTTGGCTGCTAGAGCGACCTGAACGGTCATCAAGGGTTCTGAACCGCACAAATTGAGGGCCCGGCTCCGTAGGGAGCCGGGCCCTCTTTGCTAACGCACGTACGAAGAGAGACGTCTCTCGCCTACTCGCCGCACTCCTTGTGGACGATCTCGATCGCCTTTTCGACGCCGTCAATCACGTTCTGGTAGCCGGTGCAGCGGCAGAGGTGGCCAGAGAGGTTCTTGCGGATCTCGTCGCGCGTGAAGGTCTTGCCAGAGTCGATCATCTCCACGGCGCTCATGATGATGCCAGGGATGCAGAAGCCGCACTGAACGGCGAACTGGTCGATAAAGGCTTGCTGGACGGGATTGAGCGTACCATCCGGAGCCTGAAGGCCTTCGACGGTGAGGATGTTCTTGCCCTGGGCCCACTCGGTAAGGTACAGGCAGGTATCGGTCGCGACGCCGTCGATCAGGACGGTGCAGGCACCGCACTCGCCCACCTCACAGCCGCGCTTGACGCTCGTGAGGCCGAGGCGGTTGCGCAGCGTGTCGAGCAGGCTCTCGCGCGGGTCATAGCCAACCTGCACTTCCTTGCCGTTGACGGTGCACTTGAGAATTCGCATATCCATTAGATATCAGCCCCTCCCTTTCGAGCGGCCTCGACGAGGGAACGCTTCGACATCTCCTTGATAAGCTGCAGGCGGAAGTCCTTGCTCGCGCGCCAGGAGTCACGCGGGTTGGTGCACGCGCAGGCGAGCTCGCCGATACGCTCGGCGGCCTCGGCCACATCGAGGCCACGCACGGCGTCCTCGGCGGCGATGGCACGCATCGGGGTCGGGCCGGCGACGCCAAACGCGAGGCGGATATCCTCGATCGTGCGCTTGTCCTCGCCAAGTTTCACCAGGCAGCAGCAACCCATCGTGGTGATCTCAAGGGCACGACGCTTGCCATACTTGAAGTAGTGGCCAGAGAAGCCCTCGTAGTTCTCGCGCGGAATGCGGATGCCCACGAGGAGCTCGTCGCGCTCGCGATGGCTACGGCCGGGACCGGCATACCACTCTTCGATGGGGAGGGTGCGCGTTCCGCGGGAACTCTGAAGGTCGAGCAGGGCGCCAAACGCAAAGAGCGTCGACGCGGTGTCGGCCGAGGTGGCGGCAGAACAGACGTTGCCACCGATCGTGCCGGAGACACGCAGCTGCGGGCCGCCCGGGGTGTCGCAGGCCTCGCCGAGGACCGGAACGGTCTCCTGGATGACCGGAGACGTGGTCACGTGGTGGAACCACGTGATGGGGCCGATCCAAACGGTGCCGTCGTCGAGAAGGCGCACGCCATCGAGCTCGCCATGGAGCTCGTGGATTGAGACGAGGTGGGCAGGCGCGCCCTTGCCCTCTCGCAGCTTGACCAGGACGTCGGTGCCGCCGGCGATGACCTCGGCGGAGGGGTCGGCCGCAAGGGCCTCGCAGGCATCGGCCACGCTGGTGGCCTCATAGAGCGATTCGATGTCGTACATCTAGATCAGCCCCGCTTCCTTGAAGCCCTCGAACAGACGCTGCGGCGTCATGGGCTCCACGTAGAACTTGACGCCGGTAGCGTCGAGGATTGCGTCTCGGATGGCGGATGCGGGCGAGATGACCGGGGTCTCGCCAACCGCCTTGTTGCCGTAGGGCCCCGTCGGGCACGGCTTCTCGACGAAGTCCGCCTTCAGATCGGGCAGGTCCATCGTCGTCGGGATCTTGTAGTCGAGCAGGGTCGGGTTGAGGACGCGAGCGGTCTTCGGGTCGATCTGAAGCTCCTCGTAGAGGCCATAGCCGATACCCTGGGCCATACCGCCGTGAATCTGTTGCTCAACGAGCTTGGGGTTGATCAGGCGGCCAGAGTCCTGGACGTTGATGATCTTGTTGACCGTGACCTGGCCAAGTGGCATGTCCACAGTGACGTCGGCGAAAGTGACGCCACCGGCGAGGGTGTTGGTGTGGATGTTGATGGTCTCGTGGGCGGAGAGCTGGTCTGCTCCGTCGAGGTTGTAGTAGGCCTCGAGGGCGAGGTCAGCGAGGTTCCAGATCTTGTTGCCCTCGCCGTCCCAGATGGCATGGTCATGCAGGTCGAGCTCGCCGGGCGCGTCGGGCGTGAGCTTACGCGCGAAGTCGAGAATCTTGCCCCTGAGGGTCTCGCCGGCCTTCTTCACGGCCGTGCCGGAGACGTAGGTCTGGCGCGACGCATAGGCACCGGAGTCATAGGGTGTGACGTCCGTATCCTGCTGCGAGACGATGTGGATGTCCTCGGTGTCGACGCCGATGGCCTCGGCTGCCATCTGGCTGAAGACGGTGTCGGCTCCCTGGCCAATCTCGGTGGCGCCCATCTGGAGCTGGACTGAGCCGTCCTGGTTGAGCGTGACCTGAGCGGTGGCCGTCTCGAGCGCGAACGGCGCGACGGCGGTCTTGTACACGAAGAACGCGACGCCGACGCCATGGCGAATCGGACCGGTCTCGTTCGCGTACTCCTTCTTCTTGCGATCCCACTCGATGTACGCCTTGCCCTTCTCGGCGCACTCCCTGATGGCGCAAGTATGGGCGGCGATGGTGCCGTTAGGCGTGAACTCGTCGACGAACTTGTCGGTATAGACGTTCTTGAGGCGGAACTCGAGTCCATCCCAGCCGTTGTCATAGGCGATGTCACCCATGAGGCACTCTGCGGCCCAGTTGCCCTCGGGCACGCCATAGGCACGCATGGCTCCCGTGTGCGGACCATTGGTGTAGATGGTGTAGGCCTCGGAGTGCGTGGCGACCTCGTTGGTGTGGTAGAGCCAGCGGAAGCTGTTCACCGAGTTGAGAACGAGGGCGTGACCGTGGTGAATGTATCCGCCCGTATTCGAGTACGCGACGATCTTGCGAGCGTGGAGGGCCATGTCGTCGCCATAGGAGCACTCGATGTCGAACGTCTTGGGCTGACGGCCCGAAGTGGCCCAGAAGAGTTCCTCACGCGAGATCTCGAGCCTGACGCATCGGCCGCCGAGCTGTTTGCAGATCCACGCATTGAGAGGCTCGTAGTGGACGTCCTGCTTCGTACCGAAGCCACCGCCGATATAGGGCTTGATGACACGAACGTCGCCCCAGGGAATGCCAAGGGCCTGGCCAATGACGCGTCGCACGACGTGCGGGATCTGCGTCGAGCTCACACAGACGATCTTGTTGCCCTCCATGTAGCAGTAGGAGACGCAGGACTCGATGTGGACCTGAGACTGCTCGCGGCTCTCCGCATGGATGGCGATGTGATGATAGGCGGGATCCTCGAGGGCCTCCTCCACCGTCTTGTAGCCGGCCTCAGCGAGCTTGTCCTCAGGCGTGACCGCGCAAGTGTGGGCGACGATGTTGTCGGGCTTGGCCTCATGGACGGGCACCTCGGTGCCCTTCATGGACTCGATAGCGTCGTAGACGACGGGATACTCCTCGTACTCGACCTTGATCAGGCGCAGCGCGCGATCACAAGCGACGGTGTCCTCGCCCACCACGACGGCGACGTTGTCACCGTAGATGCGCACGCGCCTGTCAAGCAGGCGACGGTCAGCCTGATCACGCTTGGCCGCGGCGGAGTTGGCATACCAGGGGTGGCCGGCCACGGGATACGGATGCTCGGGCACGTCGAAGCATGTGTAGATAGCAACGACACCCGGCACCTTCAGTGCCTCCGTGGTGTCAATCGAGATGACCCGACCGTTTGCGATGGTGGAGTGGAGAAGCTTTGCCTCAAGGCAAGGCTTGGGACATAGGTCATCCGTGAACTTCGCACGACCTGTGACCTTGTCGTAGGCGTCAACCCTTGGAATCGGCCTGCCGACCTCCCTCAGTGTCTCCATGACGTCCTCCTTATGGAATTGTTGCGCGCTTCCCGGGCGCGCGTGGGGACTCAGCCCCGCATAACTAGGCGCGGCGGCACTCGCAAACACGAATCCTTAAACGCCCCATGGCAAGCGACGTTCTCTGATGAGAAGTCTTGCTGCCTAACAAAAGGTTAGCCAAGTGACCAGCGCAGACCTACTTTTGGACGGTGAACGGCCAGGAAAACTGGGTGGCTGGCAAGGAGGCGCAAAAACGAAACAGCCCCTCTGACCTGAGCGTTATAGCTACGTAAGTTTAACGTTGCGTTCTGGTGACGCGTTCTGGTGACGGGATTTCGCGGATACGTGCGGCCCCGCGGCGCGCGGAGCCGCGCCTGCGATGCGGCGTGGCAAAGGAGGATGTGCAGTGAGGCCAATTTTGTGGACAATAATTGGAAATTTGCAAGGATTGTGTATTTGCGAGGCATTGGTGGATGGATTGCGTCTGGCATCGCCGTCGGAGCGAGCGCCGCTCGTCGATGCTGGTTGGACAGCGCGTTCGACGATGGCAGCGACGCACATCGTGGCCCATAGTGAAAAAGGCCGGGACGCGCTTGGCATCCCGGCCAAACAGCCGATTGTCTTTAGCACTGGCCGGGCGGCGGCTTTTCGGCCGCACGTCGACCGTCCCAGCTACGCGGACGCGCGTTGCGACTTCGTCACAACCGCACCCGGTCCCTCGGCTCAAACGCAAGTTAGCTAGACTAGCCCAGCGTGGACTGGATGGCCTCAATCTCGGAGTCGCTCAGGTAGGTGCCGGCCTTGATCTGATCGGCGTACTCGTTGATCTTGTCCTGGACGTCAGACGGGACCTTGTCGGAGAACTTGCCGAGGGAGACGCCGCCGTTTTCCATGTTGGCGGTGATGGCCTTGCCGCCGCCGAAGGTGCCGGCCTCGATCTCGTCCATGGCCTGGTCGATCTTCCAGTCGGTCACCGTGGAAGCGATGACGGTCGGCTGGTCGTCGCCGAGGATGTCGATCGGCTGGGCGATGTCGAAGTGAGTGTCGGCACCGGCGGCCTCGAGGGCCTTACGGGAGCCGTTGTCGACCGCGGAGGCGTCGCCCCACATAACGTCGACGTTCTTGGAGTTGATCCACTGCTCGGTGAGCTGGGTGCCCTTCGCGGCGTCGGAGAAGCCGGCCTCGAAGTTGTACTGGCCCTGGATGGAGGAGTCAATCTTCTGAGCAGAGGCGAGGTAGGCGCTGTACTTGGCGAGCGTGCTCGGAAGCTTCATTCCGCCGATGAAGCCGATGGACTTCGTCTGGGTCATGAGACCGGCGATAACACCGGCGAGGGCGCCGAGCTGCGTGAAGTCAGGAAGAACGGTCTCGACGTTGTCGGTGCTCTCGTAGTCAGCGAGCTCCTGCTCAGGGTTGGTGTTGGTGATCAGGAAGTGGACGTTGGGGTGAGACTCGGCGGCATCAGAGGCGACCTCGGCCCAGGTGGAGGCAAACTGGTTGCCGTTGCCGACGATCAGATCGACGTCCTGGTCAACGTAGGACTCGGCGGCGGAGGCGGCGTCGGCGTTGGCGACGTTCTCCTTGGGCTCGAGCATCTCCCAGTTGGGGTGGGAGTCAACGGCGCGCTTGAGGGACTCATAGTGGGCCTGGTCCCAGCCGCCGTCGGTAATAATGCCGCTCATGATCATAGCGACCTTGTAGGAGCTCTTCTCGGCAGAGCCAGTGCTGGCGGAGTCAGAGCCAGAGCCACCACACGCGGTGAGGGCAAGGGCCGCAGCGGCGGTGGCGCCACCGGCGACGAACTGACGACGATTGATGTTCTTACTCATGGTGCTTCCCTTCTTTTCCGGGGCTCTTTTACGCCCCACGTTTAAAGCCTGGTGCACGTACGCATGAAACTAAACGCCTCTGCCGAATCCGGCAGGTGATGCCATCTGCAAGGCGGACGGGCCCAACGAAGCCTGCCCATGCCATCCCTGCCAGCGCCAAGACAAGCGAAACCCCTATGTCCGCTCGACCTGACGCCAAATACAAACTGTACACGAGACGGTGACCCACCCCCGCGAATCACCGTCTCATTGTATCGCTAACGGCTCTCGCGGTTATACGGCTGACCGTTGGCCTTCGGGCCAGCGTGCTTCGAGCCAAAGAACACGAGGGCCACAATCGTGAAGATATACGGAATCATCTTGAAGAACATAACCGGCGCAGACTGGAACTGGGCCTGAAGGGCGACGTTCACGCCATCGAAGAAGCCAAAGAGCAGGCTCGCGAGCATGACGCCCACGGCACTCCAGCGACCGAAGATGACCGTCGCCAGGGCGATGAAACCACGACCTGCGACGATGCCGTCCGTGTAGATAGGCGTGTAGCAAATCGTGAGGAAGGCGCCGCCCGCAGCGGCAAGGGCGCCGCACAGGATGCAGGCCACGTACTTGGTGCGGATGACGTTGATGCCCAGGGTCTCTGCGGCCTGGGGCTTCTCGCCCACGGAGCGGAACGACAGGCCGGCACGGCAGCGCTTGAAGAAGAACGCGACCACGGGCACGAGGAGGAACGCGATGTAGGCAAGAAGCGACTGGTTGAACATGCCGTTGCCGATGACCGGAAGATCGCACAGGCCGGGAATGGCGATGTTGGGCATCTGCGCGCCGGTGGCGTTCTCGGGGTTGGAGCCGACGAACAGGTTGTAGCCGAAGAGCGCGATGGCCGGCGCAAGGATGTTGACAGCCATGCTCGTGACCACCTGGTCAGAGCAGAGGGTGACCGTGCAGAACGCGTAGATCATGTTGATGAGCACACCCGCGACCATGCCGACGAGCAGGCCGAGCCAGAGGTTACCCGTGACCTTGCCAACGGCGAATGCCACGAAGGCGCCCACGGCCATGATTCCCTCAAGGCCGATGTTGACCATGCCGGCACGCTCGGAGAAGACCTCGCCCAGGGCGGCGAGCAGGATGGGCACGGCGCCCATAGCCATCGCCCTGACGATGGTGGGAAGCGCAACCATGAAATCCATTACGCCTTCACCTCAGCTTTCTTGTTCTTGCCCAGCGAGGCGATGTACGCCTTGACCTTGGGCAGCTTCACCAGGGCCATGCCCGCGACGGCGAAGATGATGATGAGACCACGAATGATGTCGATGATCGCCGCGGGAACGCCGATGACGGACTGCATCATCGTGCCGCCCGTGGAGAGCACGCCGAAGAGCAGGGCGACGACGATGGCACCAAGCGGGTTGAGCTGCGCGATAAGCGCGATTGCCACGCCGTCGAAGCCGAAGCCGGAGCCAAAGCCGTCAGCGAGGCGGAACGGCGTCTTGCCGAAGAGCTCGATGGCGCCGCCGAGGCCGGCGATGGCACCGGAGATGACGAAGGCGAGCAGCACGAGCGTGCGGACGGGGAAGCCGTTGACTTTGGCAGCGGTGGGGCTCATGCCCACGGCACGAATCTTGAAGCCGAAGGACGTGCGGAAGATCACGTACCAGACGAGGATGCCGAGGATAATGGCGATCAGCACGCCAAAGTGCGCGGGGCCGATGTCCAAGAGATGCGCGGACTTGGGCATAGCGGGAGTCTGGGGCAGGCCCTGGTCGGAGTAGACGTTCTTGTAGAGGAACTCCATGAAGTACAGGGCGATGTAGTTGAACATGATCGTCGTGATCATCTCGTTGAGCCCTCGGGTGATCTTGAGGATACCCGGGAGAAGCGCCCACAGACCGCCGAAGACGATGCCCACGACGAGGCCCACCGCGATGGCGGACGGGCCGGTGAGGCCAAGCTTCAGCACGAAGTACGCGGAGGCGGAGGCACCCATGATGAACTGGCCCTCGCCGCCAAGGTTGAACACGCCGCACTTATAGGCGAACACGGCGGCAAGGCCCGTGAAGATCAGCGGGCAGGCACGCTCAAGCGTCTTGCCAATCTTGCCGATATCGCCAAGAGAGCCCTTCAGCATCGCGGCATAGCCCGTAATCGGGTTCTTGTCGAGGCATGCGATGATGATCGCGCCGATGATGAGGGCAAGGAGCACGGACACAACCGGCGTGATGATCGTCAGGCGCTTCTCGCGCAGCTGTTCCTCGCTCAGGGCACCCTTCTTCGAGGGCGCCGCCTTCTTCTTGTTGTCAGCCACTGTCCCTCCCCTCCTACTTTCCTGCCATGGCGAGCGAAATCTCCTTGATGGGAGGATTCGCGCCAGGATACGTGCCCATGATCTCGCCCTCGAACAGGACCGTGATGCGATCCGAAAGCTTCAGCACCTCGTCGAAGTCCGCGGAGATGAGAAGGACCGCGCATCCGGCGTCGCGCTGGGCGATGATCTGATCATGGATGAACTCGGTGGCTCCGATGTCGAGGCCGCGCGTGGGATAGACGGCCACGAGAAGCTTCGGGTGGGCGTCGAGCTCGCGGGCGAGGATGACCTTCTGCTGGTTGCCACCGGAGAGCGAGCGGGCGGTCTGCTCGACGGAGGTGCAGCGGATGTCGTTCTCCTCGCGCAGACGCTCGGCGTGCTCGCGGATGGCGTCGAGCTTGAGCCAGGCGCCGTGGCCAGCAGAGAAGCGCTCATCCTCGGTGGCCTTGAGCACGAGGTTCTCGGCGACCGTCATGTCGCCGACGAGGCCCATCTTGTTGCGGTCCTCAGGGATGTTGCCGAGGCCGTTGGCGATGAAGGCGCTCGGGCTGAAGAGGCCGATCGCGGAGCCGTCCGGACCGATGACCTCGCCCGACTCGGGCTTGAGAAGGCCCGTGACGAGGGCGGCGAGCTGGCTCTGACCATTGCCGTCGATGCCGGCGACGCCGAGGATCTCTCCCCTGTGGATAGCGAGCGACACGTTCTTGAGGCCGCCATGCTTGACCTCGGGCTGGTAGGAGACTCCCTTGAGCTCGAAGGCGACATCGGAGGCTTCCGTGACCTTCTGGTAGGTGTTCTCGGTGAACTTCTGGCCGATCATGAGGTCCGCGAGCTCCTGCTCGGTGGTATCCGCGACGCGGACCGTCTCGATGGTCTCGCCGCGGCGGAGGACCGTCACGCGGTCGGAGATGCGCATGACCTCGCGCATCTTGTGGGAGATGAAGATGACGGATTTACCCTCGGCGGTGAGCGAGTGCATGATGTCGAACAGACCCTCGACCTCGAGGTCCGTCAGGACGGCGGTGGGCTCGTCGAGGATGACGAGGTCGGCACCACGGAACAGGACCTTCATGATCTCGACGCGCTGCTGCATGCCGATGGACATGTCCCCGACCTTCTCGTCGAGGTCGATCTCCATGCCGTAGCGATCCATGAGCTCCTCGATGGCCTTGCGGTCATCCGCGATCTGGAGCAGCGGCGAGTTGTGACGCTTGTCGCCCAGGATGATGTTCTCGAGACCCGTCATGTCCTCGATGAGCATGAAGTGCTGGTGGACCATGCCGATGCCATGTTCGACGGCGACGCCGGGGTTGGTGATGTGCACCTCCTGCCCGCGCATGAAAATATGCCCGTCAGTTGGCTGGTAAAGGCCGATGAGGACGTTCATGAGCGTCGACTTGCCGGCACCGTTCTCACCAAGAAGCGTATGTACCTCGCCTTGCTCGATATCGAGGTTTACGTTCTTGTTCGCGTAGAACGTGCCGAATGCCTTGCTGATGTTGTCCATGCGAAGCAACTCGGCCATAGCTACCACCTTTCCAATCGCGTGCCTTCAGAGATATTTTCCATCCGGGTTGTTTCTCTAGCATTACTGTCAGCTTACCAACCCAGTATGCCTTCTTTTATGTCCTATTTTGCCCTCTTTCGAGAGTAATAGGTATCGACCATCGGAAGGTTCGGGCGAAGTTTACCGTCAAGGGCTCGATAGGCGTTCTGGACGGCCGGGGCTGTCGGGATGGTCGCGATCTCGCCGATGCCCTTGCCACCATAGGCGACGGGCAGCTGTTCGTCACGCTCAACGTAGATGGCATGGATGTCGGGGATGTCCGTCGCGCGGAAGAGTCCCAGTTTGCCGTAGCCGGCGGCGGGGACGCAATCCTCGATCCCCAGGTCCTCCGTAAGCGCGTATCCCATGCCCATGAGGACGCCGCCCTCGATCTGCCCCTGGATGGCGATCGGGTTCACGACCTTGCCGGAGTCGTGCGCGGCATAGACGTCGGTCACGCGGCCATCGTCATCGAGCACGACCACATGCGTGGCGAAGCCGTAGCAGATGTGGCTCTTCGCGTTGGGCACGTCGGCTCCGAGCTTGTCGGTAGGCTCGAGATACTCGTAGAAGAACTCCTTGCCCTCAAGCGCTTCAAGTGCGGCGACGGGATCGGCCGCCGTGCGGGTGTTGCCGGGGACGAGCTCGGCGGCGGGTACCTCGAAGCTCGTGCCGTCCGCGAACGAGAAGCTCTTGCCGTCGCCCTTGGCGCTGACCGGGCCCTCGGGGAGGGTGTGGTCGCGCTCGTAGGCGATCATGGCGTCACGCAGAAGGAACGAGGCGCCGCGGACGGGCTCGCCCG
>OBVA01000388.1_pt1 | contig 19554 bp, 17 predicted proteins | sample 1495021 | NCBI WGS metagenome assembly OBVA01 (sample SAMEA2579965, study PRJEB22360) | human gut metagenome | biome: human gut; feature: human-associated habitat; material: faeces | place: Denmark | collected 2008/2010
TGGTAGATCACCCCGCCCCCCCTTCCCCCCAAAAGCCGATCCATTTCCGGAGTCTTTGCCCACTCCAGCGTCGTCTTGTCTCCAAGCCTCTCTAATGGTTCTCCTGCCATACCGTCCCCAAGAATGATCAGATACTTCATCTACTCCCATTCCCTTCTGCTTTCAACTATCCTCTTCTATCTATCTTATGACGCCACACGGATCATGTGAATCAGATTGCCAAATTCCGCTGCAGCCGATTCATATTTGCCTTCTTTTATCTCTCCGGTAACAAATGCGAATTCCCCTTCACATCCATCCGCCGTCAGATACTGAACCTCTCCAAACGCCTCCCGAATCCGGTCTGCATACGCTTCTTTCCTGCCAGCCATGCGGATAAAGAACTTCCGTTTCACATCCATACGACTCTTGAGTTCCATCTTATTCCCGGACCAGTATTCACAAATCGTCCGATCCTGATACCGTGCAGCCTCCACAATATCCGCCGTCACAGCGCTTGCCGTAGGCATCTTGCCTGCCCCGCTGCCATAGAACATGGAGTCTCCCAGGGCATTGCCCCGTACGAAGATCGCATTGAACACACCATGGACGCTTGCAAGCGGATGCTCTGAGTGAAGTAAAAACGGAGCCACGATCGCACCGATTGTTCCGTCTTCCTGCTTCATCGTCGCAAGCAGCTTAATGACCATATTCATCTCTTTGGCATAGCGCATATCCTGAGCTGTAATCTTTGTGATGCCTTCGGTATAGATATCCTCAAAATCCACCTGTCTTCCAGATACAATGGAAGATAAAATGGCAATCTTCCGGCAGGCATCCCTTCCTTCCACATCCGCTTCCGGATTACGCTCTGCATATCCGTTCGCCTGAGCTTCTCTTAACACTTCATCGTAATCGGCTCCCTCATAAAACATCTTCGTCATCATATAGTTTGTCGTTCCATTGAGGATACCTGTGATCTCTTCAATCTCATCCGCTGTAAGTGAGGAGACTAAAGGACGGATAATCGGAATTCCGCCGCCAACGCTTGCCTCAAACAGGTAATTCACATGATGCTCCTTCGCTGTCTGTAAAAGCTCCGACCCATGTGCCGCCACAAGAGCCTTGTTGGACGTCACTACGTTTTTTCCTGCCTCCAGGCTTCGTTTTACAAAGGTATAGGCCGGCTCCAGTCCTCCCATGACCTCCACTACGATATCAATGCTTTCGTCATTGATAATCTGTTCAAAATCATGCACAATCAGCTCCTGTGCCGGATCCCCCGGAAAATCCCTGAGATCCAGAATATATTTGATCCGCACCTGATCCCCCGCACACCGGTCGATCTTCTCCTGATTCATTCGAAAGACTTCCAATACGCCGGAACCGACTGTCCCATATCCAAGTACCGCAACATGTATCATGTTTATTCCCTCCCTACTATTTTCAGATAATGCACTCCTTCTTTCTCCTCAATCTTCGCGACCATTTCCGAGAGATTTCCCGTGGTAGAGAGCACCTCCACACTCAGAGTCAATGTCGCCACACCGTTGAGCGGGATACTCTGGTGGATCGTCAGAATATTTGCCTTATACTCTGCCACCTCGCTTAAAATCTCCGCCAGCAGTCCCGGAATATCCTCCATCTGCAGGACGAGGGTGATTGTCTGCCCCTTTTCATTTTCATGGAAAGGGAAAATGTCATCTTTATATTTATAAAAAGAACTTCTGCTGATTCCGGCAGCTTCCGCAGCCTCGCCTATAGTCATTCCCTTACGGGTGGCAAGCAGATGCTTGACCTCCACAACTTTCAGAAGCACTTCCGGAACTGCCTTTTTGTTCAGAACATAGTATTTTGTCTTATCCATTGGCACTCTCCTGTTTCAGGTAAGCGTTGATAAAACGGTCGATCTCGCCATCCATCACCGCACCTACATTGCTGGTTTCCTCATTTGTTCTATGATCCTTCACCAGACTGTACGGGTGCATGACATAGGAACGAATCTGGTTTCCAAAGCCTATATCTTTAACCTCGCCTCGAATACCCGACATCTTCTCCGCCTGCTCCTGCTCCATCATCAAATACAGCTTTGCTTTGAGCATCTGCATTGCCTTATCCTTATTGTGGTGCTGTGAACGCTCATTCTGACACTGCACAACGATCCCGGTCGGAAGATGTGTGATCCGAACCGCGGAAGACGTCTTGTTGATGTGCTGGCCGCCTGCCCCACTGGAACGGTAGGTGTCAATCTTCAACTCATCCTCATTGATTTCGATGTCAATATCCTTGTCTATATCCGGGATCACATCACACGACGCAAAGGACGTCTGGCGTTTGCCCGCCGAATTAAACGGAGAGATCCGCACCAGTCTATGAATCCCTTTTTCTGATTTCAGAAATCCATAGGCATTCTCTCCGTGTACCTCAAATGTCACGTTTTTGATTCCCGCAATATCTCCGTCAATATAATCCAGGACCTCCATAGAGAAACCATGACGCTCCACGAACCGAGAGTACATCCGGTACAGCATCTGATTCCAGTCACATGCCTCTGTTCCTCCAGCTCCTGCATGAAGAGTCACAATGGCGTCGCAGTTGTCGTACTCTCCCCCTAGGAGGGTACTAATCCGCACCTCCTCCAGGTGCTCGTCAAGCCGCCGGATCCCCTCCCGAATCTCGCCTGCAAGACTTGCGTCCTCCTCTTCTTCCGCCATCTCCAGAAGGGTATCTGTATCCTCAAACTGACGATTCAGCTCCTCGGCTGTCTGAATCGTATCTTTTAACATCTTAAGCTCTTTCATCACTTTCTGGGAGCCTTCCGTATCTTCCCAGAAATCCGGCTCTTCCATCTTTCGTTCCAGTTCTTCTACTCGTTTCTCTTTTCCCGGCAGGTCAAAGTGAATCCCTTACTTCCTGAAGAGGTCCCTCATATGCCTGCAATTCCAGTCTTAGCTGCTCAAGCTCGACCACTATTCTCACCTCTTTTATGATTTCTTTTTACCGCAGCACTGTTTATATTTCAGGCCGCTTCCACACGGACACGGGTCGTTCGGGTACACCTTTTTCTCTGTACGAACTTTCGGTGCATGAACTGCTGAATTGTCCTTGTTTGTCCCTGTCACTTTTACTACCTGTTCTCTTTCTACTTTCTGTTCCATCTTAATATGGAAGAGAACACGGATCGTATCGGCTTCAATGGCCTTTGTCATCTCACCGAACATATCATATCCAAGCATCTTGTACTCTACAAGCGGATCCTTCTGTCCATATGCCTGAAGTCCGATTCCCTGACGGAGCTGATCCATATCATCGATATGATCCATCCACTTGCCATCGATCGCTCTAAGCAGTACGACACGCTCCACTTCTCTGACATGCTCTGCATCCGGAAACTCGGCTTCTTTAGCCTCGTATGCTTTCACAGCACGCTCTTTTAAGAGGTGCTTAAGCTCTTTTTGCTCTTTTTTGTTGACGTCATCCAGTGTCACCGCCGGAATCATCGGGATCGTCTCATGGAGCACCACATCCATGCCTGCAATATCCCACTCCTCGCTGGACTGATCTGCCGGAGCGTATCTGTCCACCAGATCTTCCACATACTCCGTAATCATATGGTAGATGGAATCCCGCATACTCTCTCCATCCAATACCCGGCGTCGCTCCTCGTAGATGATCTCTCTTTGCTCGTTCATTACCTGGTCGTACTCCAGAAGGTTCTTCCGGATTCCGTAGTTGTTGAACTCGATCTTCTTCTGCGCCTTTTCGATGGCTCCGGAAAGCATCTTGTGCTCAATCTGCTCCCCATCCGCAACGCCCAGAGCATTGAAGACGGACATCAGTTTCTCAGATCCGAACAGGCGAAGCAGATCATCCTCCAAAGACAGGTAAAAACGGGATTCTCCCGGATCCCCCTGACGTCCGGAACGTCCACGGAGCTGATTGTCGATCCGCCTGGACTCATGCCGCTCGGTGCCGATGATCTTCAGGCCTCCGGCCTCCCTCGCTTTATCGTCCAGCTTAATATCGGTACCACGTCCCGCCATGTTGGTAGCGATCGTCACCGCTCCATGTTGTCCGGCCTCAGAAACAATCTGAGCCTCCAGCTCATGGAACTTCGCGTTTAGTACATTGTGCTTGATGCCTCTCTTTCTCAGCATCTTGCTCAAAAGCTCACTGGTCTCGATGGTAATCGTACCGACAAGAACCGGCTGTCCCTTTGCGTGCGCCTCCTCGATGGCGTCGCAGACCGCACCAAATTTCTCTTTCTTCGTCTTATATACGGCATCGTCCAAATCCTTCCGGATCACCGGCATATTCGTTGGAATCTCCACAACGTCCATTCCGTAAATATCACGGAATTCCTTTTCCTCTGTGAGTGCGGTACCAGTCATACCGCACTTCTTTGCGTATTTATTAAAGAAGTTCTGGAAGGTGACAGTAGCAAGTGTCTTACTCTCCCGGTTGACCTTCACATGCTCCTTTGCCTCGATCGCCTGATGCAGACCATCAGAATAACGTCTACCTGGCATGATACGTCCGGTGAACTCATCGACAATAAGAACCTCGTTATCCTTTACCACATAATCCTTGTCACGGAACATCAGATTGTGTGCCCGCAGAGCAAGAATAATATTGTGCTGAATCTCCAGATTCTCCGGATCCGCCAGGTTCTCAATGTGGAAGAAATTCTCCACTTTCTTGACTCCGTCCTCTGTCAGGTTGATCGCTTTTTCCTTCTCATTGACAATGAAATCGCCGGTCTCTTCGATTTCCTCACCCAGAATAGCGTTCATCTTGGAAAACTCGCCGCTTGCCTCGCCTCGCTCCATCTGTCTTGCCAAAATATCGCATGCTTCATAGAGCTTCGTGGATTTGCTGCTCTGTCCGGAAATAATCAGCGGAGTCCTCGCCTCGTCAATCAGAACGGAGTCGACCTCATCGATAATGGCATATTTGAGCCCTCTTTGTACGAGCTGCTCTTTATAGATGACCATGTTGTCCCTTAAGTAGTCAAATCCGAGTTCATTGTTAGTCACATAGGTAACATCACAGGCGTACGCTGCTCTTCTCTGGTCATTGTCCATGTCGTTGAGTACGACTCCGACTTTCAATCCCAGGAATTCATGTACTTTCCCCATCCACTCAGCGTCACGCTTTGCCAGGTAATCGTTGACTGTGACGATGTGTACACCTTCTCCTGTGAGGGCGTTTAAGTATGCCGGCAGCGTGGACACGAGGGTCTTACCTTCACCGGTCTTCATCTCGGCAATACGCCCCTGATGAAGTACGATACCACCGATGAGCTGCACACGGTAGTGTTTCATCCCAATGGAACGAACAGCCGCCTCTCTCACGGTCGCAAATGCCTCCGGCAAAAGATCATCAAGCGTCTCTCCCTTTGCGTATCTTTCTTTATATTCTCTTGTTTTATCTCTTAACTCTTCGTCAGAAAGCTTCTGCATCTCAGGTTCCAAAGCTTCAATATGATCTACGATCGGGTAGATTCTCTTTAACTCATGCTGGCTGTGTGTACCAAACACTTTCTGTATCAGTCCCATGTTTTCTGCTCCTTATCGTTTCTAAAAAATTAATCCATTCTTCATTTTAACACTATCCACGGGCTTGTTCAACCTGTTTCTAAACTGTTCACAAACTCTTTCCATCGTGTTCACAAACCACAGCACCATATCTCTGACGGAGCACATCGTAACCGAGCGTCCCGCCAAAAAGATCCAGCGCGCTCCCAACGGTAAAATCAATCCGCCCTCCGGAAGCTTCTCCCAAAATCCGGATGTCTTTTTCCGAAGAAATTCCACCCGCATACGTCACCGGATGCGTCACTCCCTTCTTCCATGAAGCAAGGAGCTTCACAAGCTCCCTGTCAATCCCACGGCAGCTCCCCTCCACATCCACACCGTGGACAAGAAATTCCGCACAGTACTCAGCAAGAAGATCCAAAAGCTCATGTGTTACCTCCGCATCTGTAAACGTCTGCCATCGGTCCGTCACAATCAGATACCTGCCGTCCCGTTTTCTACAGCTTACATCCAAAACGAGCTTTTCCCGTCCGACTGTTTCCTTAAGCCTCGCCAGATTCTCCCAGCGGATCGCTCCTTCCGCAAACACATAGGAGGTTACAATCACATGGCTTGCTCCTGCTCTTAAATAATCTTCCGCGTTCTCCGGACGGATCCCGCCACCAATCTGCAGACCTCCCGGAAACGCGGAAAGCGCTTCCATGGCCTGATGCCTTGTCTTTGCAAAGTAACGCGAGGCTGGTGGATTCAGTAAAATCACATGTCCTCCTGTAAGCCCGTCCTCCCGGTATCTGGAAGCAAACCACTGTGCCGGACGTTCCGCCACAAAATTCGTCTGAGCCCAGTCCCCTGTATCTGTCAGGCTTCCCCCTACAATCTGCTTTACTTTTCCATTATGAATGTCGATACAAGGCCGGAATTTCATCACTTTGCCCTCCTTGCTTTTTTACGTTACTACGTCAATTTATTTTTTTACCTTACCACAAGAATCCCTCCGCCGTCAAGCAAAACACCCTGTAGAACATTACAATAAATAAGAGAGCCCGAAGGCTCTCCTATCTTCCCATATCTGTTCTGCCGTCCCCGTCCAGTGCATTTTCTACGTCATCTTTGATATCCCTTGCACCGTCTTCGACATCATCTTTTAAGTCTCTTGCACCGTCTTTCATGTCTTCGCCCAGATCGTCGGCACCGTCTTCCAAGGTGTCTTTTCCGTTCTTGCGGTCATCATCCGTTGTATCCTTGGTGTCGCTACCGTTTGTCGCGTCATTGACACGGTTTTCACCCGCACATGCGGTCATACTTCCAAGCATGAATACACTCAGCAGAACCAGAGCGGCTCGTTTCCAAGATTTCATGTTTCTTCCCTCCTGCAAAATAGAATTTGCACTACTTACTATCCGCAGAAAATGAATTTTTATACTTTTTTCTGTTTTTTTCTTTAAAATGAAATCACATCGCTCATATCATATTTTCCCGCCGGTTTCCCAGCCAAAAATTTCGCTGCTTCCAACGCCCCTTTCGCAAAGACTGCCTTGGAATAAGCTGTGTGCTTAAACTCAATCACTTCGTCCTCGCCGGCAAACAGTACTTCGTGCTCTCCTACAATCGTTCCGCCCCGTACCGCGGAAATTCCGATCTCCTGTTTCTCTCTTGGCTTTCTTTCCTGACTTCTGTCATAGCTGTATGCATATTTCATATCCTGTGTCTCATTGATCGCGTCTGCCAGAGCAAGAGCCGTCCCGCTCGGAGCGTCTACTTTCTTATTATGATGCTTTTCCACAATTTCAATATCGTATCCTGCCGGTGACAGCACCTTTGCCGCATCCTGCAGCAGCCGCATCAGCAGATTGATTCCAAGAGACATGTTCGCAGATTTGAGCACTGCCGTCTCTTTTGCTGTATCCTCCACCTTCTGAATCTGCTCCTTAGAAAGTCCGGTTGTGCAAAGGACGACCGGAAGCCGTCTCTTTTTACAGTTCTCAAGCAGACCGTCCACCGCCTTCGCGTTGGAAAAATCGATCACTACATCCGCCTCTACATCACAGTCTTGCAGACTGTCAAAAACCGGATAGCCGTTTAAACGCCCTTCACAGGTATCGATTCCCGCTACGATCTCACACTCTTTGTCTTCTGCTGCCATCCTTGTAATCACCTGTCCCATTTTTCCATTGCACCCATGCATGATAATTCTTACCATATTACTTTTCTCCTTTTCGTAAAGTCTTCCCACCTTTTAGGGAAGTGTATCCATATCCAAAGAGGGCGCCTTACGGCTCCCTCTTCTTTCTGATTTCCTTATGCAAGTTTCAGTCCAAATTTTTCCATCTCTTTGGCAAGTGCCATCTTGTGGTCCTCCTCCATGGAGGAAAGCGGCATCTTTAATTCTCCAACTTCTTTTCCAAGCAGATTCATAGCAGTTTTGACCGGTATCGGATTAACCTCGCAGAAGAGCTTGTCGATCAACGGCAGTGCATCTAGCTGCATCTTAAGACTTCCTTTCAGATCGCCGTCAAAGAACTTCTGGCAGAGATCATGGGTATATTCCGGTGCGATATTCGCAAGCACGGAGATCACACCCTTTCCTCCAAGAGAAAGAAGCGGCACGATCTGATCGTCGTTTCCTGAATAGAGATCCAGCTTTCCGTCTGTGAGCTGCATAATCTTCGCAATCTGGGATATATTGCCGGAAGCCTCCTTGATGGCTACTATATTTTCCACCTTTGCAAGCTCCGCCGCTGTCTCCGGCGTAATATTGAGTCCTGTCCTGCTCGCCACACTATAAAGGATGATCGGAGCCTTTGCCTCTGCCGCCACTGCCTTATAGTGAGCAATCAGCCCTTTCTGTGTCGCCTTATTATAATAAGGTGTTACAAGCAGCAGTCCATCCACGCCGTAATCTACCGCTTCCCTTGACATCTCAATCGTCGTAAACGTTGCGTTAGAACCTGTTCCGGCAATAACAGGGATTCGCTTCTTTGCCTGTTCAACCGTAAACTTAATGCACTGCATGTGCTCTTCTTCTGTCAATGTGGATGACTCTCCGGTCGTACCACAGATAATAATCGCATCCGTCTTATGGGCAATGTGATACTCAATCAGCTCATCGAGCTTCTCGTAATTGACGGAACCATCCGGCAAAAACGGCGTTACAATCGCTACTCCTGATCCTGTAAATATAGACATATCATTACCTCCAACTCGTTTCTTTCCTTTTCACACTTTAGAACATTAAATCGTTATTACTGCAAGTGTATCACTATTCCCAATATGTGTCAAACATCAATTCCACGAGCATTTACAGGATTTCTTTTTATTCTTCCTGGCACTCCAGTTTGCTCACCGACACTTCATAGGCTGTTCTCTTTTCCGTCTCCGTGTCTGATAATTTCTTTATATATTCCCGGCTCTGTACCCGTCCGAGAATATGTACATGCGCGCCGACTTCAAATGAAGAGGCAAATCTCGCGTTTCGTCCCCAGCAGATACATGGAATGTAATCCGACTTCCCGTACGGCCGGTTTACAGCCAGCAGAAGATCCGCGATCTCCCTGCCAAGCGGCGTTTTGCGGTATACCGGTGATTTGCAGATATACCCGTCCAGAAAAATACTGTTTGTCTTGACGCCATCCATATCCTCATCGCTCTCCACAAAGGACACTTCCCTTGCGAAAACTGACAGCACCAGCCTGTTTTTCTGTTCTTCATGCCGATTATAGGATCTGAACTGTCCCTGGACAATAATATATTCGCCCACATAATCCTGCGTCACATCAATCAGACGCTCGGAGATCATCACCGGAATCCGGTCCTCAGAATTGCTCAGTCTCTTCACAAGGACTTCCATCGTGTAAAATCCTTCTCCGAATACTTCGTGGCTGAATTCAAATGTACTTGCCACCTGTCCCATAATCGTAACCTGGTTGTTTTCAATAATCTTATCTGACATGAAATGTAATTCTCCCTTCCTCTGATAGGTATTTTTTATCTTTAATACTTTATGCCCCTCTTTGAAAGGATATGACCTATGAGGAAATTTTTCCAGAAAATTCGATCGACATATTCCGATAAATATGGATAGAAATGCTTGTAAAATCCAAAAAATATGGTAGACTATATAAGTTGCTACATTATATAAGTAGAAAGAAGGATGTAACGATATGAAAATAAAACGTGAAGACATTCGTAATATTGCGATTATTGCCCATGTAGACCACGGCAAAACGACCCTGGTCGACGAACTGTTAAAGCAAAGCGGCGTTTTCCGTGAAAATCAGGAGGTCGAGGAGCGTGTCATGGACTCCAACGACATCGAACGGGAACGTGGGATCACGATCCTTTCCAAAAATACGGCCGTTCATTACAAAAATACAAAAATCAATATCATCGACACTCCAGGACATGCTGACTTCGGCGGAGAGGTGGAACGTGTCCTCAAGATGGTAAACGGCGTAGTCCTCGTAGTGGACGCGTTTGAAGGTCCGATGCCGCAGACCAAGTTTGTGTTGAAAAAAGCGCTGGAATTAAAGCTCCCTGTCATTGTCTGTATCAACAAAATTGACCGCCCGGAAGCCCGTCCGGACGCTGTCATCGATGAGACACTGGAGCTTTTCATGGATCTGGATGCAGACGACAGCCAGCTCGACTGCCCGTTTGTCTACGCTTCTGCCAAAGCCGGATACTCCATTCTGGAACTCGATGACAAGCCGGAAAATATGATTCCGCTCTTTGAGACGATTCTGGAATACATTCCCGCTCCGGAAGGAGACCCGGATGCCTCCACACAGGTACTGATCAGTACCATCGATTACAATGAATATGTGGGCAGAATCGGCGTCGGCAAAGTGGACAATGGAACGATCCGTGTAAACCAGGACGTGATCGTAGTAAACCATCACGAACCAGACAAACAGAAAAAGGTTAAAATCAGTAAACTCTACGAGTTTGATGGGCTAAACAAGGTAGAGGTGCGAGAAGCCGGCGTCGGTTCTATCGTTGCTATCTCCGGTATTGCGGATATCTCCATTGGAGACACGATCTGCTCTCCGGACGACCCGAAACCGATTCCGTTCCAGAAGATTTCTGAGCCTACGATTTCCATGCAGTTCAAGGTCAATGACAGTCCGTTTGCGGGACAGGAAGGAAAGTTTGTAACCTCCCGTCATCTTCGCGACCGTCTCTTCCTGGAACTGAATACCGACGTCAGCCTCCGTGTGGAAGATACGGATGATATGGACAGTTTCAAGGTGTCCGGCCGTGGCGAGCTTCATCTCTCCGTGCTGATCGAGAATATGCGCCGGGAAGGCTACGAATTTGCTGTCAGCAAGGCGGAAGTGCTCTATAAAGAAGATGAAAACGGAAAACTTCTCGAACCGATGGAGCTGGTCTACATCGATGTTCCGGATGAATTCACCGGAACCGTCATCGACAAGTTAAGCCAAAGGAAGGGTGAGCTCCGCAACATGGGCATGTCAAACGGCGCCTACACAAGACTTGAATTCTCCATCCCGTCCCGCGGGCTGATCGGATACCGAGGTGATTTCCTGACTGACACGAAGGGAAACGGAATTATGAATACCGCCTTTGATGGCTATGCCCCATATAAAGGCGAGATCCAGTACCGGAAAAACGGTTCTCTCATCTCCTTTGAAACCGGAGAAGCATTGACTTACGGTCTGTTCAATGCCCAGGAGCGCGGTACGCTCTTTATCGGACCGGGTGAACGTGTCTACTCCGGCATGGTAGTCGGCCAGAATGCCAAGACCGACGACATTGAGCTGAACGTTTGCCGTGCGAAGCATCTGACCAATACCCGCGCTTCCGGCTCAGACGATGCATTAAAATTGTCTCCTCCGCGTATCCTGAGTCTGGAGGAAGCGCTTGACTTCATCGATACGGATGAGCTTCTGGAAGTCACTCCAAAGAGTCTTCGGATCCGCAAAAAGATTCTGGATTCCAGGCTCCGCAAGCGTGACAATCTGAAAAATAAATGATGGGGTGTGTCTGACATGAATCTGTTATGGTTTCTGGAAGGCATACGGACTCCTGCAGGTAACGATTTTTTTCAATTCGTTACCTGTTTTGGGCAGGAGACCTTCTTGCTTTCCGTACTTTGCTTTTTTTATTGGTGCTATGACAAGAAGTTTGCCCGCCGGATCGGACTGACGTATTTTTCTTCCGGCCTTGTAGTGCAAAACCTGAAAATTATCTTCCGGATCCCGCGTCCCTGGATTCTGGATCCTGATTTCCATCCGGTACAAAGCGCTATACCACACGCAACCGGCTACTCCTTCCCCAGCGGTCACACCCAGGGTGCGACAAGCCTCTTTGCTTCACTGGCGCTTGGGTCCAAACAACGGAGTACAAAATTTCTCTTTACCGCCTCCTTTCTGCTTGTCGGATTTTCCCGGATGTATCTTGGCGTCCATACTCCAAAGGATGTGCTGACTTCCCTTGTGATCTCCCTTGGGTTCTCTGTGGCGTACTCCCGGTATGCAGATATTCTGTTTCGGCAGATCCGTACTTTGTCTGCCGTACTGGCGGGGATTTCCTGTTTCGTACTTGCCTCAGCCTTTCTTCTAGTGAAATATGACGGTCTGCCGTCCATGTACGCCGCCGACACGATCAAGGCAGCAGGTGCAGGACTCGGTTTTGCTCTGGGACTGTGGCTAGAAGAGACGTATCTGCATTTTTCCACCGCTACCCGGACCCGAATGGGGCAGCTTTTGAAACTGGCACTGGGACTAGGCTCCACTCTAACGTGGAAACTCTTACTCTCCGGATGGAGCGCTCTTCTTCTATGGAAAGTGTTCGAGTATGCGTTCCTCGTCGTGTGGATCCTCTTTCTTTACCCCGCCCTCTTCACTTCGGTACAGAAAAACATCTGATTTTTTCATTCTATTACTTTTACTTTATAAATTTTATCAGTAAACTTATTTTTGAATTTCTGATTTTTTAGTTATTTATAATTGCATGTCTGAAGTCTTCGTAGTATAATAAGGACAAGAATTCAAATCTCAGATTTGAACGGATCTTCTGCCTTGGCTGCCGAATCCGGCGCCTATGCAGGAAATACAGGAAAAAGGAGTTGGGCTTATGAAATTTATTATGAGAGGAAAGAATATCGATGTGACGCCTGCCTTAAAGGAAACAATCGAACACAAACTCGGAAAACTGGAAAGATATTTTACTCCTGATACTGAAATACACGTTACGCTCAGCGTAGATAAGGAAGAGCAGAAAATTGAAGTTACTATCCCGCTGAAGGGAAATATTATCCGTTCCGAACAGTCTAGCAACGATATGTACGTTTCCATTGACCTGGTTGAGGAGATCATCGAACGTCAGCTTCGCAAATATAAGAATAAACTCGTGGAAAAGCATCAGGCTGGTGTGGATTTCAACAAAACTTTCGTAGATGACCACGATCACGACAGTGTTGAGGACGATTCCATCCAGATCATCCGTACAAAACGTTTTGGCATCAAACCGATGTTCCCAGAGGATGCCTGCATTCAGATGGAACTTCTCGGACATAATTTTTATGTATTTACTAATGCCGAGACAGACGAGGTGAATGTTGTATACAAGAGAAAGAACAACACGTATGGTCTGATTGAGCCGGAATTCCAGTAGGAGGGAATATAAAAAGAGATTTCGCCTAAAGCGAAATCTCTTTTTCTGTGTATGCGACGAACCAAATCCCGAACCTTCGTGGAATCTTGGCGTCTGCTTACAATCCCGGAATATGTCTTTGGCACTTCTGGCGATGAATGACACTCTATTTGTTGAAAAGAAGTATCTTACCCTCGTGTACGGCAAAATAACACTTCTCTTTCCACCCAAGTCCTGCCTGTCCGTTGGTCCCCTCAGTTAGCTCTTTCTCAATCTTTCCCTTCTCCACATCCGGAACAAGGCACACGATGCGGACCTGATCTGTATATTGTATATCCAGAATATGAATCCCCTGCTGTGCGAGAATATACTGGATTTTTCCAAATCCGGTATATTCCGTCCGTATTTCCAGTTTAGACGCGTATTTTCTGGTAATAATAGTACTTGCAAGCAATCCTTCCTTAGCCGCCCCGGAGTATGCCCGTACCAGCCCTCCCGTTCCAAGAAGCGTCCCGCCAAAATACCGGGTCACCACGACCACCGTGTCATGGATTCCCTCTCCGGTCAGCACATCAAGCATCGGCTTGCCTGCTGTTCCACCCGGTTCTCCATCGTCGCTGAAACGCTGTAATTCAAAACGCTCGCCCAGCACATAAGCATAGCAATGATGGGTGGCATTATAATGCTTCTTCCGAATTTTCTCTATAAACTCCAGTGCCTCTTCTTCTGTATCAATATGAGAGACTTCGGCCAGGAACCGGGATTTCTTCTCTACGATCTCGCTTTCCCCATGCCCCAGCACTGTCCTATATTCTTCCAACATGTTCCTTCCTCCTCGTCTGTTCATTTTAACTATAACAGGATTTTCGACTTTTTCAAAACTTTTTCTTAAATTTTTCTCAGCGAATACGGAAGATTGCAATTTTTTCTTTATTTCAATATTGAAATTTGGTATAATGGTTTGGTATAAAAGGAGGCAAATGCTCATGAACTATGGTAGAAAAAAAGCTGCTAAGAAACGAAGGGACATTACCTCAAAATCCAAAATGAAAAAGAAGCGTCTTGGCGTACGGATCTTTAAAGGAGTGCTTCTCACTCTTTTGCTTTTGATGGTAGCCGGATGCGTGGGCGGCGGGATATTCCTCAAGAAGGTCATCGACAGCGCCCCGGATGTTACCCCGGAAGATGTAAAGCCGACGGGTTACACATCCGTTGTCTATGCTTCGGACAATAAGACTGAGACCCAGCGGCTCACTTCCGCCGGTTCCAACCGTGTTTATAAAACCATCGATGAGATCCCGAAGGATCTGCAGCACGCTTTTGTTGCCATCGAGGACGAGCGTTTTTATGAGCATAACGGAATCGATCCAAAAGGTATCGTACGTGCCGGAATGATCGGTCTTACTACCGGAGATTTTTCTCAGGGTGCTTCCACCCTGACACAGCAGCTGATCAAGAATAATATTTTTGACTTCATGTCTGAAGATACGTTCTTCGACAGACTAGAACGGAAAATTCAGGAGCAGTATCTGGCACTGAAGCTGGAAAAGCAGATGTCAAAAAGCGAAATCATGGAAAACTACTTAAATACCATCAACCTGGGTCAGAATACGCTCGGCGTACAGGCAGCATCCCAGAGGTATTTCAACAAGGACGTTTCCCAGTTGACTCTGTCTGAAAGCGCGGTCATCGCGGCCATCACCCAGAGTCCAAGCTACTACAATCCGATCACTCACCCGGATCACAATGCGGATCGCCGCAAGCAGGTTCTTAAAAACATGCTGGAGCAGGGATACATTTCCCAGGAGGCCCATGACGAGGCGTTGGCCGATGATGTCTATGCCCGCATCCAGAATGTCAATACGAACATCACGCAGAACACGACTCCTCAGAGCTACTTCGTAGATGCACTGACAGAGCAGATTCTGACAGACTTGGAGGATCCGGACGTCGGACTTGGCTACAGTGAAACTCAGGCATACAATACCCTTTACAAGGGCGGTTTAAGTATCTATTCTACCCAAGATCTTGAGATCCAGGGCATCTGTGACCAGGTACTCAACGACGACAGCAACTATCCTTACAAAGTCCAATACGGCCTGTCTTACGCACTGACTGTAACAAGGGCTGACGGAACACAGGAGAATTACAGTTCCGGTCATATCAAGCAGTTCCGGAATATGAAATATGGTCTGACCTTTGATTCTGAGGAGCAGGCACATCAGGTCATTGAATCGTTTAAAGCATCCATCGCAAAAGAGGGAGATACCTATGACGAGGTCATCAATCTCTCTCCCCAGCCTCAGGCTTCTGTCACTGTCATTGATCAGGCGACAGGACAGATTAAGGCGATGGTCGGCGGCCGTGGCACAAAGTCATCCAGTATGAGTCTGAACCGTGCCTACACCGGATCTACAAGACAGCCGGGATCCTGTTTCAAGATCCTGTCCACTTACGCTCCTGCTCTTGACAGCGCAGGAGAAACGCTGGCAACCATTATCAAGGACGAGCCGTACGAATACGCGGACGGTACTCCGGTTTCCAACTGGTGGGGCAATTACTACCGTGGCAATATGACAATGCGGAAAGCCATCGAACAGTCTGCAAATATCTGTGCGGTCAAGACACTGACGGAGATTACCCCGCAGCTTGGTTTTACCTACTGCCAGAACTTCGGACTAAGCACACTGGTCGAAAGCCGTACGACAGACGAGGGTAAAGTCTTTACAGACATTCAACAGCCGCTTGCTTTAGGCGGTGTCACGGACGGTGTTTATAATTACGAAATGTGCGCTGCGTATGCAGCAATCGCCAATGGCGGCGTTTACCAGGAGCCGATCATGTACACGAAGATTCTTGACCATGACGGCAATGTCCTGCTTGACCGCACACAGACTCAGGAGAAGCATACTGTATTGAAAGATTCCACCGCTTTTCTGCTCACCAGCGCGATGGAAGATGTCATCAAAAAGGGAACCGGGACTCCTGCCCGTCTTTCCAATATGGATGCGGCAGCAAAGACCGGTACGACCTCTAACAACGTGGATCTCTGGATTGCGGGTTACACACCGTATTATACCTGTACCATCTGGTCCGGATACGATGACAATACTCCTCTTGCGGATCGTGAGTGGGATTACCACCTGAAGATGTGGAAAAAAATCATGGATCAGATCAATACGACCAAGGGTCTGGCCTACACACAGTTTGAAGAACCGGATTCGGTTGTAGAACGCACCGTCTGCACAAGTACCGGAAAACTTGCAGTATCCGGATGTCCTGCTGTAACAGAATACTTTGATAGGGATACGGCTCCGACTCAGAGTTGTTCCGGACACCGTTCGGCAAAGAAACCTTCATCTGACAGTAAAAAGGATGATGAATCTTCTGACAGTTCCGATCAATCTGACAATGCTAATCAATCTGACAGTCATTCCGATGGGAACTCTTCTGGCAGCGATTCCACGGATTCTTCCCAATCCACTGACACAAGCCAGGACGGCACGACCGGAGAAGACACTTCCGGTGAAAGCTCAGACGCCAATCAGGGAGCCACCCAGTAGAAGTCAGAGATCACTCCAGTAAGGCAGTTATCGTTTTCATAACAACAGCATAAAAGGGAGGTCGCATCAGATTATGCGTATCTCCCTTTCTTTATATTCGCAATTTTTTACTGTTTCTTTCCGTCTGTCCTCCGTAAGGTCAGCCACTTAGTCTAATACCATTTTTGCCGCTCCGCAGATTCCAGCGTCGTTTCCAAGCTCCGCCAGCGCGAATGTCACATCCTGATTTGCAAAAAACGCACGCTCTTTGTAAGGCGTCTCGACATATGGGATCAATACTTTTCCTGCTTTCGATACACCGCCTCCGATAACGATCACAGATGGATCTATTGCAGCCGCCAGATTGGCAAGCGCATATCCCAGATAGCGTCCGAATTCTACAGCAATCTCGTCAGCGAGACGATCTCCTGCCTTTACTGCGTCAAACACCGTCTTGGCATTTACCGGCCCCTTTCTCAAGGTGCTGTCCTGCTCTGTGGATTCCAGCCTCTTCTTTGCAAGACGGGTAATTCCCGTTGCGGATGCATACTGCTCAAGACATCCGTAATTTCCACAGCCGCATTTCTCTGTCTCCCCGTAATTCACACAGAGGTGTCCGATCTCTCCTCCCGCCCCATGTGCTCCTGTCAGGATCCGGCCTCCGATAAGGATTCCGCCTCCTACGCCTGTTCCAAGAGTCACCATAATCATATTCTTGCATCCGCGTCCGCCGCCGAGCCACATCTCTCCCAGGGCTGCCACATTTGCGTCATTTCCTGTCGCCGTCCGTATACCGGTCAGCTCTTCCATCTCTGCTTTGACATTTTTCTCTTCCCATCCGAGGTTGGCGGTAGATTTCACAAATCCCTCCTCCGTAATCGGAGCCGGAACGCCGATTCCGATACCTGTCACCTCTTCCTTGGAAATTCCCTCTTTTTCCAGTCTGTTCATAAGAGATTTGGCGATATCCGGAAGAATGTTTCGTCCTTTCTCCTCGATCCGAGTCTTGATCTCCCACTTATCCCGAATCTTTCCATCCTCCTGAAATAATCCCAACTTGACAGTCGTACCTCCAATATCAATTCCAAAACAATACTTCATTTTTCTCTTTCCTTCCTCTTATTTTGCCAGACTTTCCTGTACCCGTCTGTATAATTCTTCCGCCGCATTATAACCCATCTGTTTCTGTCTGTGGTTGACAGCGGCAGACTCTACAATAATCGCCAGATTTCGTCCCGGACGGATCGGGATCGAATGGCACACAACCTTATTTCCTAAGAACTCTGTAGATTCTTCCTTAAGACCAAGGCGGTCGTACTCTCGGTTCTTGTCCCACTCTTCCATATTGATTACCAGATCGATCGTCTGTGTCTCACGCACGCTCTGTACCCCGAAAAGACTCTTCACATCCACTATACCAATACCGCGCAGCTCGATGAAATGTCGGGTAATATCCGGAGCTTTCCCTACCAAGGTGTCATCGCTCACTTTGCGTATCTCGACCACATCGTCTGTGACAAGCCGGTGGCCCCGGTTAATCAGCTCCAGAGCCGCCTCACTCTTACCGATACCGCTCTCACCCATAATAAGTACACCGACGCCGTACACGTCAACCAAAACACCGTGAATTGAGATACACGGCGCCAGTTCTACATTGAGCCACCGGATCACCTCCGCCGTAAACGCCGAAGTCTGCTTGCTGGACTGGAAGATCGGCACTTTCATCTCATTGGCCATCTGAAGGAACGTCTCATCCGGCTCCAGATTTCGGCAATATACAATACACGGAATCCCATAGGAGAGAAGCTGTGTATACATCTCTTTCTTCTTCTCGTCCGAAAGAGTTTCCAGATATGTATACTCTACATATCCGATGATCTGAACACGATCCGAATCAAAATGGTCAAAATACCCTGTAAGCTGCAATGCCGGACGATTGATATCCGGAACCTGAATCTCTGACTGTGTCAGATCAAGATCCGGCGTCAGATTTTTCAGACTCATCTTTTCAATTAACTTTTCAAGCTTCACACCCATATTTGTTCTCCTTATCTGTCTCATATGAAATCACTTTGTGAATAGTATATCATATCAATGGAAAAAGTTGTACACATCCTGAGCAGATTTTTCATTCATTGTAGGGAGTTTTTTCAATTCCTCAACGTCTGCCTGACGGATGGCATCCAGACTCTGGAAGTGTTTCATTAAATCCTTTCTGCGCTTTGGACCCACTCCTGGAATCTCATCCAGAATCGAGTGAACCTGCCCCTGCCCCCGAAGTTTTCGGTGAAACTCGATGGCAAAACGGTGTGCCTCATCCTGTACACGGGTAATGAGCTTAAATGCCTCAGAATCCGTCCGGATCGGAAGCTCCTCGTCCCGATAGTAAAGTCCCCTCGTACGATGCCGGTCATCCTTTACCATTCCACAGACTGGAATCTGAATATGCAGCGCGTCCAACACTTCCTCCGCAATGTGAACCTGTCCCTTTCCACCGTCCATTAGGATGAGATCCGGGAAGACAGTAAATCCACCGAATTCCTTGCCCTCTTCCTTCTCTTTCAGACCATGCTGAAACCGTCTCGTAAGGACTTCCCTCATGCTTGCGTAATCGTCAGCCCCTTCCACACCCTTAATACGAAATTTCCGGTAATCGCTTTGGCTTTCCGTCCTCGTAGACAACCATGGAACCCACCGATGCGAACCCATTCGTATTGGAAATATCAAACGCCTCCATCCGGTGAATACCGGCGATTCCGATGATCTGCTCCAGTTCTCTTACAGCCCCCGTTGTTCTTCCTGCCTCCCGGATAAGCCGCTCCTTGTCCTTTGCAAGAACCATGGCCGCATTCTTCTGTGCAAGCTCGCAGAGCTTTTCTTTT
>OBVA01000392.1_pt1 | contig 19446 bp, 28 predicted proteins | sample 1495021 | NCBI WGS metagenome assembly OBVA01 (sample SAMEA2579965, study PRJEB22360) | human gut metagenome | biome: human gut; feature: human-associated habitat; material: faeces | place: Denmark | collected 2008/2010
TTGGTTGCCTGTATTTGTAGCGGCGCTTTGGTAACCTGTATTCGTAGCGGCGCTTCGGTCGCCTGTATTCGTAGCGGCGCTTTGGTTGCCTGTATTTGTAGCGGCGCTTTGGTAACCTGTATTCGTAGCGGCGCTTTGGTTGCCTGTATTTGATTTCTTGTTATTCTTCCAATCGACCTTATCCATCGTGAATTTAACAAACGCCTCTACAATACCTTTAATCCCTATCTCTGCCCCTATATTTATCTTTTTGCCGCATCTTTTACTGTCACTACCCTGTTCCGCTGAAACATCGTCAAGTTTAACTTCGCAATACCTGCTATCAGCTGGCGAATAATAGTTAAACACATCCATGGGATTCTCGCAGGCATGAAACCCGCAATCACATAACTCCGCTCTTTCTTCTTCGTAATCTTTACCAACCTCGTATTGAAAACCTCTACACTTTAAATCTTTATCAAATCCTTTATATGCTTTCATTGAATCCTCCTCTATACATTTTCATGAAATCATCTATCCTTAAAGTTACCTTCCAGTCTTTGCCGTTTTTCCGATGAAACACCGCCGGAACTTCACCTTTGCAGTCTCTTACAGCCTGCTCCATAGCTTCATCAATATTTAATCTTTCTACTCTCTTGCACTCTATATGTATCCCAGTAAGACCAACTACATCAGCTTTAGAATCAAGCTCTTTTCCGTTATACTGAGCTGTTCTTCGGCAATCGTAGCCGTATTCTTTTAGCTTATGAGCAAGTTCGAGTTCTCCTCTTTTGCCTTTCTGTTTACTGTTCATTATTTACTCCTAATGCTTTTATTGTGTCGCTTTGTAGCTTCTCTATTTGATTTTTCAGTTTGGGTGGAAGCATTGCTTTTTCACTTACTCGCTTTTGCTCTTGCTCGTATACTATCCTGAAATTCGCCCTATCCTGCATAAGATTTTCAGACTCACATAAATCTTTCCAGCCTAACCGCTTAACAACCTGTCTTGTAATATCATCCATACTGTCAAATGCTTCTTTAGGTCTGTTATATCCAAAATTTCTAACTGCTCTTCGGAATTGCTCCCAGCCATCGGACCAGTTTTTTGATTCACATACAAGACTTACTGCCGATTCTCTTAACTCTGCAATCGTCGGAGGAAATTTACCTGTCATCATGTATTTTTGTATTGCTAAATTTAATTGTTCATAGCTCATATCTTGTAACAACTTGTACCAAATCCTCACTGAATCTGCATCGGGTAGAAAGTTTGGTGATGTATATACTGCCTTTAACCCTTTAACTAATATTTTAAATTCGTTAAATTCCATCTATCCAATCAAGCCTCCCCTCTTTCGACTGAACCGACTTGCTCGCCCTATTGCGTTCCCAGTTCCGTACTGCTGCCTTCCAGTCTTTCATTTTATTTTTTCCAACATACCAGCCCTTGGACTCGTAAAAGTCTATAAATGCATCTACATCTACATTGTTACCTCGCTCAATGCAATAGGCTTTTACCTCCTCCGCCGTTGGCGGTTTAAATATATTATTCTTTACCTTCTTTACATTCTTAACATTCTTTACATTCTTAAGATGTTGTTGCTCGTTTGTTGCTCGTTTGTTATTCGTTTGTTGCTCGTTTGTTGCTCGTTTGTTATTCGTTTGTTGCTCGTTTGTTGCTCGTTTGTTATTCGTTTCATCTTCACATTGGTAAAACTCCCAATTTTCAACGGTTGCAATCGTAAATTTGTTTGTTGAAAAAAGCGATATTTCTCCTGTGCTTTCGAGCTTTTTTAACGCCGTTCTTACCTGCTGAATTGAGAATCCCAGCTCTTTTGACAGCCGGCTTAACCCTATAATTGCCTGACCCGGTACAAGGTCATATCCTCTGTACTGTGCCGGCTTAAATGTAGCTACCATGAGAATATGAAGAAAAACATCTTTAACAACGCAGTCCGAATACCATCCCCATTCAATCATTTTTCTATGCAGCTTCACAAAGCCGTTAAGGTTTGACATTTAATCACCCCGTCCCCATTCACGTGAAATTTGGTTATCCAAAATACGTATTTGGAGCTTTATCGAGTTGATATTTTCCTGAGCTGTTTTGTACATAACATCTGCTGTATCACGCTTAAATCTTTGCTCTGCACAGTCACCATAAACAACTTTGTCTATCAAGGTTACAGGCATTCCGCTTTCTCTCCTTATAAGAGCCTGCTTTTTAAGTTCCAGCTTATAATCATGTTCTGTTTTAGCGTATTCTTTTCCATATTTAGCCATAAGTCTGATTGCCTCGTTTAGCCTTAAATTCAGGTCGTTCATCTCGTTTATCATTGTTAATCCGCTCATAGATAATTCCTCCCAATTAGACTCATAAATTCCTCTCTTGTATGCGTTTTTTCAAACTCTTTTTGACACAATTCTTTTAATTCTCTGTCAAAATCTTTGTTATAATGCACCCCTTTATTACTCATGTTGTGTAGCTCTGGTATTAGCCAAATAAAGAATCCGTTTTTTTCACTTATCCTGCGATTTGAACCACCATAAATGTGATGTTTATGTAAACCATATTCACGTCCTGTAACAAAACATTTTTTCTCTTCTTGCAGTATTGATTTTTTCATTAAAATGGCACCTTACCTTTCTTTAAATATCTTGTAAGTTCTTTTAAATGAGGTAAGTATTCATCTTTTATAAAATGCTTATCATATTTTATTTCAGAAAATTTCACACGATTAAAATCAACGTTTACATCACTTTTTGCATAATATTCATCAGGGTAAAGCGGATACGAGACTATGTACAACTTCTTAAAATCATCGTATTTACATTGATACACATACATCTCAACTTGTGCTTGTCTCCAGTATGCTTTAGTGATTTCAAAATCTTTTTCAGATTTATGAGTTTTCACTTCGTAAATAGTACCTCTGAGGTCGCCATCGTAGTTTACACGAAGTTTCAACTTCTCAATGATAATTTGCCTGTCTAAATTCATTTCCTCGCTTATAGAGGCTAAAATGGGGTGCTCATACCTATTCCCTGCTTCTGTATATAATGAGCCTTTAAAATCTGATTCCTGCTCCCCCATTTTAACCGACCACCACTGTTTAAATGATTTTGTGTTCCTGTTCTTTGTAAGAACCATCATAGTATCACTTGCGCCAAAATATCCGCTTCTATCTTGGTTTTTAATCATTTCACTGTAATTCTTATATGCTCCTTTTTAGTAATTCGTTTATTATGCGCAAGCTCTATCGCTCTATATGTATCAGGGTCTTCCACTCTTAATTTTTTAAGGTCTACACTAACGCTTTCAGATTTGGGTATGTAATTTATTCTGACAAGGTCATTATCTATAGCATCAATACCATATTTTTTCATTCCCTCAAGCAACATTTTCTTAACTTCATTTTCCTGTTTTTCTATCTCCTTTTTTTGGCTGTTCATTAATGCCAATGTTTCAAACGCCGCCATATTTTTCTTTTCAAATTTTTCTATTGAGTTCATTGCTTCCTCCTATTTTGTATTTAACCAGTCAAGGCATCCTTGCAATCGGTCTTCGTTAAGCTCTGAAAGTTCTGTTACACCGGCTTTGTTACACACATCTGATACTCTTAACCTTTTGATATCACAAAGTGCCACGATTTTATCTTCAAGTTCTTTTCGTGATAATGACTTTGTCTTCTTATCAGCAGCTTCCGCTTGATATCTTTGCTCATTTGAATCACTATCTTTTGTATCGTCTATTAAAAACAACCCATTTAAAGCATATTTACGGGCATATGATGAAGCCGAACCTGTAACCTGACTTCCGTCCATTCCTTTTTTGCTTTCATCTTCTCTTGCATATGCTGTAACACATACTGGAGTTGTCCCATCTTTTTCAATCTTCGCCGTTGCTTTTATGTAATATCTATCTCCTATTTGTACAATTTCATCATACAATGTTAATTCACATTCATATTTTGCACATAAAGGTTTTACTGCTTCCAATATGTCTTCTGCACTTCTATATTTATATTTTCCAAAAGAGTTATACTGCCCTTTTGGAGCTTTTAACTCACTTTGTATATTTATAAGGTCTTTCATTTTTTCTCCTAAAAATCATCTTCTATATCTTCCATTTCTATAACTAGCTTTGACTTTCCATCATCTGTATCTCTACCGCTGAACCTCTCACGAGCAACATCTATAAAGTCTGCCGCCGATTTAGCGTTCTCAAAGTCAAAAGCCATATCGTTTTTTCCATCAATAAATGTTATCCTGTACATCTTCATCCTCCCATTCATCTAAAAAATCCAAGTCATCTTCCGTATAGTAATCTTGTGAATAATAACGGTCTAATTCTTTGTCTGATATGTAATTCATCATTTGACTTCTCCTTTATTTCTGTTATACTTTATACATACTTTTTTCATGAGTGCCCATTAATTGCTTCCGCAAATGGGCACTTTATTTTTCATCTTTTGCCACCTCAAAACTTAAAGCAACTAAAAGAATAAATATTAAATAAATTAAAATGTTTATCATTTTTTTACTCCTATTATGTACGGCTGATTATTCAGCCTTATCTTTTAACTCTGCTTCCACAACTATGTCCCATCCCTCATATTTTCTGCTTAAGATTCTCGATAACGTTTCACAAAACAAATCAATGTTCAGTTCGTTTTTTTCGTTATTATCATTCATAACATTTCTCCTTTCTTCACATTAATATGATTTACAAATTCTTCCTTTCTATTCTTCTAATCTAATCACCGTAAAACTCACTTTGTGGTATAATGTATTTATCTTATTTCAGAAAGTGAGGTTCACCATGATTCCACAATACAGTGATAAACAATTATCAATCCTCCGAACGCTTCAAGCTTACGAACATATTGAAGTAAACGATACAAATCGTGTAGATTGTGATTATCTGTTACGTGAAGGACAGCTTTTACAACGATTTGATAGAACACGTTCTACAAAACCAATTAGATTAGTGTATTTATCACCTCAAGGCGAATCATACCTTGCCACTCTTGATACAGATACATCTCGTTATGATACTCCTTTAAAGATATCAAAGACATCTCAAAAGCTTTCTATCGTTGCCATAATCATTTCTGCACTGGCTTTGCTTAACTCCTTGAATGTTTTTACATTCATATCAGAAATGATACAACGCTTATCACAATAGCTATGCTTGACACTACTATTGAAAATATATTTCTTTTTACAACTATCTTCATTTCATCTGCTGTATAGTCGTAAAATACCCATTTATCTTTTATTCCCATTTGTTTTCCTCCTTGTTTAATACCAAGATACTCATTAATTATTCTTTGAACAACTCGTTTGGTTCAACCTCTAAAGCATTTGCTATGTTAAATACATCTATGTCTGTAATAATTTTTCTACCATGTAACATATTGCTAAATTTTTTGATATCATAGCCAGCTTTTCTTCCAATAGCACCTTTGTTATAACACTTTTCATCTATAATTCTCTTTGTATTTCTTGCTACTATAGACTCTGTCACATTATTACCTCCTTTCTTATGTACAAGTTTCTTTTACTTTATCTAAAGTATATTATAATTTTCTTGTACAGTCAACATTATTTCTCAAATTTCTTATACTTTTTATTGACACACGTAATAATGTAACCTATCATTAAATTAAGGAGGCAATAATATGGGAATCGGCAAAAGAATCAAAGAGGCTCGTAACAATCTTGGACTAACTCAGGAAGAACTCGCTAAAATGCTAGGGATTACAAAAGGTGCTATAGCAAACTACGAAAACGAAACTAGTCATCCTAAAGAACCTATAATGTATAAGTTGTTTAAAGTTTTAAAAGTCGATGCTAATTACCTTTTTCAGGATGTTGTAAATGTGCCCAAAAAAACAAATAACGTTACTTTGTCTGAATTTAATATAATTAAAAAATATAGAAAATTAGACGATTTTGGAAAAGAAACTGTAAATATATCAATAGATAGAGAATTACAACGTACGGTTCAATTAAAAGGTATCAAGCTAGAAAACAATTCATTCGTTTATGAAGAAAATACTATATATTTACCTGAAATATATTCTAGGTTTTCCGCAGGCGGGGGACAATATGACACTGATTCAGGATACGAAATGATACAAGTCCCATTTTCTACAGAAGCAGCACAAGCTAATTATGTCATCACTGTATCTGGTCATAGCATGGAACCTGAATATTTTAATGGGGAAAGAGTGTTTATAAAATCAATGCCTGATATCGAAATCGGAGAAATTGGAGCGTGGCAAATTAACAATGAATTATTTATAAAACAGAAAGGAATTAATGAACTGATTTCTTTAAATACTAATTATGACAATATACAAATAAATGAATATGACAATGTATCTTGTTTAGGTAAAGTCATAGGTAAGCTATAAATACAAAAATAAATTTACAATTCAAGGAGAAGAAGTTATGAGTTTATATAGTGTAGGTTCAATTTTGGGGTTTTTAGCCATTCCCATTATTATTTCAATTATAATATATGTAAATTCAAAAGATATAAAAAAATCTCTAATTGTATTTGCTATTCTAGTTGTTGCAATCGGTGGATTTAAATGGCTTGCCAGTTCTTTAAGCGAAAACAGTGATGAAACCGAAAATGATAATATAGCTAACGAAGAACAGGAAGCAGAACCCGTATATTATGATTTCGGAGATATTTCTTTTCAGCTCAATCAAGATACTAATTTTTATACACAGATAGATAATTACACAGAATTTAATTTTAAAAATTATGATAAAGATAATAATTTAATAGAATGGACTGATGAAGAAAAAAAAGATTACTGGGAAAATATGTCACTCGATTCTCCATTTGAACAAGTATTTTTTCAAGATTCAATGTTTCCAGATGTCGTATCTTTAGCAAAAGCAAGTTCGGTAGACTTCGTATACTCAACAATAGATGAATTTGCAAATGCTTATACAAATGAAATTGACGAAGAATATGAACGTTCTGATTCAACAATAGGAAACACGCATATATGTACAATTTATTATTATGATGATGGCGCCGATAGTATGTTTTTATATAAAGACAATTTATATATTATTTTCACAGATGCAAGTTCAACGGATAAACGAACTCTCGTAAAAGAAACTTTAGACACTATACGCCTTAATTAAAAATAAAAATAATAATTTGTTTTTAAACGAATCATAAAAAGGGGTATTCATATGAGATGTGCAATATATATAAGAGTATCATCAGATGAACAACGAAGAAAAGGGTTTTCACTTCCTGAGCAAAAGAAAACCCTTATTGAGTATGCCAAAAACAAAGATTATAAAATAATTGACATATATGCTGACGAGGGTATTTCCGCTTCTAAAAAGCCTCATTTACGACATGACTTCCAACGAATGATAAGTGATGTAAAAGCTGGTAAAATAGACGTTATTGTGTTTATAAAGTTGGATAGATGGTTCAGAAATGTTGGTGATTATTACCGAACACAGGAAATTCTTGATAAACATAATGTAAAATGGGAATGCGCCTTAGAAGATTACGATACAACAACAAGAACCGGAAGACTAAACTTAAATATAAAACTTACTATAGCTGAAGACGAAGCGGCTAATACCAGTGAGCGTGTAAAATTTGTCCTTAACGGTAAATTGAATAACAAAGAACCAGTAACAGGTAATCAACCTTTTGGCTATAAAATAGAAAAAATAGATGGTGTAAAAAGAATAATTAAAGACCCTGAAACCGAAGCCGAAACAAACGATATGTTTGAAACATTCTTTACCACACTTTCAGGATATGCTGTAACCAAACACATCAATACAAAATATGGTAGAAATCTATCTGATACAACGATTACAAGAAGATTGAAAAATCCAGCATATACAGGAGAACATAAAGGTATATCTGACTATCGACCGGCTTATATAACCCCAGAACAGCACGCACAAATACTTCGTATTTTTTCAAAAAACACAAGAACGGCACAAAACAATAAAATATACCTTTTTTCCGGTATGTTAATATGCCCTGAATGCGGTCACATAATGGCAAGCTGCACACAAAATAAAACTACATTAGGATATAGATGTCGCTATCATTTCACACAAAATTGTAATTATAGCCATGTAGTCAAAGAAACAGATGTTGAAAAATTTCTTTTATCAAATATTCGCCCTAATTTAGAAAAATATAATTTGAAAATGAAATCATTACAACAAAAAAAGAAAAAAGTTACCCCTCAAAAATTTGAAGAACAACTTGAACGATTGAACAATGTATATATAATGGGTAATATTTCAACAGATGAATACAAAAAAACATCTGCCGATTTAAAGGCTAAAATCGCCAATTTAAAAGCCGCTAATAACGATAGTCAGTCAATACCTCAAAATATGCTTAATCTTTTGTCTGACGAGAAATTTCCGTCCATATACAAAGACTTAAGCCGTGTTGATAAACGTTCTCTATGGAAAAGTATCATTGACATTATAATTATTGAGGGAGTAACCCCTGTGGAATTAAAATTTGTATAAAAGTATATCCCCTATCCTGCATAACAGTTCTGTCTTGCAGGATAGGGTATAACTTAACTTTCATACATAATTACACTACTCTCAAACAATATAAACCATTAGCTTTGTTTAACTTTAGTCTTTTTCAAAATAGAATTTATTTTACTCCTGTATGCAGCATCTAAAGGTGAATCCCAATTTTTGAAATTAACTCCATCAACATCACTTAAATTTGATAAATAATCTTTCAAGTATTCTTCCCAACTTTGCATTGATGTTTTTTTGCTAGAACTTGCAGAGGATTTTCCGCTCCTGCCTCTTCTGCTTCCATAGCTTTTTCTACTACTACCTCCTCCGCCACCATTATAATTATCCAAACCAAGATAATTCGGAATCGAGCCGTAAGGATTATTTTTAGAGTCGCCTTTAAAGTATACAAACAGTAATGCTTTTTCAGTGTTATCTTTAAGTCCAAGGCTATCTATGTATGCTTTAACCTCTTTCTGATTTAAATAACCGTTCCTGTCTTTGTCGTAGTCAAATTTTGCCATCATGTACATTTCGTCCAGTCGTGCAAAAGAATAGTTATATACTTTATCCAATCCATAACCCATGTTTTGTTGTTTACCTGTCAAGTTTATACATTCTGCAAATCTTTGAGGTATTTTCAAAGAACCTTTTGATAGTGCCACGGCTTTATTTCCTGTTCTACTATTTGCATCGGCTTTCTTTATAACGCTTTGTATACTACACATACTATTTGTAAACTCTTCCTCAGTACCACCTTTTTTTATATACTCTTTAGCCTTGTCTACATTCTTTAAGTGTATATCAAATATGGCGGCATATCTGTTTTCCACTTCTTTATTTCCATTGGAAAAGTTCGCCAATGCAAAGGCTTTAGTTCCGTATGATGAATCATGTGACTTTGCAAGTATCTTTTCTTTTGATGTATAGAAATTAAAAAATTCATCATACGATTGTTTTTTGGTTTTATTACCAAAAACACCGTTTTTATATGACTCATCTAATAATTTTATCGCTTTTTTGTCTCCGTCAGAGCCTGTTTCCCCTATGCGTTCAATTGCATATTTTACACCATAGACTTTTTTATCAGCCTGTGACTGAGATAAAAAACTATAATCTTTTATTTCAGTTGCTTTCATATCAGCGGACATTCCACCATACCGTTTTGAATCTATCATATCTTTAATATATCCAAATTGTTTCTGCCTTGATGTTCTAGCATAGCTGTATTTTTCGTCATACGTCATACGTTTACCATTAGCTAAATCATAAGACGGATTACCTGTGAAATTATACCAAAACTTTTCCTTCCCCTCGCCGTCAGACATTTCATTATATGTCTTTATAAGCTCCTTATCATATTTATCAAACCTTATTTTTGATACATTAGACGGATTTACATATGCATTAGCTATTCGCATAAATACATTATCACCAGTATTAATAGGATTTCCTCTACTGTCTAATTTCTTATTAAGTGTAACATTCCTTATACCGGGTATTTTATTTGCCTGTTGCTTAAAAAACGATTGCCAATCAGCCACCAAAGGATTATCACTTGTTGAACTGGTATCACGTTTATATTTATCAAAAACGCCTGCCGTTTGTGAAAATATTTGTGGCGTAAATCCACTCAAATAACCCTGAGGCACATCTCCTAACACTACCCTAATCACCGCAGCACCAACACCGTCACCATTATACGTTGTTTCTAGAAATGTATCTGCCATATCTTTGGGCGTTGACATAAACGACATATCTAACATAGGATTTGTAATAGAAGCTAATCCATTAACCAAATCCTCAAATAAATTACCTTTGTTTTGAAATGCCTGCATAGCTGCACCACCCATAAAGAATGAAGTTTGCATCGGGGACAACCAGTCAATTGTATAACTATACCCCAATACATTTATCGAATAATCTTGAAACCCCATATCCCTATCATAATAAGCATCTCCAGATTTATTCCCTGCTTCAAGTGTTACAAATCCAGCATTATACGCCCATGCTCCAAATACAAATACACCTGTTCCGGTCAAACCTGTTGATATATGATGTATACCGTCCATAAATCTATACGCATTTTTACTTGATGTTGCCAACTCGAACAAACCCCTTGCCATACCTAATGGTGAATAATCTACACTTCGAGAAAAAATGTTTATTGGAGTTTTTATAAAAGGAACTGTAGATTCCAACGCTACATTCAACGCACGTCTCCCCACAGTCCCAGCTTTTATTTTACCATTTCTTAGAGTCCAATCTTTCGCAGATGTTATTTTTTTAGATAAATATGTTGTATCTCTAAAGCATACTCTTTCCGCCTCGGCAAAAGCATATGAATGAGCTCTATCTGCAAATTCTTTATTAATATTTTTAATATCCTTTGCTGCAATACCCTCTGATTTACAAAACCTAATATAAGCATTATTATAAGCTGGTTTCATAAATATTAAATCTTCTTTATCAAGTGCCTTATAATTAAACTTTTCTCCTTTGTCCAAATGTTTGAAACGTGAAGTTTGTACACTATCAGGACGGGTTTTAGATAAACGGACACTTTCACTTCAACCAGAATCATCATCTCTCCACTTTACTGCGCTGTCCATATTTTCATAACGTTTATCAAACTCATTATATATGAAATCTTTTGCCTCCTTACGCTCGACATTAGAAACATCAACCATTCTTATTTTTGCATCAGGATTCCTCTTTGCAACAGCTTTCTTAACAGCTCCGCTTTTCATCATTTTTACTTCAATATAATCTGAAACTGTTCTGCCTAATGCAAACACGCTGTTTCCCGCCAAGTTTCGTATATGTGTTTTGGGATTAGCGAGCATTGAAAAACGTCTAAATTCATTAAGCCTTTCAAAAAGGGTGGCTGGTATCTGCTCCCATATTTGTGTATTTAATGTATTTATCACAGAGCGCACTTCATCTTCTGTCATATCCTTGGTGCGCTGAATCATCGCAATTTGTTCATCTGTAAATTTAATAGGCTCTTTAAGTCTATCGCCAAAATATTTATTGATAAACGCAAGGTCTTTTTCTAATATTCTAAGCTTGCCAGCAGGGGTTGAATTTAAGAATAATTTTACCGCATTTAATCCACGGCCTTGTGAACTTGCCCAATGACAAAAGAACTCCTCAACATTTTGCAGTTTCCTCATCATTTCTACGTCATCGGGATATTTTGCAAGTTCATCAAATAACGTCTTTGAACGTGAAGCAAATAACATTTCCTCACCAACCATATCGGCGACCTTGGTATCCATATAATCATCGTACATCTGATTTATACCTTTAGATTTAAGTTCCTCACTTGACTTTTGTATAGCTTCCTTTTTAGTTATGCCTCTAATCTTATGATATTTTTCAGACACATCATCAAATACCTTTTGTATTTCTTTACTATTAGCTTCATATGTTTTTTTATGGGTTTGAATAAATTGTTCTTTAACTTCTTTTTCTCTGCCAGCTTTTGTATAAGCCTTTTCTTGAAATGTTTCTGATGTAGGATTTTCTTCCTTAATTATTTTATTTTCAATTTTATTTTTATTCTCTGCAATATATTCATCTGAAGTTTTACCTCCATTAGCTTCTTTTAATTTTTCATCAAGCCGTGCTTTTTGCTCCGGGGTTAAAAAGTTTTCGTCATTTCCTGTTTTAGATTCTTGCTTATGCGCTGCCACATCAGAGGTATTCTGTTCTTGCTTATACAACAAATCATCACGATAATTTAATGCTTCGTCATAGTCTTTAAATGTAGGAAGTGAATCGAGTTCTGTTTGTGATGATTTTTTATATCCGCCAATAGCTACATTATCAATGACGGTATCTAAATCATCAGTATTTTTCATCATAACATAAACATCCGGTTTGTTTTTCAACAGTAAATCATTGTCAATATATTCAGCATTAAACGGTACACGTGCAACTGGCACATATCCAACTCGTTCATACTCATTTACAAGTTTTTTGCCATAACAATCCATCTTTATACCGCCATTTGCCCTTGCTGTTATAAGCATGTCTGTAACTGCACCCTTGTATTTTTTACCGGAATTAAACGCACCCACAATATCTCCATCAGACTTCACCGTTATTCCAACACTTCCATCATCAGAAAGAAATGTTTTTGCATTTGACTTTATTAGCTCATCAACACTTTTAGAGTCTACATATCCGCCATATGGATTTCTTCCTTTGCTATCATCTAGTGCCTTACTAAAAGTGGCATAGTCACTACCTTTTAACTTGGTATCAACTATGCCACTTGCATTCATTTTATTTCTAATTTCACCCTTTAGTGATACAGGCTCAAAATTCCCTCGCATTCCTCCCAGTTCCGTTTTTCCGTTGGGTCTAACAGCTCCGCTTCTATCAATTCCAACGCTCCTTTGTCGTCCTTGTATTGTGCTTTCAACCTGTCGTATATCGGCTGTTCTTCCGGTGTTAGTGGATATATCGGCCTTCCCCATTTGTCTGTTTTCATCTATCTTACCTCCATTTTTATTATATGCTTTTGCTCTAACATCTGCAACTGCTTTTTCTTCCGTATTCTTTATTGCACCTTTCTTAGCTTTCGCAAGATTACTATTCAGAACATTTTTTTCACTCACAGATAATTTCTTTCCAGCTTTTTCTTTCGCTATCAGCTTTATAGTTTGATTAAATTCTTCTTTCGTCAACTTATTAATATCAGTGCCTTTTCCAATTGCATTTGATTTAAGCTTATTTATACCTTTTCCTGCACCTTTAACTCCAAGGTCTAATGCTCCGCCAAGAATAACATTTCCAGCAGCATTTACACCCATATTTTTAGCCGCTTGTTTCCAATCTATGTTTCCATTTTCATCTACAGCGCCTTTTAATGAATCTATTGCATCGTAAGATGAAGACAAGGTTACATCAGCCATTCTTTCCGCTGCAAATCTTTTTATTGCAGCTTTCTTTACAGAATCTTTAGTCGTACTTTTAAGAAGTGATTTTGCAATACTTTCACCTAATGCTTTTTCTGGTGCTCCACCTACTCCCGTTGTTAAAGACCCTGCTAAAAATCCTGCCATATTTGCTGCTTTATACCCTAAACTATTCTCTGCCTGTCTAATTGTTCTCTCATCTAACCTTGAATTTCCATCTTTATCACGGGTTAAATTTCTTGTATAATTTTGAACATCAATAGGAGAAAACCCCTCAACAAATCCTGTCCCTATTTTACCTCTTTTATAATTTGAAGAATATAATTTTGCTAAATTATTTTTCAACTTGTCATCTAACATCTTACTAGCTAATTTAGCATCTCCACCAGCTGTACGAGTAGCATTTTGGAATTTGAGGTGTTCATTCATAGTCATGTTTCTATACTTGACTTTATCGGGGTATGCTTCATTTATAATTTTATCTATATCACCCCGACCCTCATTCAACATTTTACTTATGATTTCTTTTTTCTGCTTTTCCGATAAATGGCTGTATTCAGATTTTTTCAATTGTTCTTGGAGCTGGTTTTTATAGTCTAATATTAGTTTGAATTTTGCAGCATTTTTTTCTAAATTATTATTTGTTTTATATGAATGGGTTTCTTCATATTTTTTTGAATTTATATTAAGCCCCAAAGCATCTGTATTTTTTGCTTTGTCTATTGCCTTTTTAACGTCTTCAATACGTCTTTCTTTTCGTTCCTCTTGTCGTTTCCTTATTGGTTCATTTACAGCCTCTATATTTTTTACCGGTTCATGTACGCTTTTATTAGCTCTTTTATATATATTTGTAACAGTTCCACCCTGTGAAAGTTTTGTTGTACCCTTATTGCGTTCAGCTTCTCTTTTTTCGGCTTTTTCTCTTTCTATCTTTCTTGCAGTTTCTATGTTCTTCATAGGCTTATAAACGTTTTCATTAGCTTTTTTATAAGCCGATACAGCCGTTACACCCTGCGAAAGTTTCGTAAGACTATTTTTCTTTTGTTTCTCTCGCATTTTGGTGAGATTTTCAGATGCTGATTTTGTTGCCTGTGCTGCTTTTAATGCTTGGTCTTTTTTTCTTTTCCTTTCAGTCGCCTCTCTCTGTGCTTTCTTTTCAGCAGCGACTTTTACCGCTGCCTGTGCCGCCAACTTTGATTCGGAAGATGAACTTTTTGAGCTGCTTTTTGCAGTACTTTTCTTTTGGGTGCTTTTTACCAGTTCACCATAAGATGATTTTACTGCTTTTTTACTTTTTTTGCTCTGTGATTTTTTGTAATTATTATATCCTTTAGAAGATGCTTTTTTTATTTTCTTTTTTAAATCACTAAACCAACCCATATTACTACTCCTTAATATCCCTTCTTATATGAATTTAAATAATTTATACGAGCCTGTATTATTGCTTTTTCCTGTGTAGTTTTCGCTGCTCTATATGCCGAATTTAAAGAACTTATGCTATAATACCCACCATATTTAGCTTGAAGTAAATCAAGATTAGCCGCTTCCTGTTTTTCTGCTTTATTTTGCGCCAATTGTCTGTCTTCTGCTTCTCGTTGTTCTATATAAGATAATTTAGCTGCATCATTTGTCTGTTTATAATTGAATATATTAGTATTGGCATTATCATCAATATCTTGCAATGCTCTTGTTTTATCTTTGTGTATATCTTTTTTATTATTTTCATAGTTGGCTGTCAGTTTTAAGTTTGAAGTTTCTGTCGCACCACCTCTTATACCTGCTTTTACTAGATTATCATTAAGATTTTTCTGATTCTCCATTCGAGAAATATAAGCATCTTTTAATTTTTTATTATAATCCTCTTCTGTTCTTACTTTTTGTTTTTCAGCATCTTCTTTTTGCTTTTTCTCAAAATCAGTATAAAGTTTATCATATCGTGAAGTATCATATGTTGCCATTTTATTTTTCCTCCAATTAAGTAAGAAATCCCTCGATTCAAAGCCGAGGGATTTCTTTTAACACATCATTTCTTTGCCTACATAATATGGATTCCATTTTGTACGCTCTTTTACGATAGGAAGTTTCCTGCATTTTTCTATAATAGCAGTGCCTGTTCCATTTCCTCCAAGTCCGTGGTATCCCTGATAAATTTCTTCAAGACTTTCAAGTTCTTCTAATGTTATCTCTCCTGTTACAATATAGAAATTGCCATATCTGAAAAGTTTATCATGGCTGTTTGCTTTTACCGCCTGAAATAATGCTTTTGACTTTTTTATTGCCCATATTAACGTTCCTGCTGCAAAACTGGCTACTCCGGAGCATACTATCGCTATTATATTATTTTGAATCAAATCAAGCATATATGCGCCCCCTATACCTTAACTATCCTTATCCTTACAGCCTGTATAGCTTTTCCTGTAACTCCTGCATAACCGTTGCTGTCTTTATTGTTATAACCTCTCACCCAAGGCCACCATTTGCCACCGGCATACACCTGATATTCTGCCTGATACCCTGTTTTGCCTTCCAAAGCTACTTGCAGCTTATCAACAGCCTTTTTCTTATTTCCTGCCCAGCTTTCACCGTACTTATCTTTTTCCCTGTCAGTCTGCCAGTTAAACCAGTCAGAGCCTAATTCATGAAAACGATATTTGAGTTTTCCAACATCCGCAGTCTTGCCAACAGTATTTGCCTGAAGTGCAGTCATGTTTTTGCCGATTATTCCTGCATAACCATCGCTATTAGTGGTGTTGTAATTCAATATTTCCCCGAGCCAGCCATCGCAATATGACCTGTACTTAACATCTATCCCTGCCGGAGCAGGATTCTTAACTGCTCCACTATCGCTTACAGGCGCAGAGCCCATCTCGGCTGATATCATATTGAGAAATCTTGTCCACCCAAGCGCCATAGTCCTGTGAGGACAATTTTTGCCGGACCAGTCTTTATGCCTTTTAACTCTGCTTATCCCCCAGCCTTTTTGCTTTAAAAGCTTTGCTATATATGCCGCCGCATTCTTTTCAGCAGCTGTAAACCTGCTTCCTCCAGACTTTGAATAACATATTTCTATCCCTATTGACTTTCTGTTTCCATTTCCTGAACCATCTCCTGCATGCCATGCGTTTCTGTTGTGAGGTATGCAGTGTATTACTTCCTTATCGTCAACTACATCATGAAAACTCACCTGATTGTTGTTGCTTCTCATGTATGATGCTTCATTATTAGCGGAAGCATCATTGGCTGTATTATGTACAGTTATATAAGAGGAGCTCATGCTGTAGGGACATTTCCTGCTGTACTTGCTTTTAGCCACCCACATATCTCTTTCTTTATATGCCATTATTCTTCCTCCTTACTATAACCGTTGTCATCATCATCGCTTTCAGCTTCCTGCCGGTCTGTGCCTATCTCTGCATCAATGTTTTCTATTCCCAGTTTAGCAGCCCTTTTGGTATCATCTCCTGCGATAGCGGCAGCGGTAAAAGAATTGTTCTTCCACCATGCAGCAAGCGCTGTTATTACGGTCGCACCAAGAGTGCATAACTGATAGATAGTATCATCTGCTATATCTATCGTGCCTCTTCCTGCTATAGCCAGCACCTGATTTACTAATGCTAAAATTAATACGATAGTTCGCGCTATCGTTCCATTTGAAATATTTTTCATTTTTTATTCTCCTTTCACAGCATCCTTTCTCGGATATTCATAATGTATTTTATTTCCGTTGCCCGGCAGGATTATAGTCCCTGCTTTTAGGACCATGTCGCCAACCTGTATCTCCTCATGTGTCTGTATTATTTTCCCTATATTATCTACCTCTATTTCTGCCGCTCCGTCAGGATAGGCATAAATAGTATATTCTACTGGCTGTGGTGTTTTTGGTTTTGCCGTTGCAATAAAAAACGCCGTACAAATGGCTATCCCTGCCAATGCGGCGCATATTGCAATTATGTATTTTTTCATACCTCTACTTCTTCCCAGCCGTCAGGATATTCTGTAGGCTTCCATACGTTATTATCAATCTTAGACTTATATACCTTTCCGTCTTCCGTGCAACACTCATCTTTCATGTACATTCCGCTGTCCCCCTGTGCCGGTACAAACGGTTTTGCCTTCTCTGGGTCTTTGGTGTGACATAAACTCCACTGCGCTCTCATGTCGTTAGGGTGGTCTTTGTAGATTGTACTGTCATACGGCTGTTTCAACTGCCATACCTGCCCGTCATCTCGAACCACTTCTCCTTTTTTCCAGTTTAAATATTGATGTTTTTCCGGGTCAAAATCCGGTATATCAGCTTCCCGGTCTATAATGGCTGGTCCATCCATATCAAGTGCTTCTACCTGTAAATCTTCCGCAGCCTTTAATCCTATATCCCGCATTTTATCTAATACATATTCTTTAGATTCCATAGCTATTAACCCCCTCTTGTATTGCCTTTGCCAGTTCATCGTATGTAACATATTCAACCGGCACCGGTTCTGGCGGCTTTGGCAATGGGTCATATACGAACTCGCCATCTATGTATTTGTAGTCGGATATATCATCATCGGGTAGGTGGTCTACCCTTGGTTGCCCCTTTGCCCCGTACTGGTCCTCTGTCGCAGATAGTACCCTGCTGTCTTCTGGATCTAAATTTAGGGCATAGATTTTTTTATCTATTACCTCTACTTTTATATCTTTTGTTTTTTCACTCATTTATTACTCCTTTGATTTCGTAAATTTGATATGGGATAATTCGTGAATTGTCTAGCGTTGCGCTTGAACCGCCGAAAATTGTTGCAACATAGCCTGCACCAAATACAAATCCGGCTGATGTTACTGCAGCATTCCGGTACGCATTAACTGTTCCCGAATTTACGATATAACTGTTGCCACCATATGGTATTATCTCGCCGTTGGTAGCAGTATATTTCGCAGCATATATACAATTTATCAGATACAATGATTTTGGATTTGTAGTTTTTTTAATCGTTTGCGGCGCAAAATTGGAATTTGTATTTGCATTTTCCCATAATAACTCTTTGTGCGACATATCGAATAACGCCTGCAATGTATTATCTAATACTGCCATATAAAACACCTCCTCCCAAACTTTGAAAAAAGGTCTTTTATTTTGCGGGTTAGGCTATACCCCCCCCCGAGGATTTTTATGCCATATATTTTGATTGGTATACACCCGGAATCACTGCTACTGTTCGCTAAATCATTAAAATACCTTGCACCGCTGACTATTAATCCGTCTGATGTATGCGTTGCGGTTCGTGCCATTATACTTGCTCTGTTTTCTAACGTTATATAATTTATAACAGACATAATTCCCTCACATTCAGCTACACCACAAGTTTTCCACAATGCGTCAGTCCATGCGTTATTTTCTATCATGTAAAAATCATATCCGTCTAAATCTATCAATATTTTCTGTGCCGGAAATTTACTTACAGGACTTGCGTTTTTCCATAATAGCTTTACCTCTATAGACATCTTTAATAATTGTTGCAATGTATTATCTAATACTGCCATATAAAACACCTCCTCCCAAACTTTGAAAAAAGGTCTTTTATTTTGCGGGTTAGGCTATACCCCCCCCCGAGGATTTTTATGCCATATATTTTGATTGGTATACACCCGGAATCACTGCTACTGTTCGCTAAATCATTAAAATACCTTGCACCGCTGACTATTAATCCGTCTGATGTATGCGTTGCGGTTCGTGCCATTATACTTGCTCTGTTTTCTAACGTTATATAATTTATAACAGACATAATTCCCTCACATTCAGCTACACCACAAGTTTTCCACAATGCGTCAGTCCATGCGTTATTTTCTATCATGTAAAAATCATATCCGTCTAAATCTATCAATATTTTCTGTGCCGGAAATTTACTTACAGGACTTGCGTTTTTCCATAATAGCTTTACCTCTATAGACATCTTTAATAATTGTTGCAATGTATTATCTAATACTGCCATATAAAACACCTCCT
>OBVA01000397.1_pt1 | contig 19355 bp, 19 predicted proteins | sample 1495021 | NCBI WGS metagenome assembly OBVA01 (sample SAMEA2579965, study PRJEB22360) | human gut metagenome | biome: human gut; feature: human-associated habitat; material: faeces | place: Denmark | collected 2008/2010
TTTCACCAAATCTCCTTTTGTACCACGTATCATTTATCCCTAACAGTCCTTCCAGTACTGAGGCATTGGCTTTCAACGCCTCACTTAATTCCATCTTTTCCATAATATTTTTTATTTACCAGTTTCCAAATTGTTTTTCTTATAATCCTGCCATGAGTCGGCGAGCTGCCCCACCGAAGCGGAACTGTAGAGGTCAAGTATATGAATCTCGTCATCGGCAAGCTCCACAAGCTCGTTCCGATAGATCTTCTCCGCAAGCACGTGCGCCGGAAGACCGGGCACGTTCCTGTAAATGCCGTCAGCAATATCCTTACGGATATCCGCTATCACCATATCCTGTCTGTCTATCCCCGTGAACAGGGGAAATTTTGTAAAATCAACTTTCATAATATTCTTAATTAAATACTGTTATCCGCAATAATAATCTATCCATCTGCCTCTTGCATCATATACAAGCATGTGACTGTGCTGTAAAGGAACAAAAGAAGTATTTGTATCTCCATCATTCGCATTCATAAAAGTACCTCCCGTAAGTGTCACCCTTGCCGTATTGTATTTCTTTATGAACAACACCTTCCCAACATACGCATCAGGCATCGTGACTGTTATATCGGACGTGTTGGTAAATGATATTATATCATCATTAGAATTCAGCTTTGTACTGACCGCTACAGCCCTTGCATTCAGCGTAAGCCCACGTATGGACACATAACTGTCATTGTTCGGATGAAGGAAAATGTTACCCCCCTCCACGAACAGAGGAATGCTCAGGGTCTTGATGTGCATCCCGATCATGGCATTCGGACTCTGTATGTCAATTCCGGCATCATACGATATCCCTTCGATTGTGACAAATTTCGTGTTCCCTCCGATTTTTACACGTGCAAATGTCCTTTCGTTATAAAACTCTATCTGTCCGGCGGATAGGTTGAAACCGACATGGGAATCCGTCCCCTCATAAAGAGTTTTTGAGGACAACATACCGGAATCTATGGAAAACGGACCGATACGTCCGCTATCCGCCGTGATTTTTCCGCTGATATCCACATTGACCGCCCTGATACCGTCCGCATCAATCATGGACGCCTTGATCTTCTCGGTCAGCAACAGCTTGGTGGCGATAAAAGTCCAGCTCTGTGCTACCTCCCAGTATTTTATTTTTCCCGAAGCCACATTCTGTTTGGGGGTTTCCGTCGATACCGACGTATGCGAACGGATGCACAGGTACAGCAGGTTGTCATAAAGTACAATGTCGTAAAACTGCTGCCCTTGCTTGCCCTCCAGGTAAGACACAGACGCCTCCCATACACGCATACGCATGCGCGCCCCCTTATCTCCCTTGTCACCTTTTGGAGCAAAACTGACCTGTCCGGTTCTAGTCACCAACGGCATATCACCTCCTTATTCCTTGGTTGTGATGGTCCATGCCACGTTGCCTCCTGCCTGCTGGCACATGTCCCAAGTACACGTGCCGGAAGTGGCTGCTGTACCGGAAGTAGACGGGTTAAGGACTACTCCTGCACTGTCCATGAACACGAAATAGAAAGTCATGTCCTTGTACTTGGTGGTACTTCCACGCTTGACCAGAATGGGCTTATAGACCACCGTGTCACCACTTTCCCGGATGGTCTCGTCCTCGGGCGTGGGATTCAGGATCAAATCAAACGGATCGGACGCATCCATTACGGACTGCGTGTCCTGACCGATGAGCTTGCCGCCCTGGTACACCTCCGCCTTGAACACACCTGTCGTGTCAACCATATCGTTGGTGACGGTCAATGTCTGTGTGGTCTTTCCGCTCAGCACGCTCCACGCACCGTTGACCTGGTTGTACCACTTGTACGCCAGTCCGGTAGTGATCTCGTCACTGCCCATGCGCGCTACGGCTTTCAGAATGCAGCTCTGCCCTTTGTCCCGAAGGGTAAAATACTTGTTGTCACCGGCAATGATCGTCACATGCTTTTGGTTTCCGACCCCCTTGGTAATGGGGATGCTATAGACGAACTGGACGGTGTCGCTGGTATTCCCAACGGTCACGGTGGCTTCACCCTTGATGGTACAAGAGGCCGCTCCGCTCGCCTTGACCAGATTCTTGACGATCTGCAATCCGTAGTAATCCGTCGTACCGGGCTGGTAAGGGATAAACTTGAAATGTCCCGTCTCACCGCCAAACGTGTTGGTGGAGACATTGCCCGAGAACTTGATCTCGACATCATTGAAATACCATTTCATGGAGGAAGGAACCACCAGCCCTTCCGCCACCCGCGAAGAGGTGAGAATGAAGGACAAGACGGGCTTGAGCGAAGCGAAATCCGGTGCGATGTTCGTCGGCGCGGACGCTTCGCCCATATACTCCTGATACAGATCTCCCTGGTTACACTGGATGGCAGGCATGTATACGCCGCCCTTTTGCGAAAATATGACCTGTCCGGTCGCGCTGGCCAAACTCATGACGCTCCTCCTTCCCCGGTCGTTTCCGTACTATCCGTGCCTTCGGAGCTTTCGGTGTTGTCCTCCCCCCAAGAGGCAGGTGTGAATACTTCGACGGGATGGTCCGTACCGTCTATCTCTTCTTTCGCCGCCTGCGGGGTCAGGCAGACGCCGCCCGCTTCCTTGGCCCTGTCAAATACCGTGTCGCCGGGGAAACGTGCCACGTCCGCCTGCCACAATAATACATTGCCATCCGCTGTCCTGTTGCGGATATCGGTCAGATGCAACCGGTCGGCAACCTCCTTCGTTACTTTAATGTAAAATGCCATAATTCTATTGTTTTTAATGTTATCCAAATTTTCTTACTACTACCGCCTTGCCCCCCTGTGTGAGCACCTTGCCGCCTTGTGTCAGCGCCACGTAAGGGCCTCTGTCCTCCACCTCCAGCTTTAACATCATGCCGTTGCTGAAAGGTATCCTGGGAGAGTATCCGTCGGCAACCTTGGCATATCCGGCATCTCCGCTCTTCTTGACGTACCAGTGGCAGTTAAACATGGCGGATGGATTCGGGATAACCCCCATGGTATCCCGAATGACGGGTCTGGGAAAGATGGCGTAAGTCCCATCCGGAACACCCGTAGGTACGCCCTCCCAGTCGGCTTCAATCTTCGGAATCCTGCGGCGTATCACCGTAGAGACTGCCGGGTCCGATGTGCCCGGGGTTGATGCCGGAGTCCCGGAAGCCGCATAGGTGGCCTTGCAGACAATCGTGATGTCATCACCTATATAATTGCGGTCAATCTTATATACATTCTTGTTCAGTGATACAAACTCCCAGTCGTTGTCACCCGCTCCTGTGGTTATCGCCTCCAGCGCTCCCGTAGACAACAGACGGTACCAGAAGAACTTGCATTTGCCCGTAGCCGTCACGTCCGTGTCGCCTACCATCAGTTTAGCCGTGATGGTCTGTGCGGTGATGTCACGCACCGGGTTCCAGTCCAGCGTGGACGGGCTGTCTATCGTCAATACGGGGATCGCATCCGTACCGTCAACCGCGCGGACAAGACAGCTCATCTGAAAAGTAAACAGCTGTCCGGTACGTGTGTCGGCATATTCCGCGTAAAACTCCAGCGTGACGGGTTTTAGGACGGTGACATTTTTTTTCATTGTGATCTGTCCCTTGCTGTCACCGGACTCCGTAATGCTGTAGCCTGTGTTTGTCGATGTGATAAGTGTGCGTGTGGTTCCGATGCGCTCGTACCACTTCATGTTGGTCAGCCTGGAGTTGACCGCCCCGATTTTAGTCACCGCTTCCGGATCGGTGGCGTTGCACCGCGGAAACAGGACCAGCGGTGTCAGCGTATAGTCCGGAGTGTATTCAGCTTTGTCAGCCTGGTAGACCTGCATGTCCGGCACGCTGCCCACCACCTCGATGTTACAACTGGTTTGTAACAGCCGGTAGTTGATTTCTATTTTTCGTTGCTTTGTTGCCATTGTATAAAACCATTTTAAAATGTTACAAAATTCTCCGCCACTTCAAACTGCTGCCCGTCACGCAATAACGCCTGTGCTTTAAACGTACACACCCGCATGTTGGTATAATTCGGTCCGAGATCATCTATCGTCAGAGGAAGATTTTTCCCGGCGCCGGCACGCTTCACCGCCCATGCGTTATCTTCTGATACATTCCCGGTATCACGCGTCCAGCTCACATCAGCGTCAAGTATATGATCTGTCACGTCACGGTTGTACAGCTTGCCGGTAATATATAGCGTTGTGGAAAAAGTCTCGATATCAAAATACCACCCCTTTGTGCTGCCGATCTCTATCGTAAATTCCGGGTTCCCTTCCAGCATCGCCCATCCGGCCGCCGCATATTGCGGTTCGTCGGCTGTTCCCGTCATCAGGCACTTCCATTTGCAGCCGTAGTGCCAAACCGTGTCCGCCCGCTCCTGCGTATTGGTGTAAGGATTGTCAGAGGACGCGACTTCGGCCGACCAAAAGCCACGGTCCACCAGTTCCTGTACGGGCAGTCCCTGCCAGTCCACACGGTAAAGTTCACCGAAGATGCCGGCACGGGCGAATATGTACGAGTGCTTATAGTTGACGGGGAGATTGTCAAACAAATCCAAATTGGGCAAACGCCCCAATATCATGTAATAGTTGTTCTGTTCCAAGACAGGCTTCGTTACTCCTTCCAGCCAGACAAGACATTTATCCGTGGTGGCGGACAAATACCAGTAGCTTTGCCTGTCCTCATTGAAGGCGTTTCCTCTTCTGGTAATGATCGTCAACTCTGTGGGAGGATAGTTTTTACCGCCCGGCACCTCACTGTCCGGGTATGACAACACAGAGATGGAGTTGGCCGGGACATTCTTGGACAGCACGCGCATCCACGAGGCGTAATACTCCCCCGTTGAAAAGAGGTTGTTTACAATCCCGTACACTATATCACCCTCCTGGAATGCGGTGAAGTCATTCTCCCAGCGCTTGCGCAATTTCAGGGTATAAGTTCCGTCGCTCTCTAAAGCCACGGACTCAATGACTCCGTTCTCGGAATATGAGGTGTCGCCTTCCTGTGCGTTCAGACGGTTATAGATGATTTCCTTGAACACTGCGGAGCCGCGTACCTCAAGACGCTCGAACTGACCGCGCCCGTCAGGATAGATACCGGCACCTTTACCGGCAATCATGGAGTCGATGAACTTGCCGAACTTCAATAAGAAATTTGTTCCGTCCGCTTGATCCTTACGAAGGAACATTACTAAGGAGCGCAATGCGGAATACACGTTATGGTCTGTCGCAGGGGTGGAGTCGTGGCTTCCGATCACATACACACCGCTGCCACCACCGCCCGTATAGGTCTGTCCCTTCAGGGTAAGGCTCTCAACCTTTTCCTCCAGCTCCCCGATACGGGAATAGGCGGTGGTTTCCCCGACAGTATAAACAGGTGAGTCAAAGGAATAGTCAAGATTGAATTCAAATCCGATAACCCTTGACTGTCTTCCGTTCTCGAAATAAGCCTTGTTGATAAGGTTGACCTTTTGACCGATGCCATAGAAATTATGAACGCCATCCTCACGGTATGCGTCATTTGACATCATCGTGCAGCCATAGGTACTCGGATCTATCTTGGATTTGGCAGCGTACTTTTCAGTCTTTTCCTTCAACTCCTGCTCGGCGGCACCCACAAGCCCCAGCTCGGTTATTTTCGTACTGTCCCAGCCGGAAAGCACATATTCATCTCCATCCTGGGGAAAGAGCACATCACCGGGAAGCGGTCTGCCATAGTCCTCATTCCTGACTATCTCCCAAAGCTGTGCCTCAGGGTTCCATCCGCCATCCGCCAATATCTCCGGCTTTCCCTCAGGATTGAACTTCACGGCAAACTCCAAACCGTTGAGAAGCCCGGACGCGAAACGTATCCTCAGCTCCTGACCGGGGAGGATATATTTCTCGGAAAAGTTAACACCCGTGTCCCTAAAGCGGTAGGCATTCCATTTTTCCTCGGTGGTTGTACCGTCCTCATTCTCCACCTTGTCCGTCACTTCGATAGTGGTGACATCCGACATGATGCCCGTTCTTCGGGGATAGACTTCATCGAAGATAACCACCTGCTCGACGGCTTCCTCGGTAGTCATATCAGGATAAGCGTCAATGTAAGGAGTGCCTTCGGGAAGCATCAGCCTGCGCTGCACCACGCCGTTCACAACCACGGTCTCGTCAACCGGACGGTAGTCAGATGGGATATTCTTTGTTGAACCAAAAGCGTAGATACGGGTGGCATAAGTGGACCGGGATTCTGACTGTGACATTTCCTGCACGTTTTTCCCGATTTCGAAATCCACCGCATCGCCAGACTCACAACGTCCGAAATGGATGATGTTTTCAGTCACCCAACATTCGCAATCCCATTTTTTCGCCATCTTAAAACAAGCGTCAAGGATGTTGATGTTATCGTAACTCATCAACTGGGACTTGTTTTCGACTGTGGAATCAATGGAGAAAACAAAATCCTGTCCTTTGTATGTGTAACCAAGAGCTTTCAAATTTCTAAGGACTATACCGGCTTGTACGTCAAGCGGGGCGGTCAGGTTCCAGGACGCTTCCTGTCCGGCCGTCTCCGGGGTATATTTGAAGATTTTGTTTTTCCATTTCCAGTAGTAGGCGTCAAGCTGAAGCTCATAGTCGTATGCCCCGGTTTTACGGTTGTACTTGGGTTTGTACAGATCGCATAGTTCGAACCGTCCGAAACGTGTGTCCTCCGTCCAGTCGCCCAGTTTGAAAAAGACAGGAGATTTCAGGGAGAACTTCAAAAGTATAAAGTCCTCCTTCATCAGAGTGAACTTACGTTTGCTGCCTTTTCTGACAACATCCTGATAACATGGTGTACCAGCTGAATTTCTGATCTCAATTTTCATACAATATCTTTCCTGTCGCCCGGATTGGGTTCTTTGAGTTTGACCATAAACTTACCCCGGCATTTTCCGTAACTTCCATACTTGCCGCAAGACAGATAGTACAGATTGTAAATCTTTCCCAGTGCCGGGATTTTCAGTGCAATTTTACCCTTTACCAGTTCGGATACAAAGGACGAATATTTATCCAGATAGTCACTTTGCGAGTTTCCCGTAATAAAAAAAGGCAGGGTGAGCTCCCTAGAATCCATCTTGCAGATCTCAGGCGATGAAGTAATCTGTATGCCATGTTCCAACCTGCTGTCATTTTCGATATAGTCCTTCACAGGAGGGGGTGTCAGTATAGCCTCCAAAGCTCCGTCCATCAATTCCGCACCCCATGTACTCCAGATATTCCTGCCATTAATAAAAGCATTCCTCTCCATAATCACATTCCTTTTGTGTTTTTTTCTATCTCGGCAAGAGTGTCGTCCATGCCGCTCAATATGCCGGTATATTTTTCAATTTTCTCCAAATGATCGTTGCATTCATGCAATACATCGCGCATTTCCGTGACACACACCGAATGAGCAGCAAGTTCCTTTGCCATATTCAATGCTGCCGTGGAAATAATAAGCATATTCGCATTCATTTCCGTTCCTTTGGTTTCCAAACGTACATTAGACTCATACATGGCTGTCAGCCGTCCGCTGATCTCCTCACCTGTTTCCTGGCTCATGGTGGTGGAATATCCTTTGGAAGAGGATTGGGAATAAGAGTTTCCGGATGCGTCCCATCCGAAGATATCCGCCAGACTGTCTCTCTCGGCCAGCACTGCTTCAGACAACTGTTCCTGCATCTCACGCAATGCATCAACCTCATCTTTCGTATAACCATCCTCACCATATTCTGCCCAGGTTTCATATAGTTTTCTGACCTGTTCCTTGTACTTGTCGGCCATCATGGCTCTGATAATGGATTTGCGGAGCTGTTCCTCCAGATTCTCGGCCAGTTCTTCATTCCCGTTCTCCAGATCGGATATCATCTCCCAGTAAGAATCCTCAAAACTGTCAAAGGATATACCGGTAACCTGTTCCTTCACCGCCTCCAGTATTTCCTTTTCCGTTTCGCCATATTTGATGATATTTTCCAGATGGTTCCTGAACTCTCCGTCCATAACAGACCAGAGGCCGGCATAATTCTCCCTGATGGACTGCAAGACTTCCGGGGACATATTGATCATATCTTTCATCTCATTGAACGTCACACCGTACTCCCTGGATATCTCCCCGGCGACATCACGCCAGTTCTGTCCTTCCCATTTGTAGGAGCCTTTCCACATCCTGTAGCCCTGGCTGTGACTTCCGATACTGCTGCCGGCACTCAGACGTGCCTCGGCAAGTTTCTTTTGTACATCCAGCTCGTTTTTTGCAATATTCAGAGCTTCCTCTCCGGCTTTGGATGCTTCTGCACCGTAACTTTCATTTATATATGCCTTTTTTTTGTCAAGCAGCTCGTCCCAGATATCCAGTAGATTATCATACTGCGCCACCATCTCATTATAACCGGAATAATCAGCGCCATGGAAAATACCACCGGCCCCCTTGATCCCAAAAATGGACCCCACCGTATCGAAAATTCCTCCTACGGCATTGCTCACAGTTTCCAGTATATTTCCCACGAATTTGTCAAGCCCCTGGTCACCGATCTGGTCAAGTATGGCCAGGATGGCAGCAATAATCCCGCCTATCTTCGATCCGGATTCCGAGAGTACGTCAACCAATGACCCGACACTATCCCCGAATGAGGAAAGACTTACATCCGCCTCCCCGAGCTGTGCAATGGCATTGGTGACTCCGGTTATATTGTCTATAGCCTTCTTTGATGACTTGTCCACATTCGTTTTCGCATTCGTGACATTCAGGGATGCTGTATTAAGCTTTTTCTTCGCCACCTCCTGCTCGGCATGTGTTCCACTTTCCAAGGACATATTATATTCATCCTGAGCCTTGGTCAGTTCCTCCTGAGCTTTTCTCAGATTGTCCAACTGGTCTGGAAGATCACCAAGCAGTCCGCCTTTGTCAATAATGGCGGATTGTATCCCGTCTAAAGCTTCGTCAACAACCTTTTTTTGCTCTACAGCCATATTCTTATACTCATCGGATTCACGGAACAGTTTCAACTGTGCCCTGACTTTGTCAAGCTCTTTTTTAGACACCTTACTTAAATCCCCGAATATCAACTCCCAATTGATCTCCTGCTTCAACTTCTCAACATCCAGGGCCGACAGAGCTTCCTCAAACTCCTTTTGCAGGGATGCGATCCTGCCTGCATCAGACTCACTATCCATCAAATTCCTGTATTTGCGCGTCAACGCCTCCTTTTTCCCTTGGAAGGTGCCGTATTTGATCAGATATTCGTCCCATGCACTTTCCTGCTCACGCAAACCCTCTTTCCTCTGACGTCTGGTGGTGTTGCTGATGATCGTGTCAAATGCCGATGTATCCACGGACACCGAGTGCGAGTCAAAGGATTTTTTCACATAACGCTTGTCCTTCTTCGCCTTCAGTTCCTCCTCGGCCTCGAACTTTTCTTTCTCAAACCGGATTACAGCCTGGATATAGTCATCCTTCTGCCGCCGCAGAAGCGATATCTCCCTGCGGTTGTCAAGTTCCCGCTGTGCCAGTTCTTTTTCAGCCCCGGCCTCCATAGCATCAATACGGGTTTGGGTTATCCGGTATTCCAGTTCTTCCTCCTGACGCTGACGCTCCTGCAAATGTTTTTTCTGCAAGTCCTCCAGTTTCACACTCTGCGCATTAACCGCATTGGCTTTCTGAGGATCCACTTGGATATCCGTCTTGCCGGAAAGAATGGTGCGGGCCATGTCCCTGTACTCGCTGTCCGCATTTTTTTCGTCTGCAAGCCATGTTTCTAGCTGTTTCTTGTTCATCTTGATGAACTCATCCCGCATCTTGATCCTCTTCTCGTTGTCCTCCAGGGACTTCTCCAGACTCTCACCCCGCAGTTCCCGGATTCGGAGCTCAGCACCCTTGATCATGTCGCCATACTTCCTGACATCATCATCAATACGTGCCAGTGTGCCCGGAGTATTATCGAACCAGGAGGTGGAATATCCGGTATTGCTCATGGAAGAAGTCACATACACCCCTCCGGCCTGCTGCGCCTTCAGCGCGTTCTGGTATTTCTTCCTGTATTCCTCCAGATTATTCTCCTCTTCCTTGATGGCTTCCCGGTTCATATATTCCAACAGTACCTTCTGCTGCCGCACGAACTCCCTGGCTTTGCCGCTGGAAATATCCAGTGCCTGTCCGTATTCCCCCACTTTGGTTATCACTCCGGGAATATTGTCCGTGATTTTGGTGATGATGGAATTAAGTTCGGTCTGCTCGTCCGAGGATAGTCGGGTCTTGGTCTTCAGCTCATCATACCGGTCCAGCAACGGCATATACTCGGAATAAAGGCTTATGACCCGTTCCTTCTGTTCATAAAACTTTTCATTGGCGGTGGATACTGTTGTATTGACAGTTTCAGCCATTCTGTTTTTCAGGCTGATCCATAAATCTCCAAGCCAGGACAACCGTCTTCCTAGTTTCAATTTGGCATTTTCCAGCCTTGCATCAGCCTGAGCAGCCTTGTCAGATGCGGATACATACACTCCGGATTGTGTTAGCTGGCGGTCTATGATATTGGACACCCCTTTCATGAAATCACCAGTTTTGGCAACCTCCTCATTGATTTCTGCGGCGGAAAGTCCCAGGTTGTCCAGTATAAGAAGCGACTTGCGCCCCAGACCGGTCACAATAGAGTCTGTCATATATTCCACACTTTGGCCGGTCTGCTGCGCCTTCAACTGGGCGAATGCCAGATATTTTCCCATATCATCAACCGGGATCCGGAAATCCTTTGCCTTGACCGTTGCTTTCATCAGCTCAAGATCCGACAAGGTTTCCTTAGTGGCAGTACGAAGGTTTGCAAGAAGATCAGGGCGGTCCAACTTCTCAAATGCATGAAGAACTCCGTCAGCCTGAATGGCCACCTCCACACTTTCCCTGACAAATTCCTTTGCCTTGGACATGCCGTCTTTGAAAAAATCAAGGGCAGCCGCTCCGGCGGACGCAAAAAATCCCACCACCATAGCTTTCATATTCCCCAGTTTCAGGAATGACCCGGAAGTTTCATTGGTTCCGCCACGCAGACGGGCCATCGCCTCTCGTGTTTCCTCCAGCTGCTTTTCCAAGCGGGCATATTCTTCCGGATGAAGGGACTTGACAGTATTGTCCAGCTGTTTTTGAAGCCCGCGGGCTTCTTTGGCCAGTTCCGCATAAGTTTTCTCGGTGCTCTTCATGGAGGAGCGGAGAATCTTCACTTTCGCATTATTATCGGATATGACTTTGGAATTGGATTTCAGCTCTGCCTCCAGACGTTTGTACTCATCGCTGCCTTTCTTGCCGGAGGCTACCAGTTCTGTCATCGAATTGCGCAAGCCGTCATTCGTCCGTTGCAGCTCACGGGAGGACGCGTTTAGACGGTTCAGTTCCTCACGGGCCTCACTGGTATTCAGGGAGAGAGTGAACTTTATATAATCATCTTTCAGTTTCTTGTTCATACGGTTACTTTTCGGCAAAACTAGTAACCGGCAAGGAAGGGGCAAAGGACGGGAGAACATAAGAAGCCCCGCATATCCATGGACAGCGGGGTATTCAGTATAATAAATGTTTCAATCAAAATCAAGATAGAGAAGCTTTTCTTCTAAAAGATATGTCTTCCTACATTTATAATTAATTACAATTATATTTATAATATCAGAAATCTTATTCTTCTTCGATGATTCCTAATATCCAATTAACCCATGATAGAACAGTTGAAGCCCTTCTCCTAAATGTTGTTTCTGAATTAATGTTATAAAGGTTTGAAGTTTTCATAATTCTCACTATTTCATCTTTGGTAGGTTCTTCTGCTTTTTGTATATATAGTGCTAAAGTCCTATTAAATGCCCTATGAGCCAATATTGATTTGATAAATTTCAATTGTCTCTCAACAATACTTCCAGTCTTGAACAAAGAAAGGCCTACATCAGTTAATTCAAAAACGGTTTTATCATTTACTTGGCTCTTTTTGACTAAATTTAAATATATTGCAGCATTCGTGTAATAATCCACCTGCCGCATATCGAAAGAATCCTTTTCCTTAAAATCATAGTTGCAACTTAACGCTTCTTTCGTGTAATCCTCGTCAATATTATTGTATAATATTTCACAAAAATTTATGATCCTTTCAAAAGAATCAGCTTGTGGGAAAGGTACATTTGTGGGTTCATCTACAATAGATATGGACTTTAGTATTTCTTGTATTGTTTCAATATTCAGAAGCTGCTCAGAAGTATCTTTCAGACGATACTTTTTTTCTTTGATGAGTACTATGGAATTGTAATTACATAATTCATTGAACTGATATTCACGCAAATGAAATATACCATTAGTATAAGTAAGAAAAATAGGGCGGATCTTCTTCATTATTCGACCTTGCCATAAGCGATAAGGATAATACAATTGTCTGATTAAGAAGTCAGAAGATAAATTATTTTTAGCTTCAATTAAATTTAATGATGTAGCCCCCTCATATCCACCGTCAATCTCAACTTGTGCATTTTGAACATCAACATCAAGGAACAAATTTTTTTCTCCAAACTTTCGGACTTTAAAACTAAATGCTTGTGACCCCATTCTCCCACTGACAGTCGGCACTAAATTTTCATCTTGAGTGAAATCTTCAATGATCCGGGAAACATACGCACAATTAATCGCTAATGCCTCGCTTGTTATTGTTGAAAAATCAAGGCTTTCTATATGCGATGGTATTGCAAACTCTGTAATATCAAGATTAGGAGTTTCTATAAAATTTTCAAATGTTTCGATTTTAGATATTATATATCCTCCTCTTGAAATTGGAAGAATAGAAAGTTGTCTATCTGATAACGTCTTAGGAAGCTGAAAGCGATGATCAAATTTTGTCATTAACCTAGCTTCTCTAAATTCATTTATAACTTTAGAACTAATAATATATTGACCATCTCTACTTATGGCACCATCTATGTTATATTTTTCAAACAGTTGAGCCCATGCACTTTCATTTTTTGAATCACTCATAATTGCTAATTAAAAATTCATTTACTTGTCCTCTTTTGGTTGAATCTGAGTTTACAGCTCGAATGGCTTTTACAATATGGATATTATATCCGGCATAAATTTCTCTTATAAAATCAGCTGATGAATTTGACAACAAGAATTTTATCCCCCTGTCATTTAACGAATTACAAACATTCCTTAAACGAATTTGATCTTCTTCTGACCAGCCTCCTTGTATATACCCCGTAAAATTTGAGCTATCAGAAAGGGGATGATATGGAGGATCCAAATATACAAAAGAATTAATTGGTATATCTTTTAGTACCTCTTCATAGTCACCACTTAATATTTGTATTTTAGATGTATTCAAATATTTACTTACAGCTCTTATTATAGGTTCATTAACAATATTCGGATTCTTATATTTTCCAAATGGAGAATTAAATTCTCCTGCGTTATTTACTCTATATAATCCATTATAACAAGTCTTGTTAAGGTATATAATCCGTGATGCTCTCTCAATCTTGGAAAGATTTTTAAACGATGGTTTTCTATCAATAGCACGAATTTCATAAAAATAATCTGCTGTATTTTCATGTTTTTTCAAGTCTTCTATCAATTCATCAGGATTATCCCGTATTACTTTATAGACATTAATAAGTTCTTCGTTGTAATCATTTATAATAGCACGTTTAGGTTGTAATTCAAATAATAATGCCCCGCCTCCTATGAATGGTTCATAGTAAGAACAATTTGACAGTCCTTTTGGCAACCTTTTTTTTATTGTTGGTATAAGCTGTCTTTTACCACCAACCCATTTTAAGAAAGGTACTACAAGTCTATTTTTTGCCATTATAAATAAATATATTAAAGTTCTTTACGTCCAACATTATTTTCTATTACCTTCCTTCTTTACTTTTTATTATTCACTTTGTTTTCCCATGTGAGTAACTTTATTACATGATACGCACATTCTAACGACACTGCAAATATATAAAAAGGAAACTACAATATAATTATCAGACTGAAAATAATAATTAATCTATAATGCAAAAATTGCATTAGCACTCTCAAAGCTAATGAGGACGATATCCGGGACGATACGCACTGTCATTCCCGTCCGGCCAGGGGAACAACTTCTCCAGCCGGTTGCGGATTTCCTTGCGGAGCGAATCGGACATGCCCGCTCTCAGATCAGGCAATGCGTTGTTGTATACTATCCCCCATATCTGACGGTTATAGATACGGAGATCGCGTTTCTCCCGCATGTCAAGAAAACGTATATAAAGAGGGTAGCCCGTTTCCAGCATTATCGGATCCACCCCCGTTATCTGAAACTCGGCTGCCGCAAGACGGTCACGCAGATGCCCTGTACGGCCGGGCACAATTTTATCCGGGCGGAATCTCACCTTAAGTTGTCTTCCTTCCCGGTAAATACCTCTTTCCGCAATATCCAACTGCCGTTGATAAATGGTCTTGAAGTCACGGGACAGGGTTCTTTTGAAGAACTCCTCCCTCACAGGGTTCCATCCGTCACTCATTCCGTACCAAGTTTAAACGACACACTCCAACCGCTGTAATCCGTATAGAATCCTGTTTCCGGGGTAGTGGTCATCCGGTCAAGATTACGCATAAGACAGCACCCCCTGTTCCTGTCACCACGCATCACATTCTTGATGCTCTCGACAAGGGGCTGTGTATCTTCCAGCACCCGAACCGGACCACGGCGCTGCATATCCATACGGTCCATCAGAAATATAAGGCACAAGTTATCCTCCTCCACATTGTCCGGATCCGTACCTGTCTCCTGTGCGGACGGTACGACCACGAACAGAACCGGAAGCTCGTTAGAACTGATACTTTTCAGACAGTCGCTCATGTCCTGGTCCACATTCACTACTCTGACGGAATGTATGCCTGGTACACGCCGCATGACATTTTCATAATACTCACGATAGGTTTTCAAACTGATCATAGGCTCTATCTTTTGGAATGTAATTTCTCAAACTTCTTTCTGTAAAGGAAAATAAGGATATCCCAGAACGGTGTCGCCCTCACCTCTGCATAGTTCCCGAATGCCCCGTTCTCAGCGATATCCATTCCAATGCCCGTCCAGCCGGTATGGTCATCCGCTTCCGGCTTCTCATCTTTTCGGAAAAGAATCCGCAAGTCAACCGTTTCACCGTCAATTTCCAAAGGCTCCTCCCGGATGATGGCGAACACATTCATAAAAAACAGATAAGCATGAAGGCAGAGCAGAATTGGCGGTTCCGCACCTTCCCTTCCCGTATAAAGAGCTTTTCCGAACTCCCGTAATATCATGTCCCTGTCGCCGCCACCCTCATCACCCATCCGTCTTACCAGTGCCATGCACTTGCAGAAGGTGTCAAACGATACCCCGTTGAGCATGTCTTCCGGTCCGTGAAAGCCGTTCCATTCCGGAAGGAGGTTGATTCCGGTACTCAGGTCCAGCCGGAAAGATTTTCCCTCACGAATAACGAACGGATCCGTCAGGGACAACAGTGCCAGCGTTTCCTTCCATGTGGATGGAGGAAGATGCCCCATATCAACTGGGAGTGCCAGAAAAAGAGACAGAATTTTCAAACGTATCCCGGGTTCCGACAATATATGCTGGTTAGCCATGGTGGCGATCTCCAGATAACGGTAATACTGGGCAGGTGTCAGTTCCTCAAGCGTTTCCGGCACACTCACTTGTCTGTTCTGATAATATATTACACGCATAAAAATCAAAAGGTTATCCCCTTGCTTTGAAGCGTGGGGCCTGAAACATAGAAATCAACCTCCTCAGGCGCGGCGTCCAAAGCCGCCACCGTATCCTGCAATTCCTGAAGATACCGGTCGGCATCGGCCTGAAGACTGTCCGCCACACTTTTCCGCGCCTCTTTCTCTGCCCGTAACTTTTCCTTTACAGTTCCGGTCTGCTGCACCTGTACGATACCTTCCGGAATAACCTCTACAGGCAGGCGATCAACCGCTTTCTTGATGGCCAACAGTGCCAGAGGTCGCTGGCATTCCTCCAAAAGAGTGTCACATACGTCCGGATCCCTTCTGACAAGCCAATCAAACCGCTCCTTTCCGACAACAGGCAGAATGTCTGTACGCTGTATTTCACGCAGGATGGGAACCAGTATGAGAAATAGACGGTGGCTGCCGATATGATAGAACTCGTCAAACTCGTCCTTGGTACGGATGAGCAATCCGTCCATCTGTCTTTTAGCCAGGCTTTTTTCCCAGAAGTCAAACTGCTTCTCCTCCAAGAATCCTACCAGAGCATCCACCGACTCATACGCCAGATTGAGTATGTTCATTTCATCCTTATATTCCTGAAGGGCAGTCAGCCCCTTCTCATTCTCTCCCAGTTTCCTCTGCCTTCCGCTACCGCCATGCTGTGCATCCAACGTGGGAACAACCTTTACCCATGCGAAATATGCCACGGCACGCTGCGCCATGAATACAAGTTCCTCTTTCTCTGGGTCCAGGTCTTCATCCCAATAAAGGTCGACTATCGCCGAAAGCACGTCCGCCCCGATAATACAGGTCAGCTGGCGTGCGGCCAAAGGCAGTACCGGCTTCCACTTGGAATAGTCCAGGCTGTCGGAAATCATTCCCAGCGCCGCAACAAGCTCCTGGCGCCCTTCTCCGTTTCTGTCGAATATCATTTTCATAACTTATATATTTTCTTTCATACGGTTTCCCGGCGACACGTTCTCTTCCTGACTCACCACATTCCTGTACAGTCCGATACGTATATCTGTTCCCGGCCAGTTAGCGTTGATATACTCCTGCACCGGCTTGCAGAGTATCATGTCCGGAATAGCCGTTTCAGACGCATTGTAGACCTTGATGGAATACAGTTTCTCGCTTCCACTGCTCAGTTTGTTTTCCAAAATGAGGTTCGCCAGCACCGGATCAATTCCGAACCCGGAGGTGGCAGCAGCATCAGCCTTGTTGCTGATTCTAATCTGTGCCTCGATGTAATCCTTCACCTTCTTATCAATAGGAGTCACCTTCCATCCCTCAAAATCGTTGGCTTCATCGCTCCAGAACCGGGTCGTGTGCATATATTTTCCCACATTCTTCATCCCGGTAATACCTCCGGCAAATTTCTCCATGCATTCATCCTTGTAATCCTCCAGCATCTTGGCCGTATAGGTTTCCCCACGCTTGCGGCATACGGATTTCAAACGTTCCTCCGCCTTGTCCCAATACCCTTGTGGAGATTCTATATGCAGACTGAGCGCGCTGGAATTCAGATTATAGTTATGCAGTAATGGTGCCAGGGTACCGGCTATTTCCAGCCAGTCAAAGGCTCCCAGAAAACGCGGGGTACTAACAAAATCCTTACAGAAGGAATAGATGTTGTAATATCTGGCCGACACCGGATATCGGAAAGGATCTGCCGGATCAAACATGGGATACCTCTCCATATATTCAGGATCCGGGAAAGGGAAATCTCCCACGACAATGCCTTCCGGATCATTTTTCCCAGGGGGAGGGTACAACAGTCTGGCACGCTGGTAAGGGATATGCTCCAACCTTAGTAGCTTTCCCCGCCCGCCAATACGGGGCGCACGGTTGCGGACAAACTTGATAAAGAAGCCCTGCATGTGGGTGAGATCAACCAGACAACGGTGCATACAAATCCGATAATCCCAGGAAGACATGTCCGACTCAATATCAGGTGCAAGCACCCATTTTTTGTAGAAACGGTTGTCCGTATCATCAATTGCATCCTCATAGAACCGGGGACCGTCCCCCCATTGCAGACCGGCAATCTTGCCAAGAATACCCTCGCCGGCATAGAACCGGTCAAGCAGGCGCATGACCTCTCCGGGCATGTCATTGTTATCCCCCATCGGAACGATATCATATCCGGCCACACTCATTTTCCTCGTGAAACAGGTGTTACGGTTATGGTTCAGCATGATACTGGAAGGTTCCCATCCCTTACCACGTCCTGATATGTCAAAGGAATAAAGCGATCCATTGCCGGGGTCCACAAAGCCGAAATTTCCGCTACGTCTTACCTCCATATTACAAAACTGTTTTCTGTCCGTTAAATTCCACTACCAGAATCTGCCAGCAGTTCAATGCGTTGCCTGTTTCCGTATCGACAAGAAACAGTTTATGACTGGCATTCTCTATTTTTTCATCAGAAGCCTTGGAACGAAGCCTGGCCGCTTTCAAAAACACCAGATCACCGCCAGACTGTTTCTGACGGTTGTATTTCCGGAATTTGATACTGAATGTTCCTTCAGCTTTGCTCACCGCTTTCATCTCCTCGACTGCGGTATATAAATTAATTTGTCCCATATTCGCTATTTTTCAAGCAAATATGGGACAAATGCAATATGGGATAAAGGACAGGACTACTTGCTTTGTGGATGCAATTTCTCTATCAGTCCTGCATAGAACCGAAAGAATTGCACCAAATCCAGATTTCTTTTCAAATTGTCCGGTTCCATCAACTCAAAGTCATCCAACAGAATATCCGTCAATTTCTCCGTATGCTCCCGAAAGGAACCGGGCTCATGATCCTGTATATTAGCCAGCGCATCTATCACTTGATCTGTTATGACAGCATTCGGGTTAAATCCTTCTTCTTTCATTTCAGCCCTCCTTTCTTGCAAAGATGTAACGACACAACAAACCAAGCTAGGCAAAGCAATGCAGGAACAGCCGACACAAATGCTGCACATACCAATGCAGAAAAAGCCAAGGAAGCATGAGTCATAAGGCACACCTGACGGTTGGTAACTACGGATTCAAGAACACATGAGAACAGTTGGTTCTCCTTTTCACACCACGCAACAAGTGCGGATTTCTTTGCCCCTGATACAGGCAAAGTAACTGTTTGATTTTTCATTTTGGTAAGCAATTAAAATGAAACAATATGTTAATTATTACGGGGAAGAAACAGAAAAAGTTCCGCTCCCCGTTGCTTACCACCTTGAGAAAGGCTGTGGGCGCATTAACGACACCACACGGGACGGAACTATATGTATAGCCATGGACATAAAAAATGCCCGCAGCAAATATTTTGGCGAGCCTTCTCGCCTTTCTCAAATGGTAAGCACTGCAAAGATGGGGATTATTTTTTAATCCACAAACTTTTTGGAAAAGTTTCTTGAAAGCAGAACCTGCCAGTGCCATGAAAGCTAAGGAAGCATGAGCCATAAGGCACACCTGACGGTTAGACACTGGTTCTTCAAGTACGGAAGAAAATAATTGATTTTCACGGTTCAGCCACATAGTTAGGACTGACGATTTGCTCACGACATTTATGTCGGTAGCAGGAATTGAAACGGCTCACCCGATAAACCTGGGGGATTAAGCATACAGCTTTGTAAGTCTGAAAAGA
>OBVA01000402.1_pt1 | contig 19145 bp, 18 predicted proteins | sample 1495021 | NCBI WGS metagenome assembly OBVA01 (sample SAMEA2579965, study PRJEB22360) | human gut metagenome | biome: human gut; feature: human-associated habitat; material: faeces | place: Denmark | collected 2008/2010
CCGGCCCGCCCCGCCGAGGGGGCGTCCGGCACGACCTGCCCGGCCGCGTCCACGCCCGCCAGCTCGCGGATCAGCTCGTATTGGGCATGGTTCGTGTCCTGGTATTCGTCGACGAGGATATAACGGAACTTATGACGGTAATAGTCGGCCACCTGCGGTTGGGCGCGCAGCAGTTCGACCGTCCGGCCGATCAGATCGTCGAAGTCGACGGCGTTCGCCATGGCCAGACGATGCTGGTATTCGGCGTAGATGACGGAATACAGCACCTCGATGTCGCCGAAATTGCCGATCTGATAACCGCGCTGGCCGGGCCGGTAGTCGGGCGCGTAGCGCTTGAGCTGCTCCTGCCAGCCGATCAGTGAGTTCTTGTAGTCGGAGATGCGCGAGAGGATCGCGCGCGGCGTGTAGCGCTTGAGGTCGATGTTGAGATCGGCGCCGATCAGCTTGACGAGGCGCTCGCAGTCGGCGGTGTCATAGATGGAGAAGCCCGACGCCAGCCCTATCGACTGGCCGTCACGCCTGAGGATGCGCACGCATGCGGAATGGAACGTCGACACCCACATGCGCTGGGCGACCGGTCCGATCAGACCTTCGAGGCGTTCGCGCATTTCAGCGGCCGCCTTGTTGGTGAAGGTGATGGCGAGGATCTGGCTCGGCCATGCTCCGAATTGCGTGAGGATCCACGCGATGCGCCGGGTGAGCACGCGTGTCTTGCCGGATCCTGCGCCGGCGCCGATCAGCAGTGCGGGCCCCCGGTACTGCACCGCCTCGGCTTGCTGCGGGTTGAGGTCGCCGACGAGTTCCTCGGCGCTTCTTGCGATGAGATCCGGATCCTGCTGCACGCTGCTCCCCCTGACGGTTGACGATGATTCGGCTTTCCTGTTTACCACATGGTTCGGTCAGTGTCACTCGATATGGGCGACCTCCCATTCCGCCAACGCGTTCCTCAGACCGGAGGCATACAGGTCTTCGCCTTGTCCGGCCTGCGGGTGGATGCCGTCCGGTCCGAGCCAATCGGTGTGTGCCGCGATAGCACTGTTCCAGTCGACCAGAATCGAATCGGTGGGATGCTTGCGCACGTAGTCGGAGGCCGCCTGATTGGCCACGGGAATCCACTCGCGGTCGCCATACGCATTGATGATGACCAGCACATGCCCATCACCCGCCGCGGCCGCAATCCGCTCGTATTCGCCGACCGTGGTCGCGCTGTTCGTGTTCAGCGAGATCACCACGTACTTGCGCAGACGGCCTTCCGCCTTCATCTGCGCGACGATACCGGGCGCGGTCAGGATGGACCGCGACACCTGGGCGTCCACGGCGATGCCGGGCAGTGACTTCTGCAATGCCGCCGACGCGCCCACGGTGACGGAGTCGCCGATCACGGAGACGTCCTCGCCGTTCAGGGTCTTCTCGATGGCTGCCTTGGCCTCCTCGCGGCGCTTGCGCTCCTCCTCGGCGCGTTTCTTCGCCTCGGCCGCGGCCTTGGCGTCCATCTTGCGCTGACGTTCCTTCTTGGCGAGCGCGCTCTGGTTCTTCTCCAGCATGATCTGTGTCTGCGTCTTCGCCGGGGCCTGGGCCACACCCATGAAGAACCCGATGACGATCAGTACCACAACCGACACGGTGACGACCATGCGCATCGCCTCCGCGGTACGGGAGCTGCGGGATGCGACGACCGGCGCGTCTTGCGGCGAGGGCAGGGGCGCAGCCTGAGAGTACGGCTGAGTGAACTCGACGTTGTTGAGGTGCGTCCCATACACGCCACGTGCCCGCGCGCTGCCGACCCGTCGCGGAGCCGAACGTTGCGCCACCGTGCGGCGGGGAGCCGACTTGTCGCGCTTGGACTTGATCCATTCCGCGACCGGATTCTCCACCATCCACCATGACACCGCGGTCATCACGAGGCTCAGCAGCAACGTGAGCGCCTGGACCACCCACAATCCGCTGCCACGGTAACCGGGAAGCATGAGCTGCAGCAGCAGGTACAACGGCCAATGCCACAGGTACATGCCATACGAGTATTTGCCCAGCAGCGCGAGCGGACGCCAGCCGAACAGGCCGATCATCCATGAATCCTTGGAAATGCTGCCGCCGATCAGCACTACGGTGAGCACAGAGGCCAGAATCAGACCGCCGCGGAACGCTGACGCATCCTGCCCGACGCGCGGCATCATCATGATCAACACGACCAGTGCGCCAGTGGCCAGCCAGGGCATAACCATGGTGAACAGGCGGCGCGGCTCGGCGTCAGACTCCTCGCTGTGCCGCACGACGAACGCCAGCGCGACACCCAACAGCATGCCAAAACAGTGCGTGTCCGTGCCGAAATACACGCGTGTGGGGTCGGCGGACGGGTTGTACAGCACCCACATGCCACACGCGGACAGCGCGGCGAGCAGCACCGGCACCAACGCCTGCACGAACGTGGAGCCGATTCTGTGCAGCATGGCCGTCAAAAGCGGCAGCACCAGCGTCGCTTGGGCCAGCAGCGCCACGAACCATAAGTGCCGCAGCAATTGCGGCGACGTCGCCGCGAAATAGCTGTCTCCGGAGAAGATCTCCCCCCAATTCGACGTGAATGTCAGCGCGGAGACGCTTTTGCCCGGCACACCCACCAGAATGTCATGGTTGACGAACAGGCCGAGCGACACCGAGCCGGCGATCATGAACGCCATCGCCGGCCACAGTCGAGACAACCTGCGCAGATAGAAATTGCCAAGACGCAGTCTGCCGGTACGGTCGATCTCACGAAGGACGCTCAGAGCGAGCAGGAAGCCGGATACGGTGAAGAACACGTCCACGCCAATAAAACCGCCGGGCAGCGAGCGTTGCGACAGGTGATACCAGATGATGCCGATCAGGGCGAATCCCTTGATACCGTCCAGGCTCTCATAGCGGGCATTGCGCATGCTGATACTCCTTACACGACTCCCCGTTCCGTCGAGGTTATGTTAGAGCATCCCCTCCCCCAAAAAACATTTTGGAATCACAAAGTGTTCGTCAAGGACTCGTGGCGGATTCATACAGGTCGCCGCGGTCATCTGCATGGCGTATGCTATCCCTCTGTCCTATTCATTGACGGTACAGGCAAAGGGGACTTATGAAGGAGCTGGAAGAGCGCATTCGGCGTGATGGAACGGTCAAGACCGGTGACGTGCTCAAGGTGGACGCGTTCTTGAACCATCAGTGCGACGTTCGTCTGTTCGACCATATGGGGCAGGAGTGGGCCCGGCATTTCGCCGGCAAGACCATCACCAAGATCCTGACCATCGAGGCGTCGGGCATCGGCATCGCCTGTTGCGCCGCGCGCCACTTCGGCGATGTTCCGGTGGTGTTCGCCAAGAAGGCCCAGTCCATCAACCTCGACGGCGACCAGTACACCACCACGGTGTACTCGTTCACCAAGCGCAAGGAGTTTCCCGTCATCGTGTCCAAGAAATATTTGGACGCCGACGACCACGTGCTGCTCATCGATGATTTCCTGGCGAACGGCAAGGCGTTGCACGGGCTCATCGAGCTGTGCCATGCGGCGGGGGCGAGTGTCGAGGGAATCGGCATCGCGGTCGAGAAGGGGTTCCAGGGAGGCGGTGACGAACTGCGCGCGCAGGGCTATGACGTGGATTCGCTGTCCATCGTCGAGTCCATGAATCCCGAGACCGGCGAGATCACGTTCAGGGACTGAGTCCGGAACAGCAGAGAGCAACAGTAGAGCAGAGGAGAGAAAAGGAAACCATGTCGCAGAAGAAAACGAAGAATTCCGTATCGTTCGAGGCGCTGTCCTCGCTGGACGCGCCCGTGTCGTTCTGGAAGGGCATTCCGTTCGGCCTGCAGCATGTGATGGCGATGTTCGTCGCCAATCTAGCCCCGATATTCATCGTCGCCAACGCGGCGAAGATGACGTCCGCGCAATCGGCGGCCGTGATTCAGTCGGGTCTGCTGGTGGCGGGTCTCGGCACCTGCCTGCAGTTGTATGGCGCGTGGCTGATCGGCTCGCGGCTGCCGATGGTGACGGGCATCTCGTTCACCTATGTGGCCGCCGCGGCCACGATCTGCGCCGACAAGGGTTACGGAGCCGTGGTCGGCGCGGTGATCGTCGGCGGTCTGCTTGAGCTGGTGCTGGGCCTGACCGCCCGGTACTGGCGCCGTTTCGTGCCTCCGATCGTCTCCGCCATCGTGGTGACGTCCATCGGCTTCTCGCTGCTGACCCTGGGCGCCACGAGTTTCGGCGGCGGTGACGCGTCCGCCGCGGACTTCGGAGCCTGGCAGAACCTGACGCTGGGTCTCATTTCGCTGGTCGCCTGTCTGGCGTTCCAATTGCTGATGAAGGGCACCGCCAAACAGCTGTCCGTGCTGTTCGGCCTGGTGGTCGGCTATGTGGTGGCGATTTGCATGGGCAAGGTCGATTTTTCCGGGTTCCAGGAGCTTTCCGTCGTTTCGCTGCCGCAGTTCATGCCGTTTAAGCCCGAGTTCGATTGGGGCGCGATCATCTCCATCGGACTGCTGTACGTGGTCTCGTCCGTCGAGGTTCTGGGAGACACCGCCGCACTGACCAAGGTGGGTCTGAACCGTACGCCGACCGAGCGTGAGACGGCCGGAGCGATCGCCGGCGACGGCCTGATCTCCTCGGTCTCCGGACTGTTCGGATGCCTGCCGCTGACCAGTTTCGCCCAGAACATCGGACTGGTGGCGATGACGAAGGTCGTCAACCGCAAGGTGATCCTGTCCGGCGGACTGATCCTGATTCTGGCGAGCTTCGTGCCTGCCGTGGCGGAGGTGTTCAACTCGCTGCCGCAAGCGGTGCTCGGCGGCTGCACGATCATGATGTTCGGCAACATCATTCTTTCCGGATTCCAGATGATCGCCGAAGCCGGCTTCACCCAGCGCAACATCACCATCGCCGCGTTGAGCCTGACCATCGGCATCGGCTTCACGCAGGTGAGCGACATCTTCGCGCAGTTCCCGGCCCTGTTCCGCCAGATCTTTGCCTCGAACTGCATCGCCGTGGCTTTCGTGGTGGCCGTGATCCTCAACGCCGTGCTGCCCGGCGAAGAACGATTCCTCTCCGCCCCCGCCAAGAACGAGGACTAAAAAAATCTAAGCTGCAGAGCATCTGCCATCTCCGGTCGCGAAGCGACTGGAGATGGTCATTGGCAATCAATCACGACCTCGCCGAAACATTCCGCGTCATGCGCCCTGCCGGCTGATTCCGCCCTTGTGACCGGTCGCCTTGAACGGTTTGGCGGATCTTCCCCTCACCGGGCGAAAACCGGCCCGATCTTTCGGCGGGTTTGCCTCCGGGTCGTCATGACGGTGCCTGCCGGCCCGCCCGACCTCATCCTGCGGCGTGCGGATCCCCTTGGCCTGCAATGCGCGCAGCCACTTGTCTTTGTTGTTCGTCATCTCTCGTCCTTCGTCATCTCTCGTCCTTCGCCATCGCGTCACTCAACCGTGACGGATCTGGCGAGATTGCCCGGCTTGTCCACGTCATACCCCTTGATCTCGGCCATATCCATGGCGAACAGCTGCAATGGGACCACGTCGACGAGCGGGCTCATCAACGTCGGGCATTCAGGACGCCGGAACACGACATCCGCATAACGTTCATCATCCCGGTCGCCCTGTTCGGCGACGGCGATGATGAACGCGCCTCTGCTCTTGACCTCCTCGATGCCGGACCGCACCTTGGCGTGCAGCACGTCACGGCCGCGCTCGGGCGGCATGATGAACACCACCAGCTCTCCCTCATCGACCAGCGCTATCGGGCCGTGCCTGCCTGCGTGTCGAGCACCCATTGGATCTTGGCCGGCATGCCCTTGAGCGAGTCGATGATCTGATGGCATCGGATTCGCGCGGTATCGACGCCACCTGCGTGTTGCAGATCGACAGCACCATGGATCCCTGCTCGCGCGCGTGGCGCAGGGCCATCAGCGTGTCCATAGTCTCTCCGACTGCGATATCGCCACGACCAACGTACGCGAGGGTGAGGATGGGCGTTCACGTCGGAGGGCGCCCCGTTCGTGGCCCAGCGGGTGTGTCCGATGGCGGCCGTCGCGGGCGGCATCGGGTTACGTTCCACGCTTTCGACGAGATTGGCGAGCCTTCCGGCCTTCTTGCGCACCACTGCATGCCCCATGCCCGAAGCGACGAACGCCACTCCCGCAGAGTCGTACCCGCGGTATTCCAGGCGTTGCAATCCCTGAAGACACACCTGAGGGGCTTGCCGCACGCGGCCGAAACATTACCTGCATATCCGACGATTCCGCACATGGTCTCACAGCTTAGCCCAGACGCCACCAAGCCGCCAACATCGCAATCCGCCATGTAGGACAAGTACGAATAATAAGTCATCTCAAGCTGTTCAGCATTCCGGGCATACACCAGCACGGCATTGTCATATATGAGATCGCTTCCATAACCCGACTTTGCTGAAATATCCTCGATGCGCCGTTCCACATCGTCATATCGGCGAAGCGCATCATTCAATCGTTCTACAGGGGAAGAATCAATATATCGCGTTGGATGACGCAGAGCGGAGCATCATCAATGATGTATGTACGGCTCTGGGAGGGCAAACCGGGAACCGGCTTAGTGCGCGTACCCACAGTGAATCACCGTGGCTCAACGCTCGAAACGGTATGCCCAATACTGCCCCGTGCAATGCAATCATCAGCAAAAATTCCATATCGGCCTATTACCGATTGAATCCCATCATTACAGCTTAGCGATGGAATGATCAGCCGACTTCGGCAGCGACGGTAGAAAGATAACGATTCGCCGGGTGCCGTATCATCGTAGGCATCGACGCAATCGCAGATTCGTGATGACCGGAGGAACGCTTATGGAAAACAGGGGCAGCCGTCCGTTCGGCTATTGGGATTCGAGTTACCGGGCCAAGCTGCGCAGGACATGGATCGCGTTGCCCTTCTGCATCGTCGCGGCCGTCGCCATGCCGATATTCACCGCTGTCAAATACGGTGACGTGGTATCGGGACTCGCATTTTCCGTTGTGCTCGCCGTCGTCTGGGCATATCAGCTGATGTACGCCAAGAGCAAGGCGAAGGCGGAGGCGGAAACCAGAACCGCCGTGCCCCGATACGATGACAATGAGCTGCCCCGGTGAGCCCCGATCCGGCTGTCGGGCGCGCCGCTTATAGGGGCTTATGCGGTTGGCATCGGTCGCTTATGATGGGAAACGTCAGTCGAATCGAACGATGATGGGAGCATGACATGGCCAAGGCGCTGATTGTAGTGGATGTGCAGCCGACATTCTGCGAAGGCGGCGAGCTGGGGGTCGAAGGCGGCAACGCGGTCGCCGGGAGGATCGCCGACTATGCGAACGCGCATCGCGGCGAGTATGCGTATACCGCCACCACGCAGGATTGGCATATCGAGCCGGGCGCACACTGGTCGGGCAATCCGGATTTCGTGGATACGTGGCCCAAGCATGGCGCGGCGGGCACGCCGAACGCCGAGCTTCATCCGGCCATCGCGGCTCTGGGCATCGCTCATCATTTCAAGAAGGGCCAGTATTCGGCGGCATACTCCGGTTTTGAAGGCATCGAAGACAATACCGACCGTATCCAGACGCGCGAGGAGGTCACGGCCGAACAGTCCGCCGGCAAGACGCTGGCCAATGCGCTGAAGGCCGCAGGCGTCACGCAGGTGGATGTGGTGGGCATCGCCGAATCGCATTGCGTCAAGGACACCGCGCTTGACGCGAAACGTCTCGGCTTCGATGTCACCGTGTTCGAGGATCTGACCGTTCCGGTCAGCGAGGAGTTGGGTGTCGCGGCCCGCAAACAGATGGCCGATGCCGGCATCATATTGGCGGAGGCTCGCTGAGCTTTCGTCGTGTGGCCTCCCGGTATGAAAGGGAGGCCACACGACGGGGCGCATGTCAACGGCAAGTCGGTGTAGTGGTATCACCGGATCAATCGTGCGGTCGTGTTTCCTTGAGCGCGGATCTGACGGCCCATTTGGTCAGCGCGTATTGCGCATAGATGCTCGCCGCGACGATGACGGCCGAGACGGCCACACCGATGATGTTGACCGCGGTGTCGCCCTTGCCGAGTCGTTTCAGTGGGCAATGCGCAGCCTTGCCGCAGCCCTCGGATTGGTACACCAGCTCGTCGGCGTCGCCGTTGTCGCCGGCGCCGTCCGGTATGTGTTCGTTGTAATCACCCATGATGCTCCCGATTCATTTGGCCGTTGTGGCCTTATGGTCACGTACGCAATGTATCAAGCCAAGCTGGAAGAATGCTACTCATTGGCGCTGCCGAAGCAACTTCGCGATGCGGTTCAACAGACGGCCATACTGCTCTCCGAGGGGAAGAGCGTGACGATCAGCGCCACGGAACAAGAACTCACGACGGAACAAGCCGCGCACACTGGGAGTATCGCGACAGACGCTAGTCAGAATGTTAGATAAAGGACTCATTCCTTTTCCCGCCCATCACGTCATCGCAGAATCCGCCTGAATGACTTGCTGGAATACGAACGGGCTTCCCGCAGCCGCCGTGATTCCTCCATCAGGCAAATGATAGCGGTCGGGGATGATTCCGCCCTCTACGACCTTCCCGAGCCCAGTCCCAAAGAAGCCGCGCAAGCCATAGCGGAAGTGAGGAGATCGCAAATCAATGCCACCATCAGCATTTCTTGATGCCAACATCATTTATTCAATCACGTTAACCGACACCTTGCTTACGATGTCGGAGCATAATCTGCTTTTTCCATTATGGTCGCCTGAGGTGCTTCTAGAAGCAGCGAGAGCAGCGGAAAGGACACTACCGGCCTCAGTCCAGGCATCTTTCCAATAGAGACTATCAATCATGGGACTTGCATTTCCCGAATCGCTGATAGAACCCGAGAAATCAGAATCAATCCCCCGATGGATATTCTTGATTTTGCAAATCGTCTCAAACGCGCTGGAGCAAATGGATTTGCAAACAACCTCGTACTGCACCAATGAAAACAACAGTCTTATGCGCACCCCGACCGCGTGAATTTTCAATGAATTAACGGAGGACGGGGGCGCGGGAGGCTTCGGCAGACAGCCGGCCGCGGGACAATGGTGTCAAGGAGGACCGCCATGGTTGACGACTACACCGCGAAGATGACCGAGCTGATCGAGCTGATGCGCATGATCGGCAACGATACGCAGCAGTGCGAGGTCAAGGAGTGCAAACGCAAGATCTCCTCGACCATCACCGATACGCTGTCTGCGTTCTCCAACGGCTCCGGAGGTTGGATCATACTGGGGCTCTCCGAGAAGAACGGATTCACGCCGGTCGAAGGGTTCGACGCGCGGGCCATGCAGGAGGCGCTGAGCCAGGCCTGCGAGAAAATGACGCCGGTGGTGCGGCCCGTGATCGTCACCTGCCCGTTCGAAGGGGCGAACCTGGTGTTCGCTCGCGTCGAAGAGATGCTGCCGCGAGACAAGCCCTGCTTCACCACGGCCCTGGGGCCTCATGGCGGATCGTTCATCCGCACCGGCGACGGCGATCGCCGCATGACCTCGTATGAAGTCGACCGTCTTATCGAGGAGCATCTGCAACCCACCTATGACCTGGACATCGTACCCGGTGCCACGGCCGACGATCTCGATCCCACGCTGATCGCCGGCCTGCTCGCGCGAGTACGGCAGCAGCATCCGCGTGTGTTCGCCGACCGTGACGCCACCGACACGCTGCTGGACCTGCAGGCCCTGCGCCACGACGATTCCGACGACGCGCAGATCGGCGGCGTGTTGCGGCCGACGCTGGCCGGGTTGCTGGCGTTGGGCAGATATCCGCAGAAGTTCTTCCCGCGGCTGTGCATCTCGATCGCGGTGTTCCCCGGCACGAGCCGTGATGAAGTGTTCCGCGGCGATGACCGCCTGGTCGCATCGAATACGGTGGTCGGTTCGATCCCGGTGATGATCGACGATGCGGTCGAATCGCTCATGCGCTGGATCGGAGCCAAGAAGCCCGATTATCCGCCGATCGTGTTGCGCGAGGCTCTTGCGAACGCGCTCACCCACCGCGATTATTCGCCGGACGCGCGAGGCACGCAGGTCCATGTCAACGTGTTCACCGATCGCATCGAAATCACCAATCCGGGCGGCTTGTATGGCATGGTGACGCATGACGTGCTGGCGGGGCCGCATCCGGTGACAGGCGTGCCGTTCGTCTCCACGCGCAACCAGTTCCTGTTCACACTGCTTGAATCGACGCCGTATCCCGATGGCGGGTTCGTGAACCCGGAGGGCGGAGACGGCTATCAGCGGATCGCCGCCGCGCTGCGCGACGCAGGCATCGAGCCGGCGACCACGCGCAACGACATCAATACGTTCACGATGACGATCACCAAGCAACGCACGATGGAGAACAGCTCGCCGGGCGATGTGATGCGATCCATCATGACCGTCCTGGAGCGTCATTCGGCGATGAGCGTCAAGGAGATCATGCGCGAGCTGAAGCTCACGCCCTTGGCCGCCACATCGGGTATGCACGAGCTGATGCGCGAGGGCCGTGTCGCCCGCGTCAAATTCGCCGACGACCCCGTGCAGCGCTATCGGCTAAAGAGCTGATACCGTCTCCGCCCCGCCGGCGGGAGCGATACTATGCTTCGGCCATTTGTGTGGTGGCCGGGGCGGCCAAGGTGGGTCCGAGCGGCGGAAGCGGCCAGCGGCCAAGCCGATGCAGATGAACATCATGCCGAACAGCGCGACCAATCCCAGGGAGCCGGCCCAACCGGCGACGCTGACCCCGGTATCGGCCGCCGTGCCGAAGCCGAGCGCGTTGTCGATCGCGGTGCAGTACCACCAGCCGGGCAGGAACCTGGCTATGACCATCATCGCACCGGGCATTATTTCAATCGGCAGCGCAACACCCGACGTGAACATGATAAGCAGGCCGAAGACGTTGGCGAACCCGTTGGCGGCCGTCTCCGAGAACCCGAATTCGCTGAGCATGAACCCGCAGGCGACTGTCATCAGCGCGTACACGCAGGTCGCGCCGAACGTCATCAGCACTCCCCCGACGCTCAGCCTCAGCGGATTGAGACCAGCCGCCACCATCAGGCCAACCGACAACACCAGATAGCCAACGCATACGGCGAGCGCGAATCCACTCAACGTCAGCATTCGTTGGAGTCCCATCGTCGCCATGCGCTGCGGCGACGAGGTGAGACGCCGCCGCACCTCGCCGGTGGTGAATGCGCTCAGGATCATCGACCCGCAGATGGTCATCGCCAGGAACAGCGGATACAGCGCGGTCTTCATGATGCTGCCGAATCCGCTGGCGACAGTACCCGAAGTGCTCGCCGTCGCCTCGGTCGAGGTGTCGACCACGGCGACGCCATGGTTCACGTCTTTGTCGCTTGCCGTTTCGGCGGCCTTTCTGGCGGCTCGGGCCAGATCACCGGTATCGGGCTTTTCTACTTGCCCTTCCGGCAACGATTCCAGTATGTCCCGGTACGCGCTCGCATCATCCGGGCCTCCGGCTTGCGCTAACGACTTGAAGCTCTCCGGTATATCCGGACCGGCCATGCCGGCGAGCGCCGTCTCGTCGACCGTCGTTTGCGCGCCGATCAGCGCGGTGCGGGTGAGCGAGAGAAACCCGCCGACGTTCATGCGCGCCATGGAGCCTGCACCGGACGTGTAGCTGGTGACCGTGTCCACGTTCGGCGGGTCTCCTCCATCGGCCACGGAACCAGCGAGGTCATCGGCAAACCCGTCCGGAATGATGACGATCAGATCCACCCAGTTCGAGGCGACGGCCTGTTGCAGCGCCTCGTCGGCGTCGTCGATGTCCACCAGCTCGCTGGAATCCGACATGTAGGCGCGCATCGATGTGGCGATATCGCCCCTGTCCGAGTCGCGGTCGATGATGGCGACGCGCGTTTTGGCCGGTTCGAACGTCTTGGCCATGGAACCGGAGGTGGAGGTCAGCATCGCCCAGCTGATGGACATCATCAGGATGCCCATGAATACGAGGTAGATCATCAGGTAGATCCGATGCGCGACCAGTATGCGCAGCGTGGCTTTACAGGTGTTCATAGCGTTGCCTCCTCAGCATTGCGATGCCGGCCGTGAGGAATATCGCGCTCATCGCCAGCAGAGTGATGCAGGTGGCGGCGAACGGCTGGTAGCTGTCGTAGTACAGGATGTCGTAGAACAGATTCGTCACCTGCTGGGCGGGGTTGATGGTGCCGAGAATGGGTGCGTTGCGGGCTATCCAGTCGCTGATCTGCATCGCGAAGTCTCCGTACAATCCGGTGAACAGCGAGAGGGTGCAGGCGATGCCGCTCGACAACCCGTACTTCGTGTTATAGGAGAGTTTCGGTATCGCGCCGAGCAGGGTGCCCGCGGAACTGGTCATGAACGCGGCGACGATCACGGCCAGCACCGCCACCGGCTCCCGCCCTCCGAGAGAGACGTCGCAGGCAAAGCGTATGTACGTCAAGGCGATGAGCAGGGCTCCTGCGGAGCACAGCCAGCAGGCGAGGAATCCCGCGACGAGCTGTTTGACCCGGCTCAGGGGCGCCGCGGTTCGGCGTATGCCCAGAGCGGACAGGTTCGCCTGCGCTGCGGTCACCGTACTGATGGCGTATCCCATGGCCATCATGCATGACATGGCCAACAGCGCGTAATAGTATCTGGCGATGGCATTGGGACTAAAGTGCGTGAGCGACGTCTCGTGGATCATGTTGATGTTCCGTCCGACATCGTTCCAGAAATTCCGGCTGAGTGAGGCCTGCGGATTGTCGGCGATGGTCTGCCGCGTAACAGCGTCGGTGCGGTTGTACAGGTCGATCGCGCTGCGCAGTGCGGAAAGGCTGATGCCCAGATTGATGTTCTGCTGGGCGCTGCGGCTGCGACCACCGTCGCTCGGCTGACCGTCATCGCAAGGCGCCCGTTACCGTCATCCGTCAGATAGCCGTTGGCAGTGCCGGCCGCGAGCAGCCGCTCGGCTTCCTTCGCGTTGTCGACCTTGGTGACGGTCAACAACGGCTGGCTGATGGCGGTGCGCGGAGCGTCGGCCGACGATGCCACCGACGTTGATGACTCCTTCGATCCGGACAGCGCGTCGATGAAGGTGCGGGCGCCGCCCGCCTGCCGCCAGTTGGCATCCTCGATGACGGCCATCGGCACCGGCTTGAGTTCGTATCCTTCGGACAGTCCTCCGAATATTCCGTTGAACATCGTCGCCAGCACGATCGGGAACACGATCATCCAGAACAGTGCCGGCCGGTTACGCAAGTTCGCTTTCAATGCGACCAGGAATGTGGTCCACATGGTTTTCTCCTTACTCGTTCCCGCCAGCGGGGGGCAAGATGGTCAGTCTCTCAGCGCCTTGCCGGTGAGTTCGAGGAACACGTCGTTCAGTGTCGGCGGATGGCTGGTAAGGTGGCCGATGTTGGCGCCGGAGCGTTTGACAGCGTCGAGCACGTCGGTCAGGTTGTGCTCGCCCCGCCTGCATCGTATGTTCAGTTCCTTGCCACCATAGACGGCTTCGATGACGCACGGCAGCGCTCGGACATCAGCCAACGCGGCATCTGTCAGGTCGAGCGTTTCGATGGTGATGCGCTCGCCCGTGTCGATCATGTTCTTGAGTTCGTCGGCGGTGCCGAGCGCCAGATGACGGCCGTGATCCATGATGAGGATGCGGTCGCAGATCTGCTCGACCTCCTCCATGTAATGGCTCGTGTAGATCACCGTGGCACCTGACCGGTTGAGACGACGGATGCCTTCCAGGATGGAATTACGGCTCTGCGGGTCGACGGCCACGGTCGGCTCGTCGAAAAAGATCAGGTCAGGCTTGTGCGCGATGCCGCAGGCGATGTTGAGACGCCGCAGAAGGCCGCCGGAAAGCTTTCCGGGCCGGAATTTGCGGAAATCCTGCAATCCGACGAATTCGATCGCCTCCTCGACCAGCGGTGCGCGGTCGGCTTTGCCAGGCACGTACAGCGAGCAGAAGTAGTCGATGTTTTCCGTGACGGTCAGTTCGTTGAATACGGCCACGTTCTGCGGCACGATGCCGATGCGCCGTTTCAGCGCGTATGAGGTCGGCGTCATCGGCTGGCCGAATACGCGGATCGTGCCCGAATCGTAGGTGAGCAGCGCGAGGATGCAGTTGATCGCCGTGGTCTTGCCGGAGCCGTTCGGCCCGAGCAGGCCGAAGATCTCGCCTTGCGTCACGTCGAGGTCGAAATAGTCGAGCGCCACCATGTCACCGTAGCGTTTGACCAGTTGACTGACATGCACGGCCGGCACTGCGTCGGGTGCCACATCGCGTCCGGGGGCTGTGTTGTCGGTTGCCATAGCCGCTCCTTTCTTTGATGATTACATCATCCCAAGAAAGTGTCGGCGATCGCCACCTGCAAACGTCACGACTTGGCCGCGCACCCGTGACATTTGTCATCATTTCGCGGCGCCACTTGCCCCCGCCAGCGGGGGCGGAGCACGCTATACCCGCTCGGTTGGGAAAGAGTGCCGCCAGATGAGTTTGCGCAGTTCCTCTATGCCGAGGATCACGAACGGGATGCAGCACAGGTATATGCAGTCGTCCCAGCCCAGGGGCGCGGTGTGGAACACGGTCTGCAATACCGGCACTTCGGTGATGAGCACGAGCAGCACGATCTCGGTCACGATGCCGAAGTTGATGGTCCGGTTGGAAAACAGACCCACCGTCAGGGAGCCGCCACGCGGATTATCCGCCACGATCGGCATGTTCGTGGAGTTCCTTCCACCGCTAGACTGGTATTGAAACGAATGACGATCCGGGAGGTGCCATGCGCGTGTTGGCCGAGGAGGGTGTTCTGCTCGCGTTGGGCACCGTGCTCGCCGTGATGACCGGGATCCGCACCGATGCCGTGTTCATCGCGGGGCTTCTGCTGGCCGTCTCCGTCACCGGACTGGTCGAATGGCTGCATGCCGATGAACGATGGCCGTGGTTGCCTTGCGTGGCGTATCTGATCGTCGCCGCGGCGGTGCCCGCATGGTGCTCGTTCATGCCGCTTGTCGCCTACGATATGGCGCGTCTGGCTGCCGCAGGGCGCCCCTCGCGGCTGGTGACGGCCGTGCGCTGGCTATGGGTGTTGCCGTTTGCGGCGCTGTGGTTCGTCCGCGTGTCACATGCCGGTGTCGCGGCCGGAGCCGCAGATGCCAACAGCCGTATGCAGGCGCTGGCTCTTACGTTGACCGCGTTGCTCGGATTCGTCGCGGGACGGTCCCGCAAGGCTTCGGATGGGAATCGGCGTGCGCTGTTGCACGCTCAGGATATGGCCCGTGAAGCCTCCCGTTCCGTCCGCTCGCGCATCGCCGATATCGATGAGGAGCGCGCGCAGTCGGTCCGCATGGCGACGCTCGGCGAACGCACGCGTATCGCCCGCGAGATCCACGACAATGTGGGGCATCTGCTGACTCGTGCGATCATGCAGGCGCAGGCCGGCAGGGCCGTGGCCGAGGCGACCGATGACGAGGTCGCGGCCCGTGGATTCACCACGCTGGGCGAGACCTTGGACGATGCGATGACGATGGTGCGCCGCTCGGTACATGACCTTGAGGATGATGGCACCGATTTCGCCGCGCAGATCGAAGCCGCCGTCGCCTCATTCGACGGTATCTCCCCGGACTTTTCGGTGTCGTTGGCGAACGACGTCGGCACGGCTCCGGCCCCGGTGTCACGCTGCTTCGCGACGGTGATTCGCGAGGCGCTGGCAAACGTCGCGCATCATAGCGAGGCCCATGAGGCGAGCGTGACGCTGCGTGATTTTCCGACATTGTGGCAGTTGGTCGTCCAGGATCCAGGGCCCGCGATCCGCGCCCGTGATGCCCGTGGGCGGCGCCGGACGGACGGGGAGCCGCCTCGCGGCATGGGACTCACCGACATCGAATCGCGCGTGCGCTCAATCGACGGAACCGCCCTGTGCGGCCCGTATGATGGCGGATGGCGCGTGTTCGTGTCCGTGCCGAAGCAACGTTGGCATGCATCCCCGGGATCTTGCGCGAAAACAGACCAGCCGGCATTCATGAAGACGACTGCCGGCACATCAGGGAACAGGGGGAAGCTATGAGAATCGCGATCGTGGACGACGACCCGATCGTCTGTCAGTCGCTGGAGACGATCCTGACCGCCACCGGCACCGCCGACGTGCTATGGAGCGCCAACGACGGCGGCGCGGCGATTCGCAGGTATTTCGAGTCGCCGGAGAATCATCCGGATATCCTGCTCATCGACATACAGATGCCCGGCATGAACGGGCTGGACGCCGCGCGGGAGATCCTGACGAAGGATCCGGCGGCACGTATCCTGTTCCTGACCACGTTCTCTGACCAGGCCTATATCGAGCAGGCGATGCGGCTTGGGACGAAAGGCTATCTCATCAAGCAGGATGTGGCGGCGATCGCGCCCGCCCTGCATGCGGTGATGGCCGGTCAGGTGGTGCTCGGTGCCGACGTGATCGGCAAACTCACCGGGCCGACGGCCGGTACTGGATACAAGGGGCCGGACGACGCCTCGGACACGGCCGGCGACGGCATCCCGCACGGCCGTCGTACGTCTGATGGCATCGATCAGCTGCTGAACGAACGGGAGCGTGACATCGCGGCGCTCGTCGCCGAGGGACTCGACAACCGCGACATCGCCGCCAAACTGTATCTGAGCGAGGGCACCGTGCGCAACCGCATCAGCGCGATGCTCGACAAGCTTGCTCTGACCAACCGCACCCAGCTCGCCATCGCGTGGCTCAACACCCACCGTTAGGCGGCATTCCCGTCCAACGCCGTGGCCGGGACGGGGAACCGCTCTCAGCTGTTCTCCATGACGATGTTGTCGACGACATCGGCGACATGCTCGCAATCGTCGGTGCACAGCTCCAGATGCACGTACACCTCGTGCCAGGCGAGCACCTGCAGCGGGTCGGTGCAGGTGGTGTGCAGGCGGCGCATCGCCTCTACGAACAGGCGGTCCGCGTCCTGCTCGATCTTGTTGATGAAGAACACCTGCTCGCGCAGGGTCTTCGACCGCTTGAACCGGGGCAGCTCGCCGATCAGCTCCGCCATCTTCCCGCATGAACGCTCGACCATATCGACCAGGTCCAGCGCATCGGGTCGGATCTCCAGCACGTTGTCGTAATACATGCGGTGCAGGGCGCCTTCGATGCGGTCGGTGACGTCATCGAGCACGCTGCTCAGCCGCGCGATGTCGTCCCGGTCGAACGGGGTGATGAATGCGGTGACCAGCTCGTCCATCATGCCGTGACGGACCTCGTCCGCCGCCTGTTCGATGCGATGCATCTCGTCGAATCGTTCCAGCAGACGATCCGGTTCGTAATGGTGCATGACTTCCGACAGCAGATGTGCCGCCTGGCATGCATAATCGGCGCTCTGCTTGAATCCGTCGAAATAGAACGAATCGTTTTTCCTCGCCATATGCTGATCCTTTCTTGAAACGATGACTGATGCCGTGTGCCGGAGCGGTGTCAGAACACCAGCATGAACAGTTTTGCCATGACGTAGCTGATGATGCCGCAGCCGGGGAACGTGAACACCCAGGTGAGCATCATGTCGCGCACGACGCCGAAGTTAATCGCGGACAGCCTGCGCACCGCTCCGACGCCCATGATGGCGCTGGTCTTGGTGTGCGTGGTGGAAACGGGGATGCCGAGCACGGTCATCACCAGCAGGCACAGCGCACTGGACAGGTCCGCGGAAAAGCCTTGGTATTTCTCCAGCCGGACCATGTCCTGCCCGACGGATTTGATGATGCGCTCCCCTCCCACGCTGGTGCCGACACCCATGATCGTGCTGCACAGGATCATCAGCCACACTGGGATGATCACGCCTGCGACACCGGTCTGCCCGCTGCAGAACGCCATGCCGAGGAACAGCACGCCGATGAATTTCTGGCCATCCTGCGCGCCGTGCATGAAACTCATGGCCGCGGCCCCGACGATCTGCGCATACGTGAAGAATACGTTGGCGCGCCTGCGGTCAAGCCCCGCGCAGATCAGCGTCACCAGCTTGCACACGATCCAGCCGATGCCAAATCCGAGCAGGAGGCTGGCCGCGAGACCATACAGCACTTTGACCCACTCCCCCATGTTGATGCCGCCGATGCCATCCTGGATGGCGATGGCGGCGCCGGAAAGGCCGGCGATTAGGCTGTGGCTCTCGGACGTGGGGATGCCCAGCAGCGACGCGCCCACACTGTAGACAACGATGGAGAACAGCGCCGCGCACAACGCGATCAGCGCGGCGTTCGTGTCGCCGCCGAAATCGACCATGTTGCTGATGGTGGACGCCACCGAGGCGTTCAGCTGCGTCATGATGAACACACCGAAGAAATTGAGCACCGCGGCCATGATCACCGCCGGACGGATACGTAGGCATCTGGTGGTGACGCAGGTGGCGATGGCGTTGGGGGCGTCGGTCCAGCCGTTCACGAAAATGACACCGAGCGTCAGCAACGTGGTGATGGCCAGCGCCGGATTCGAACATACCTGTTGGATGAAATATGAGAATGATACATCCAAGAGAGTCATCACCTTCTTCTTCGAGGGACCGTCATGCGGTGGGTCGCATTCAGCGGACGTCTTGATTATATATGGAGATGACTACGTAGTGTGGATTTACCCGTCGTGTCATGACGACTTGTCGGTTTGTAGGCGATGACCATTCTCACGAGCGATATTGTCGCTTGGTGGAGCCTGACGAAAAAGGGCTCCCGGATTGCTCCGGAAGCCCTTTCAACTCAGATCCTGATAAGAATCAGGCGATCATCACTCGTTGTCGCCAGCGGTGGCGGCGGTGGCGGTGACGGCACCCTTCTTGTCGGTCTTGACGCCCGAGTACACCCAGTCGGTGTAGTCCGGGTGGTCGTAGCCCTTGTCGACCGCGAACTGGAACGCTTCCTGACGGAAGTCCTCCAGCTTCTGGATCTCGTCGGCGTACTTGTCGGCGTCGATCATGCGCAGGGCTTCGGCGGTCAGCTCGTAGCGATCCAGCTCGTTCACGCGAACCATGTCGTACGGGGTGGTGGTGGAGCCCTCCTCCTCGTAGCCATGGACGTTGAAGTTGTCGTGGTTCGGGCGATCGTAGATCAGGCCACGCACGTCGTGGGCGTAGGAGTGGTACGCGAACAGCACCGGCTTGTCGGCGGTGA
>OBVA01000404.1_pt1 | contig 19122 bp, 16 predicted proteins | sample 1495021 | NCBI WGS metagenome assembly OBVA01 (sample SAMEA2579965, study PRJEB22360) | human gut metagenome | biome: human gut; feature: human-associated habitat; material: faeces | place: Denmark | collected 2008/2010
CCCTTCCCCGCCTGCCGAATGAGCAAAGCTATCCGGTCACTTCCCCTGATTGCATCCTGCCCATGTCTCCCGCTTTTCCAGTCATGACCTATGCCATCGGCAACACACCCGCCGCCGTAGCCTATCAAGGCAGTGATTATCGCACTTTTGTCATGGGATTCCCTTTTGAAAGCATCCGGGAAGAAACATCCAGAAATGTAATTATGGCATCCATACTCCGCTTTCTCACCACAGATTACACAGATTAACACAGACAAAATAGCAATCCCTATAAATAATCTGTGAAAATCTGTGTAATCTGTAGTGAAAAAACTATCTTTGCTTCCATTAATCATTAAACATTAACCACTAAACATTAAACATCATGTACACTATACAAGCCAACCCCAGCGGAACCCGTAGTTTAGAAGTTTCTGAAGAGAATCTTGCCACCATCGAGAAATACGGCCTCTTCCGCCATCTCATCGACAGCAACGGTATTGTGGACGAAACCGTGCTCGACAAGTTGAAACTGAACATCCGCTCCCTCATCGCCTCGCAAGAGGAAGACAGCAAAGACCTGCTCGACCTCTGTATCGACGTTATCTATCACAACAACATGAAGGCCTTCGGACTACAACAGCTCATCAAGCTCTATCTGCAATGGCTTTCCCAACAAGACACCATAGAAGAAGAATAAATGAAAACCATCGACACCTGCGGACAACAGCATTACAGCCCTTTAATCCCTGCCATCAAAGCCATGTGCGAGGCCGGAAAAGGCGAGAAGCTGGAAATCATCATGGACGACGCTGCTGCCTTCAATGACATGAAAGAGTATCTTTCCGAGCAGCAGATAGGCTTCCGTGAGATTTACGACGGAGAACGGATGACATTACAGTTTTTAATGTGCAAATGAAAGAATATCGCCTTACAGACTGGCTTCCTACTACCAAGAAAGAAGTGGAACTGCGTGGTTGGGACGAATTGGATGTAATACTTTTCAGCGGTGACGCCTACGTGGATCACCCTTCTTTTGGAGCCGCCGTCATAGGCCGCATCCTCGAAGCAGAAGGACTGCGCGTAGCCATCATCCCCCAACCCAACTGGCGCGACGACTTGCGCGACTTCAAAAAACTGGGACGTCCCCGTCTGTTCTTCGGCATCAGTCCCGGCTGTATGGATTCGATGGTCAACAAATATACTGCCAACAAACGCTTGCGCAGTGATGACGCCTATACCCCGGATGCACGTCCGGATATGCGTCCGGAGTACCCTTCCATTGTATATACCCAGATATTAAAGAAGCTATTCCCCGATGTCCCCGTCGTACTGGGCGGCATCGAGGCAAGCATGCGCCGCCTGACGCACTATGACTATTGGTGTGACAGTGTACGCCCCAGCATCCTCCTCGACAGCGGAGCCGACTCACTCATCTACGGCATGGGAGAGAAACCGGTGGTGGAACTTGCGGAAAGGCTGAAACGCCAACAGACACAGATGGACGCCCCAAGCTTCAAAAAGCTCATCGCCGATATTCCCCAAATGGTTTACCTTGACAAGGAAGTAGTGGTACAAGAAGGGGATATCACCCTCTTTTCCCATGAAGAATGTCTGAAAGATAAAAAGAAAGAAGCTGCCAACTTCCGTCATATCGAGGAGGAAAGCAACAAATATACAGCATCCCGCATCTTGCAAAAGAGCGGCAAGCTGACGGTAGTAGTCAATCCTCCCTATCCCCCTTTGACGGAAGCTGAACTCGACCGTTCTTTCGACTTGCCATACACGCGCCTGCCCCATCCCAAATACAAGGGAAAACGTATTCCGGCATACGACATGATAAAGTTCTCCGTCAACCTGCATCGCGGATGTTTCGGAGGATGTGCCTTCTGCACCATCTCCGCACACCAGGGCAAATTCATCGTAAGCCGCAGCAAGGAGAGCATTCTGAAAGAGGTGAAAGCCATCACGGAGCTGCCAGACTTCAAGGGTTATTTGAGCGATTTGGGAGGCCCGTCGGCCAATATGTACCGCATGAAGGGACGGGATGAGGCCGTCTGCAGGAAATGCAAACGCCCGTCGTGCATCTACCCCAAGGTATGCCCCAACCTGAATACGGACCACCGTCCGCTGCTCGACATCTATCATGCCGTAGATGCCCTGCCCGGCATCAAGAAGTCCTTCATTGGCAGCGGTGTACGCTATGACCTGCTGCTGCACCAGAGCAAGGACCCGAACACTAACAAAAGTACGCAGGAATATACCCGCGAGCTCATTGCCCGCCATGTCAGCGGTCGCCTGAAGGTAGCACCGGAGCATACGTCAGACCGCGTGCTCAACATCATGCGCAAGCCTCCGTTCAGCCAGTTCGGTGAGTTTAAGAAGATATTCGACAGGATTAACCATGAAGAAGGACTACGCCAGCAGCTTATTCCTTATTTCATCAGCAGCCATCCCGGATGCAAGGAGGAAGATATGGCGGAACTTGCCGTCATCACCAAACGACTGGACTTCCATCTGGAGCAAGTGCAAGACTTTACCACTACTCCCATGACCGTTGCCACCGAAGCATGGTACACGGGCTTCCATCCTTATACGCTGGAACCGGTATTCAGTGCCAAAACGCAGCGCGAGAAACTGGCTCAACGCCAATTCTTCTTCTGGTACAAACCCGAAGAGCGCAGGAACATCATAAACGAACTGCGCCGGATAGGACGGACGGATTTGATAGACAAGCTATACGGGAAACGATAAAAATACGATATTTCCAAGAAACTCACAGCAACTGCATGAAACGATTCCTCCTCCTCTGCCTATCCCTACTCCCCATTGGAGCGACAGGTCTGCTGGCACAAAGCGAATGCCTGCCGCAAAATTACAGTATCATCTTCGGTGGCGGTGTATCCTTACCTCATGTAGAGGGAAACCGTAACGACTTCTTCAGCAAGAATGGCAACCGGGTGGGATATGACCTGATGACAGAAGGCCGCTACTACATCACGCCCCTATTTGCCGCAGGACTTCAATATGACTATCTACGCATGGCACGCCTGCCGGATAAGGCACATCTGCACTGCATACGCCCCAACATCACATACCGGCCCTTGTGGAGCAACGGGAATCAAGGACTGTTCCTCTCGTTCGGCATCGGGTATATGAACTATCAGGAACGGACATATAAACGCGGTGAACGGAACGGACACCTTTTCCATAAAGGATATTGTGGAATAACTTTCGCAGCAGGCTATGAGTTCCGCATCAGCCGTAAACTCTCGGGCATGATTCGCTGTGATTTCCTGACAGCAGACTGGTTTGCCAACCCCGATGCACGACTTTATAACACAGACGGGTATGATGACGGAGTAGACCATAGCTGGTTCAAAAACAACATCACTTTCTTCAATTTGGGATTCGCCTTGCAGTTCGGACGTTAGTGGCAGGAGTGGCAACAGTTTACTCTTCCACCTGCATTGCCACTACCTCCTGCAACACACAGACAGCTTCTTCTACCGTCTTGACATCCTTCACCAACATACTCCGTTTGTTGTTCTGTTCGCGCAGGTCACAACGCCGGGTGTACTTCATCATGTAGGCAATGACCTTACCGAAAGCCTGGCTCTGATAGTACGGGCTGTCCGGATTGGAGACGAAGAACAGGGACATGCGCCCACCTTTCAGAAAGACTTTCTCCACGCCGAGGCGGGCAGCCAGGCGTCGCAAGGGAACGATGCGCAGCAGTTCTTCCGTTTCGGGAGGAATCGGGCCGAAGCGGTCTTCGAGGCGGGAACGGAAAGCATCCACATCCTTGTCGAGTGTCAATCCGTCCAACTCGCGATAGAGCAACATACGCTCGCTGCTGCCAGTCACGTAATCGGCAGGCAACAGAAGTTCAAGGTCGCTTTCCACCTGGCATTCGTCGACAAACTGTTCTCCACTGATGACGCCTCCGTCTGCTTTCAGTTCTTCGGCATAAAGGTCGGCAAACTCGTCGGTCTTCAGTTCGTGCACAGCTTCGGAAAGAATCTTTTGATACGTCTCGTAGCCTAGGTCGGCAATGAAACCACTCTGTTCGGCACCGAGCATATTGCCTGCGCCACGGATGTCAAGGTCCTGCATGGCAATGTGGATGCCACTGCCCAGGTCGGAGAAGTTCTCGATGGCTTGCAGGCGTCGTTTTGCTTCGGGAGTAAGGGAGGACAAAGGCGGTGCCAGCAGGTAACAGAAAGCTTTTTTATTGCTCCGCCCCACACGTCCGCGCATCTGGTGCAAGTCACTGAGGCCGAAGTTCTGCGCCTGGTTGATGATAATGGTATTGGCATTGGGTATGTCGATGCCACTTTCGATGATGGTAGTGGCAAGCAGCACGTCGTAATCGTAATTGACGAAATCAAAGATTATCTTCTCCAGTTCGGCAGGCTCCATCTGTCCGTGTCCGATACAGACACGGCAGTCGGGAATGTGCCGCTCTATCATGGCCTTCAACTCAAACAGATTGGAAATACGGTTATTCACGAAGAATACCTGCCCGTTACGGCTCATCTCAAAATTGACGGCGTCGGCAATGATTTCCTCGTTGAAGGTGTGCACTTCCGTCTGGATGGGATAGCGGTTAGGCGGCGGTGTCTGGATGACGCTCAAGTCGCGCGCACCCATCAGCGAAAACTGCAAGGTACGGGGAATGGGTGTAGCCGTCATGGTCAGCGTATCCACATTCACCTTCAATTGGCGGAGTTTCTCCTTGACGGAGACGCCGAACTTCTGCTCCTCATCAATAATCAACAAACCAAGGTCTTTGAACTTAACGTCTTTTCCCAGGATACGGTGGGTACCGATAAGAATATTCACTTCCCCTTCGGCAAGCCCTTTCACTACAGCCTTTGCCTGAGCAGCGGTGCGGGCACGACTCAGATACTCCACCCGGCAAGGCAAGCCTTTCAAGCGCTCCTTGAAGGTCTGGAAATGCTGATAGGCAAGTACGGTAGTGGGCACCAGTACAGCCACCTGCTTATTGTCCGCCACAGCCTTGAAAGCGGCACGAACAGCCACCTCCGTCTTGCCGAAGCCCACGTCACCGCACACCAGGCGGTCCATCGGACGGGTACTCTCCATGTCGGCCTTCACGTCGGAAGTAGCCTTGCTTTGGTCGGGGGTATCCTCATAGATGAAGGAGGCTTCCAACTCCCGTTGCAGGAAGCTGTCGGGACTGTATTGGAACCCCTTCTCCTCGCGGCGTTGCGAGTAGAGTTTTATCAAGTCGCGGGCAATATCCTTTATCTTCGTCTTGGTGCGGTCTTTCAGCTTCTCCCAGGCTCCGGTGCCGAGCTTGTTGAGGCGGGGCGCTTCACCCTCCTTTCCCTTGTACTTGGAAACCTTGTGCAGAGAGTGGATGGAGACAAACACCACATCTTCGTTCTGATAGACAATCTTCATCACCTCCTGCGTGGTGTCACCGTTGGGGATACGTACCAGTCCGGCAAAACGCCCCACACCGTGGTCGGTATGCACCACATAGTCGCCGGGGGTGAATTGGTTCAGCTCCTTCAGGCTCAAGGCCACCTTGCCGCTGCGTGCCTTGTCGCTCTTCAAGTTATACTTGTGAAAGCGGTCGAACAGCTGATGGTCGGTAAAGACGCAGATACGCAAAGTGTCGTCGGCAAAGCCTTCGTGCAGCGTCCGTTCCACGGCGGTAAAGGATATGTTGTCTCCACGGTCCTCAAAGATGGCACGGATGCGGTCAGTCTGTTTCAGGCTGTCGCTGCATATGTAGATGGTGTAGTGACGGGAGAGGTATTCGCGGAAACTCTCTGCCACCATGTCGAAGTTTTTACGGAAGATAGGCTGTACCGTAGTATGGAACGAGACGGTAGCATCCGGCGTTCCGGTGGGCTTGTTACCGAACTCCATCCGGCGGAAATCGAGGGCGCGCAGGGTGAACTCGCCACCATCAATCAGCTTGCCTTCCAGCGTGATGGCTCCATTCTCCTCCGACTCACGGGCGGCGATGGCCTGTGGGGTGAGCGATTCGTCGTGCACGGTCTGGATGCGTTCGCGTAGCCAGAGAAAATCGCGCATGGCAAGCAAGCTGTCCGACGGAAGGAAATCGAGGAACGACACCATGCCGCCGCTTCCCTTTTTTTCCAGGCTATGGCTCAAGTCGGGAACTATCACGATGCTTTCTTTCTTCTCCTTCGAGAGCTGTGTTTCCACCTCGAAGGTACGGACGCTTTCCACCTCATCGCCGAAAAAGTCTATACGGAAGGGATATTCGGAAGAGAAGGAAAAGACGTCGATAATACTGCCACGAACGGCATACTGCCCCGGCTCGTAGACGTAGTCCACATATTCGAAACCGTAGCTGCGCAATACGTCCGTCACGAAGTTCATATCCACCCTCTCGCCTGCATGCAGTTTCAGTGTATTCTCTCCCAGTTCCTTACGAGAGACCACCTTTTCGGCCAGCGCATCCGGATAGGTCACCACGCAAAGCCCCTCTTCTCCTTTTTGCAGGCGACTCAGCACTTCTGTACGGAGTATTTCGTTTGCCGCATCCTTCTGCCCGTACTTGATGGCGCGGCGGAACGAAGAAGGAAAAAACAATACCTGCTCTGTCCCCAATATCTGCGTCAAATCATGATAGAAATAACCGGCTTCCTCCATATCGCCCAGAATGAAAACGAGCGGACAAGTAGCCCGCTGAACCAATACAGACGAAAACAAAGAAGCGGCAGAGGCATATAAACCTCCGCAATATAGGTGACGGACAGAGTTATCTTTCAGAAGCCTGCACACCCCCTCTACATTGGGATGGGAAGCATAAGATTGTTGCAGTTCAGTTATATTCATTGCTTTGCGCTTTTTCCCCCGGTATTGCCTCTCATAAGGTATCCTACCGAAATAAATTCGGTGCAAAAATACACAAATAATCTTTAGCTTTGACCTGTCGGCAACTATGTTCTCTGAAATAATCTTTCTGCTGTCAGCCTGCACATCCTTCACCTTTTTTCTGTATCGCCCTATTTATCGGGGAAGGCAATGAAACTTCTTTTCCTCCAATTATGAATAACACAGCCTGCACAATCCCTATTCAGGAGTTATGTTACACAAAGTTTATCCCCAGCCTGCGGACATGTATCCCAGGGGTTGGTCTGTCTATCCCAAGGCTTGGGATAGACAGACCAAGACTGAAGAGCACTTTTTCTCCCTATATCTACCCACTTTATCCTTTATACTTCGAAAGTTTTTCTTTAATAGTTTGAATGTTTTCTGTTAATGATTGAAACGGGAATAGCTAAAGATTGAGGCTAAAGTTCAAAGTCAAGCATATGGTTCTTTGATTTAACCTGCATTCCTTATAGTCAGGAGTTAGAAGGAGCTACATAAATGAAAGAGTCGTGGCGCCAGAACTTTGCAAAATCAAGATTTGTGTGAAAATGCTGCCAGATAAAAAAGAAATGTATTACATTTGTTCCCAGTTATAACCCCCATTACCTATAAGTATGCAAACATCAGACAGCATTGTCATCATCCCCACCTACAATGAACGGGAGAATATAGAAAATATCATCCGTGCCGTTTTTGCTCTGAAACATGGTTTTCACATCCTTGTCATTGAAGACGGTTCGCCCGACGGAACAGCTGCCATTGTAAAGACCTTGCAGCAGGAGTTTCCCGATCGCCTCTTCATGGTGGAGCGCAAAGGAAAGTTAGGACTGGGTACAGCCTACATAGCCGGCTTTAAGTGGGCATTGCAACGAGGTTATGAGTATGTATTCGAAATGGATGCCGACTTCAGCCACAATCCCCAAGACTTGCCGCGACTCTACCGCGCCTGCTCCGAAGAGGGTGCCGATGTAGCCATCGGTTCACGTTATGTGAGTGGTGTGAACGTAGTGAACTGGCCCATGGGACGTGTACTGATGTCTTATTTTGCCTCCAAGTATGTACGCTTCATCACCGGGCTGCCCATCCACGATACTACAGCCGGATTTGTATGTTACCGCCGCCGGGTATTGGAGACTATCAATCTGGACGGCATCCGCTTCAAAGGATACGCCTTCCAGATAGAAATGAAATTCACCGCCTACAAATGCGGCTTCAAGGTAAAGGAAGTGCCTGTCATCTTCATCAATCGCGAACTGGGCACCTCCAAAATGAACAGCAGTATTTTTGGTGAAGCCGTATTCGGAGTGATTCGGTTGAAATGGAACAGTTGGTTCCATAAATATCCTACCGTAGATAAGGAGATGAAGTGATAGGTGATAGAGTGATAGGGGTTTACTATAAATATTAGGAAGATATGAAAAGAACATTGATACATAACGCTACGATTGTCAACGAAGGACAATCCGTGAAAGGTTCCGTAGTGATAGAAGACGGGCGCATTGCAGAGGTACTGACCAACTGGAAACCTCTCTCCGCCCCTTGTGACGAGACCATAGATGCCACCGGATGCTATCTGTTGCCTGGCATCATCGACGACCATGTACATTTTCGCGATCCCGGGCTGACCCACAAAGCGGACATCCTCACCGAAAGCCGTGCGGCTGCCGCAGGTGGTGTAACCTCCATCATGGATATGCCCAATACAAATCCGGTGACCACTACGCTGGATGCCTTGAACGCCAAACTTGATTTACTGAACGAGAAGTGTATCGTAAACCATTCCTGCTATTTCGGTGCTACAAACGACAATTACAGCGAATTCGGCAAGCTGGACAAGCACCGCGTCTGCGGCATCAAGCTATTCATGGGTTCCAGTACCGGAAACATGCTGGTAGACAAGATGAACAGCCTGCTGAACATCTTCAACGGTACAGACATGCTGATTGCCGCCCACTGCGAAGACCAGGAAACCATCAAGAACAATATTGCCAAGTATAAGGAAATGTTTGCCGGAGAGAATGATATTCCCATAGGCAAGCATCCCTACATCCGCTCTTCGGCAGCATGCTATGCATCCTCTGAACTGGCAGTACGGCTGGCAAGGATTGCCGGTGCACGGCTGCATATTCTGCATGTGTCCACAGCCAAGGAACTGCAACTGTTCAATGACTATTCACTTTCCGAGAAGCATATCACCGCCGAAGCATGCGTTGCCCATCTCCTCTTCACGCTCAGTGACTATCGCACGTTGGGCACACGTATCAAGTGCAATCCTGCCATTAAGAAGCAAGCCGACCGCGATGCCCTGCGTGCAGCCGTCAACTCCGGCCTGATAGACGTTATAGCCACCGACCATGCGCCCCATCTGCTCTCCGAAAAAGAAGGAGGTGCCTTGAAGGCCATGTCCGGCATGCCGATGATACAGTTTTCGCTTGTCAGCATGCTGCAACTGGTAGATGAGGGAATATTCACACTCGAGACCATCGTTGAAAAAATGTGCCATGCTCCCGCACAAATTTACCGCATCAACGAGCGCGGCTATATCCGTGAAGGTTACCGGGCAGACCTTGTGCTGGTACGCCCCGATACCCCGTGGGAAGTGACAGCCGACAAAGTTTTGAGCAAATGCGGCTGGAGCCCATTGGAAGGACATACCTTCAACTGGAAAGTGGAAAGGACTTTTGCCAACGGACATCCCGTTTATAGCGACGGCATGGTGGACGATGCTTATCGTGGCGAGGAACTGAGATTTGGGGAGTGAAGGCTAGGAATTAAGGATTAGGGATTAAGGATTAAATGGGATGAAAAGGACAATACTGGCACCGGGGCATGAATTGCTTTCGTATCGGATTCATGAAGTAACCCCTTACATCAACTGGATTTATTTCTTCCATGCCTGGGGCTTCCAGCCTCGCTTTGCGGCTATTGCCAACATCCATGGCTGCGATTCCTGCCGTGCACTTTGGCTGACGACCTTTCCCGAGGAGGAACGTACCAAAGCTTCCGAAGCCATGCAGCTCTTCAAGGAAGCCAATAGAATGCTCGACCGACTGGACGAAACAATCTCCATCCATTGCATCTTCAGGCTTTGCCAGGCAAATGCAGACGGAGATAACCTCTTGATAGAAGGAACAACCTTCCCTCTGCTCCGACAGCAGACACCACAACCCGATGGCGGTCCATTTCTCTGTCTGAGTGATTTGGTACGTCCCCTCTCTTCAGGCACGCCCGACATCGTAGGGCTTTTCGCCTCTACCATCAGTGAAGAGGCCGAAGAGACTTACAAGAACGACCCTTACAAACATCTCCTTGTACAAACCTTGAACGACCGCCTCGCCGAAGCCGCCACAGAAAAGATTCACGAATATGTCCGCAAGGAGGCTTGGGGCTATGCCCCCGACGAATCCTTGTCCATTCCGGATTTGCTGGTCGAGAAGTACCAAGGCATCCGCCCCGCTGTGGGATACCCCTCCCTACCCGACCAATCCGTGAATTTCCTGCTGGACGAACTGCTCGGCATGAAACAGATAGGCATCACGCTGACTGAACATGGAGCCATGCATCCTCACTCCTCCGTCTGCGGCATGATGCTGGCACATCCCGCATCCCGATACTTTGCAGTGGGCAAGATTGGAGAGGACCAGCTGGAAGATTACGCCCGCCGCCGAGGAATGCCAATAGGGAATATGCGGAAGTTTCTGGCAGGAAATTTAGAAAGCGTATCATAATGCTGATAATTCGGTACATTGAAAAAGGAGTTACACAGACGACACAGATTAAACAGATTTTCACTGATAATTTTGTTCATCATGAATTTCTCATCTGTGGTCATCTGTTTAATCTGTGTCACCTATGTGCCATAAAAAATAATCCTTTTGAACTGTGATTTATCGCCCCTTTCCGCGACTAACAGTGCAAAGCAACTCGAAAGAAGCAAAAAGATGGAAAATGCAGAACAAGAGTTTGTATCCGTGGTACGAGAGTATGAGCGCGTGATATATAAGGTGTGCTATCTGTACACCACGCCCAACGCTACCCTCAACGACTTGTATCAGGAAGTGGTACTCAACTTATGGAAAGCATTTCCCAAGTTCCGGCGGGAGTGCAAGATTTCAACATGGATTTACCGCATCGCACTGAACACGTGCATCAGCTTTATCCGCAAAGAAAAGAACATCCCCGAAATCGTTACCCTCAACCAAGAAGCCGACCGGACTGAAGAAACCGACGAGACACAAGCCATGCTACGGCAACTCTACCGGATGATAAACCGGCTGGGACAATTGGAAAAATCCATCATCCTGCTCTATCTGGAAGAGAAAAGCTACGAAGAAATTGCCGAAATCACCGGGCTGACTTTGACAAACGTTGCCACCAAGCTCAGCCGCATCAAAGACAAATTGAAAAGAATGAATAAGGAGGAATAGATATATGGAACTGGATGAACTGAAGAAATCATGGAACGCACTGAATGAACAGTTGCAGAAAGAACCGATTGCTGATGAACAGCAGATTACAGAACTGATTGCCGGCTACAAGGCAAATACCCGCAAAAGTCTGGGACGCCTCGTAGTCATACAACGCTTCTCTATCGGAATAGGAACGATATGTCTGGCTACCCTTCTTCTTATATGGCTGCTACTGCCCACCTTCGGTTTCAACGAACAACTACAAGAAAAGATTGTTCCCTTTTTAGGATTCATTGCCATCAGCATTCTCGCAGGCATGTGGTGGGACTGGAAAACATACCGTTGGAATAAGAATACACATATTGAAGAAATGAGTGTTGCCGAAGTCAGCCGCCGTATGACCACTTTCCGCCAATGGACCAAATATGAGGTGATGGGCATCTCCATCTGGATTATCCTTTTCAATATCCTCAATTATTGGGTGATGGAATATCATCTGATGTCCGTTGGCGTGCAAGCCATACTGATTACCCTCTTTGTAGTATTTGATGCGTTGATTATCTATATTCTCTACAAGAAAGTGATTTATAAACATCTGGACAATATTAAAAAGAACATTGAAGAATTGAAAGATATATGCACCGAGTAACTCTTGTTTTCATCCTTTTCCTTCTCATCCCCGACCTTTACATTTACTTGGTTTATGTAGTAAGAAAAACCAGAAAGACATTTCTACGCAGCCTCTATTGGCTTCCCACCTTATTGCTGGCGGCAGGCTATGTTTACTTCATGTTCCTTACTGGCGACAATGCGATGTCAAACCATACGCAGGCTATAGGCAGACTGGCAATTACCATCATGCTGTTTGTCTTTCCAAAAACCATATTCATGCTTTGCTCTCTGGTGGGAGTACTGGCGCACTTCATCATCCGTCGTTGTCCCCGCAGCCCGTTCACCGCTATAGGACTGGTTTTAGCTGTCGTCAGCTTCTTCAATATCCTCTACGGAACTTTTGCAGGCATCACCCGTTTCGATACGAAAGAAGTAGAATATCGTTCTGCCGATATTCCGGAAGGTTTCGACGGCTACCGCATCGTGCAGATATCGGACATACACATCGGCAGTTGGCAGGGCAATCCGGACCCCATCAAACAGTTGGTCGATTCAGTCAACGGACAGAAGCCGGACCTGATTGTCTTCACCGGTGACCTCGTGAACCAGCAGAGCCATGAACTGGATGGTTTCCAAGAAATACTCTCCCAACTATACGCACCGGACGGAGTATACTCCATCCTCGGCAACCATGACTATGGCTCATACTATCACTGGCAAAGCCCGAAAGCAGAAATCGCCAATCTGGACTATTTAATCCGGCAGCAGAAAGCAATGGGATGGAAACTGCTGAACAATGAGCATGACATCCTTCATCACAAAGGTGACAGCATAGCCCTCATCGGTGTGGAAAACGACGGGGAGCCTCCTTTCTCCCAATTTGCAGACTTGCCACAAGCCATGCAGGGCACGGAGAGAATGTTCCAAATATTGCTCAGCCATAACCCTACCCACTGGAGGCGCGAGGTACTGCCCCGATCGGATATTTCACTGATGCTTGCAGGACACACCCACGCCATGCAAGGCATCCTGTTCGGGCACTCCCTTGCCGAACTTATCTATCCGGAATGGAGAGGAATGTACTACGAAGGCAAGAGGGCTTTGTACGTAAATATTGGCATCGGCTATGTAGGACTGCCGTTCCGGTTCGGGGCATGGCCGGAAATTACGGTACTAAAATTAGTAAGAGAGAAAGAGTGACGAAATAAGAAAAAGGTATATCTTTGTAGCAATAAAAAATCCGACACCTATGAAGATACTTTATATTATTTATCAGGTTTGCTTTGCGTTGCCCATTTTATTGGTACTGACTATCCTTACAGCATTGGTCACCATCATCGGTTCGCTGATAGGAGGAGCGCATATCTGGGGTTACTATCCCGGTAAAATCTGGTCACAGCTCATCTGCTATATACTGCTTATTCCGGTGGAGGTACATGGAAGGGAGAAAATACACAAACGTACTTCCTACGTGTTTGTGCCCAATCACCAAGGTGCCTTCGACATATTCCTGATATACGGATTCCTGGGACGGAACTTCAAATGGATGATGAAGAAGAGCCTGCGCAAAATCCCGTTTGTCGGCAAGGCATGCGAGAGCGCAGGACATATCTTCGTCGCCCGTTCCAGCCCCAAGAAGGTGCTTGCCACCATGCGGCAGGCAGAATCATCTTTGAAAGACGGCGTGTCACTGGTAGTATTTCCCGAAGGGGCACGTACCTTCACGGGACACATGGGGTACTTCAAGAGAGGTGCTTTCCAGTTGGCAGATGAACTGCAACTGGAAGTGGTGCCCGTCACTATAGACGGCTCGTTCGAGATTCTTCCACGCACCGGAAAGTGGATACACCGCCACCGGATGATACTGACCATCCATGAACCTATTCCTCCCAAAGGGAAAGGGGCAGAAAACATCAAGGCAAGCATGAACGAGGCTTATGCGGCGGTGGAGAGTGCATTGCCGGAAAAGTATAAAGGGATGGTGAAGAACGAAGACCAGGACAGATAAAGACATAATGACAAACGGGAATGCCTGAATATCCTATCAAGATATTCAGGCATTCCCGTTTATCATTATCAACTCATTCCTGTTTATTTCTGTCCTCCTACAGAAGCATTTTGCTTCATGCGCTTCTGCTCTTCAATCAGCTGCATGTTCTCCTTCGCCTTTGTAAGGAAATCCTTCACCAAAGTATTCTCTTTAAAAGACAAGGGAGCAGTCCTCATGATGTCCTCAATCTGCGGAGTCATCACCGGATAGGGCAGTGTGCTGCACATCATCATGAATACACTGGGGCCCAGCACATTCTCAAAGTTATCTACAATGAACTGCCGGACGTAGTCGTTCATCTCCTTCACAAGTACTTCGCCTTCCTTTGCCAACTGCCCATGCACGTCATCCAGATTGGCACCGTCCAGCACCATACGCGCCTCTTTCCGTTCCAGCTCCTCTATCTTCACTTCCAGGGAATTGCGCTTGTCTATGAACTCGTACAGTTTGTCATTCAAAGGAGTCCCTTTGGCAATCAACTGAGTATTGGAGATGGAAACCACGATTTTGCCGTCTTCCAGCACCAAAGGCATAATGCCCTCGTGGTCCATATAAAGAGTCACCATCATCACGGAATCGGCCCGGCCTTTCATCTTGAAATGCCCATGGATAACCTCTGCCGAGTCAACGTTCACCCATTGCCCGTCCCGAAGCGTCTTGAGGAACAACATCTTTCCGTCAAGGCTGGTTACCGAGGAACTGCCCTCTATCTTATACTTGCGGTTGCAAGAAGTAAAGAGCACAAGCAGGAGCAAAAAGGGTAAAATGCGGTTCACACTCATTCTAATCATGCAAGAAACGATTTTTGAATTACACCCAGCAAAGGTATTAATATTCCTTATAAACCGAATAGAAAGAAAGGATTTTTCATTCGGTTTACGTATTTTTGCACAATTATAAATCATAAAAATAGAGAAAATATACATGTCAACCTATGCACCTTTTGCCAAACCGCTCTATGTAATGCTGAAACCGGTAGGTGCGGTATGCAATCTGGCATGCGATTATTGCTATTATCTGGAGAAATCCAAACTATATAGAGACAACCCCAAGCATGTGATGAGCGAGGAACTGCTGGAAAAGTTCATCGAGGAGTACATCAACTCGCAGACCATGCCCCAGGTTCTGTTCACCTGGCATGGCGGAGAGACGCTGATGCGTCCGCTCTCTTTCTACAAACGTGCCATGGAGCTGCAAAAGAAATATGCCAACGGACGCACCATAGACAACTGCATACAGACCAACGGCACGTTGCTGACCGATGAATGGTGCCGGTTTTTCAAAGAAAACAACTGGCTGGTGGGTGTCTCCATAGACGGGCCTCAGGAGTTCCATGACGAATACCGGAAGAACAAGCAGGGCAAGCCCTCTTTCGTCAAGGTGATGCAGGGCATCAACCTGCTGAAAAAGCACGGTGTGGAATGGAACGGAATGGCAGTGGTCAATGACTACAACGCCGACTATCCGCTGGACTTCTATAATTTCTTCAAGGAGATAGGATGCCATTACATCCAGTTTGCCCCCATCGTGGAGCGCATTGCCCCTCATGGGGACGGACGCCATCTTGCCTCCCTGGCAGACAAGGAAAAGAGCACGCAGCTGGCAGACTTTTCCGTCACGCCGGAACAATGGGGAGACTTCCTATGCGCCTTGTTCGACGAATGGGTAAAGCAGGACGTGGGTACTTACTACATACAGTTATTCGACTCTACCCTTGCCAACTGGATAGGCGAACAACCGGGTGTATGTTCCATGGCAAAGACTTGCGGCCATGCAGGCGTCATGGAGTTCAACGGAGACGTATATGCGTGCGACCATTTTGTTTTCCCCGAATATAAACTGGGCAACATCCATCAGAATACACTGGTGGAGATGATGTACGGAGAACGGCAACAAGCCTTCGGACTGATGAAGCAACAATCTCTCCCCACCCAATGCAGGGAGTGCGAATGGCTGTTTGCCTGCAACGGCGAATGTCCAAAGAACCGTTTTGCACGTACAGCCGACGGAGAGCCGGGACTGAATTACCTTTGTGCAGGATATCATAAGTTCTTCAGTCACGCAGCCCCATACATGGACTTTATGAAGAACGAACTGATGAACCGGCGTCCGCCTGCAAACATTATGGAAGCAATAAGAAACAATGCCATAAAGCCATAAGCCCACAAGCGATGACAATGAAATTCAAAGACATTACTTAATAATTGATTATATGAAGATTACATTTAAGAAAGGTTTGCTTGCGGCCATTGCCGCACTGACAGTCTGCTCTGCGCGTGCAGACGAAGGAATGTGGTTGTTGCAACTGATGAAGCAGCAGAACTCCATCGACATGATGAAAAAGCAAGGACTGAAGCTGGAGGCTGACGACCTTTACAATCCCAACGGCGTGTCACTGAAAGATGCTGTAGGTATCTTTGGCGGTGGCTGTACCGGCGAAATCATCTCTCCGGAAGGACTGATTCTGACCAATCACCATTGCGGATACGGTGCCATACAGCAGCACAGCAGCGTGGAACACGATTATCTGACAGATGGTTTCTGGGCCATGAACCGCAGTGAAGAACTGCCCACCCCGGGATTGAAATTCCGTTTCGTGCACCGCATTGTAGACATCACCGACCTTGTCAACGCTAAAATAAAGGCAGGCGAATCGATGCACTGACTTCCCCGTTCCTCAACAAACTGGCAAAAGAGGAACTGGAGAAGAGCGATTTGAAGGGTAAACCGGGCATTGAAGTGCGCGCACTCCCCTTCTATGCAGGAAACAAATTCTATATGTTCTATTATAAGGTATACAGCGACGTGCGTATGGTTGCCGCTCCTCCCTCCTCGGTAGGTAAGTTTGGCGGTGAGACCGACAACGGGATGTGGCCGCGCCACACGGGCGACTTCTCCATGTTCCGTATCTATGCCGATGCCAACGGAGAGCCGGCTGAATACAGTGAAAGCAATGTACCCCTGAAAACGCCGAAGTTCCTGCCCATCTCCATCAAAGGTCTGAACGAAGGTGACTACGCCATGATTATGGGCTTCCCCGGCAGCACAGAACGTTACCTCACCCAGAGCGAAGTGAAGCAACGCATGAACGCCGTGAATCAGGCAATGATTGATATGCGCGGCGTACGCCTCGAAGTGCTGCGCAAGTATATGGATGCCAGTGACAAGACCCGCATCCAGTATGCCAGCAAGTTTGCCGGAAGCAGTAACTACTGGAAGAACTCCATTGGTATGAACAAGGCAATCATCGACAATGACGTGTTGGGCGCCAAAGCCGAAATCGAGAAAAAGTATGCCGCCTTTGCCCAAGGAAAACCCGAATACGAGGGTGTGGTAGAGAAAATTGATGCCATCATCGAGAAAAGCACCCCCACGCTGCGCCAGCTCTACTATACCAACGAAGCATTGCGCGGTGCCATCGAATTCGGCAGTACCTACCTTATTATGGATAACATAAAGAAAGCGCTCGAAGAGAAGAACGACTCATTGCTGCAAGCTTCGAAGAAGCAGTTGGAAAATGCATACGATGGTATCCACAATAAAGACTACGACCACGAAGTGGACCGCGCCGTAGCCAAAGCCATCCTGCCCGCCCTTGCCAAGGCACTGAACGCCGACGAGCTGCCCTCCTTCTACCAAACCATCAACGGAGAGTTCAAGGGCGACTACAACGCATACGTAGACAACATTTACGACAACTCCATCCTCTCCAACCGCAAGAACCTGGATAAATTCCTGGCAAAGCCCACCGTGAAAGCCATCGAGAAAGACCCTGCTACGGCTTACTCGCGCTCCAAGAACGAAAAGCTGCAGGAACTCGGAAAGCAATACATGGAACTGGAAAGCGGAATGGAACTGCTCCACAAGGCCTACATCCGTGGCTTGGGTGAAATGAAACAGCCCGTCCCCTCCTATCCGGATGCCAACTTCACCATGCGTCTGACCTATGGTAATGTAAAATCATACAGCCCACGCGATGCCGTACACTACGACTACTATACCACTACCGACGGTATCCTTGAAAAAGAGAATCCCGAAGACCGTGAATTCGTGGTACCCGCCAAGCTGAAAGAACTGATTCAAAAGAAAGACTTCGGACGCTACGCCATGGCAGACGGCACCATGCCGGTTTGCTTCCTCACGACGAACGACATCACCGGCGGTAACTCCGGCAGCCCCGTCATCAATGGCGAAGGACAGCTCATCGGTACTGCTTTCGACGGCAACTGGGAATCTCTGAGCGGTGACATCAACTTCAACAATGACCTGCAGCGTTGCATTGCACTGGATATACGCTACGTGCTCTTCATCCTCGACAAACTGGGCAATTGCAGTCATCTGATAAAAGAAATGAACATTATAGAATAAATTAAAGCCTCTGAGAGATTACCTCCCATACTGAATGGCATTCAGTCGTATAGTGAATGCCATTCAGTCGTATAGTGAATGCCATTCAGTCGTATACTTAACCCTATTCAGTCGTATACTGAATAGCCCCCCTCTCAGATGCTCTTCTAACGCACATCACCATGAAAAGAATCCTATTATCATTATTCATTACATCTTCTGTCCTTGCCGCACACGCCGACGAAGGTATGTGGATGCTCACCGACCTGCAAAAGCAGAACGAAGTAGCCATGACGGAACTCGGACTGCTCATCCCCACCAACCAAATCTACAATCCCGACGGCATTGCCCTGAAGGATGCCGTGGTGCATTTCGGCGGTGGCTGTACCGGCGAAGTCATCTCTGCCGAAGGCCTGGTACTGACCAACCACCACTGCGGCTATGGCGCCATACAGCAACACAGCTCGGTGGAACACGACTACCTGACCGACGGTTTCTGGGCTATGTCCCGCGAAGAGGAGCTTCCCTGCAAGGGACTCACCGTCACCTACATCGACCGGATACTGGACGTGACAGAGTACGTAAACGAACAACTGAAAACCGACGACGACCCGAACGGCACCAATTATCTGTCTCCCAAATACCTGAAGACAGTAGCCGACCGCTTCGCCAAGTCCGAAGGCATCGCCCTGACACCCGGCCGCAAGCTGGAACTGAAAGCCTTCTACGGTGGAAACAGATACTATCTGTTCGTAAAGACCACCTATAGCGACATCCGCATGGTAGGCGCTCCCCCCTCCTCCATCGGCAAGTTCGGCGCAGACACCGACAACTGGATGTGGC
>OBVA01000407.1_pt1 | contig 19046 bp, 18 predicted proteins | sample 1495021 | NCBI WGS metagenome assembly OBVA01 (sample SAMEA2579965, study PRJEB22360) | human gut metagenome | biome: human gut; feature: human-associated habitat; material: faeces | place: Denmark | collected 2008/2010
AAGGTATCTATCGTTACCGAAGGTATGAATTCCAACCGAAATCCGTGATGAACCATATAAAAACCGTCTTGGTGGTATTGCGATTCAAAATAAAGCTACGAAGCAACGACGTCGTTTCAGTGATATGAATCCGATTTTTTATCATCTTGCGGTGCAAAAAGAAACTGCTAAACGTATTATGAAGGATGCCTTGAGCCATACACAATTTGCAAAAGAAGTATCGAAGAGTGTGCTGCCAACAGTCATTTCTGACCACCATTCCAAGGTAATCAAGACCGGTCCTGGGATTGATCCGGTATTACAGGAAAACAAAGCGGTGAATATTAAGTTGGCGTGTGAAAAACTCAACGGACTGATTATTCATCCGGGAGAAACCTTTTCTTTTTGGCATTTAGTAGGAAAAATTTCTGAGAAAAAAGGCTATAAAGATGGACGTGTGATTGAAAAAAACCAAATTATTCCAGGATTGGGTGGCGGATTATGTAATCTTGCTAATACCATCAATCTTTTGGTCATGCACAGTCCTCTTGAAATAACAGAGTTTCACAAGCACTCAGATGCGTTGGCATGCGATATTGACCACAGAAAACCGCTCAGTGCAGGGACATCCATTTTCTATAACTACGTGGACTATCGATTTGTTAATACCACCAATCAAGATGTTCAGCTGATGGTTTGGGTAGAAAATGTTCGATTATATGGTGAATTACGTGCTAAACATCCGTTTCCATGGACCTATGAACTGACTGAGGAGGACCATCATTTTAAAAAGGAAGCCGATGGCAAGTATTATCGTGTTTCTAAAATTTATAAGGATACAAAAAATCGCATTTCTGGCGTGAGAGTCAAACATGAATTGATTTGGGATAACCATTCGGAAGTGATGTTTCCAGTGGAATTGATTCCGGAAGAAATGATTAGAAACGACTGAACATTAAAGGGCTTCATCTATTCAACTTAGAATAGATGAAGCCCTTTGTTTATTAGAGTGCGTGGAGATGTGTAAGTAATTTTTCAAAAATAAATCGGACGCAATCGGCACGAATAAAGTCACGGTCGGTGCATATTGTTTCATTAGAAGCGAGGTATCGGTAGGTGTATCGGTCGTTGTTAATGGCGATGCAACAATATACGAGACCTTCGGGATTGCCGTCGACATCCGGTCCTGGACCGGCAACGCCGGTAGTAGACAGTGCAATATCGGTGGCAAACAGACGTTGTGCGCCTATTGCCATGGCCTCAGCGGTTTCTTTTGAAACGATGCCCTTTTCGGAAATGATATTTTCCGAAACTTGAAGAACTTGTGTTTTTGCCTCGGCAGTGTAGGTACAAGCGCCGCCGTAAAAATAAGTTGATGCGCCGGCAATATCGGTGAGCGTCTTAGCGATGAAACCGCCGGTACAGCTTTCTGCGCAGGAAATAGTGAGGTGGGTGTGGTTGAGGCTAGTGCCTAGTTGTAATGAAAGGGCATGAAGCGTGCGAGGGACAAGGGCGTGATAATATGCGCTAAGACTTTGTTCAGCAATAGGTAGGCAATTTTTGTTTGTTGGAGTTAGACCGAGTATATGAGTGTATGCATTCATTCGCGCATAAAAGTGGAATGGGGCAGACGTTTCTTGGTGTTTGCAGTTTGGATGATGGGCAAGGGCTTGGTGCAAAAAATGCCATTCTGTGTCGGTGCCGAAAATTAAAATGATACGAGTATCGCTTGTGTTGGCAAAACGGTGCATGATTGACCCAAGTTCAGAGACGCTGTGATAGGCTTGAAGCATACAGGTCGAATGGCTTTGAAGCATAGTGATGAGAGGCCATTCATGAATAGATGAATAGTCATCATTTTTTGGAAATAATACTAAAGTGCGATAAGAATACATTTTTGCCTCCTTTTGATAAAAAACACTTGAATAAATATACAGCAAGTTGTATAATACATAACATCAGATGGAGGTGTCGATATGATTAATGTAGGTATTATTGGTGCAACCGGCTATACGGGCTCTGAATTGATTCGTTTACTCAGTGGGCATGATGAGGTCAGACTCACTGCCATTGGCGCACGTAGCGTGGATGGGCCGGTATCCGATGTTCATAAAAGTCTACTGGGTCTTGATGATGCGGTATTTTGTGATATGGCAATTGAAAATTATACTGCGTGTGATGTGGTTTTTTTGGCATTGCCTCATGGGACATCTTCCGAATATGCAAAACAACTCATTGAGCGCGGTGTAAGGGTCATTGACCTTGGCGCGGATTTTCGCTTAAATGATCCGGTGGTATACGAAGAATGGTATAACGCTGAACACGTGTGTAGGAATGGATGGAAAACAACGGTCTACGGCTTGCCGGAATTGCACCGTGAGGATATTAAAGCTAGTCAGTTGGTGGCAAATCCAGGATGTTTCCCTACCAGTATTATCCTTGGTTTGGCACCGCTTTGCAAAGCCAAATTGGTGAATCCGGCAATGGTTGTTGTAGACAGCGACTCCGGTTTGACTGGCGCCGGTAAAAAGTTGACAGATAGTTCACATTTCGTGAATGTGAACGAAAATGTGACGGCATATAATATTGGCAAGCATCGTCATATTACAGAAATTCGTCAAGAAGTAGACGGTTTGTGCGACTATGATGTGGATGTGATATTTAATCCGCATTTGGCGCCTGTTAATCGCGGGATTTTGTCGACCATCACCTTAAAGTTGACAAAAGATTGTACAGCGGAAGAATTGGATGCCATGTATCATGCGTTTTACGATGAGGAACCATTTGTACGTGTTCGTCCTATGGGTGAATACGCAGCAACCAAATGGGTAATGGGATCGAATTATTGTGATATTTCATTACATGTTGTAAATGAACGTACTGTGGTTGTTTGTGCAGCCATTGATAATATTGTAAAAGGCGCAAGCGGTCAAGCCATTCAAAACATGAATATCATGTTTGGCTTCCCGGAAACCATGGGATTGAAGCAATTCCCAATGTGCCCTTAAGGAAAAGGAGTAAGACAATGAGTTTTCCAAAAGGATATAAAGCCACCGGTTTGAACTGTGGCATTAAAAAAGAAAAATCAGACTTGGCTGTGGTTGTTTCCGATGTACCGGCAGCGGCGGCAGCTGTATATACAACTAATTTGTTTCAAGCGGCACCACTTCAAGTAACCAAAAACAATTTGCTCAAGGAAGGAAAAGCACAAGCCGTTGTTGTAAACAGCGGTGTGGCTAATGCGGCGATGGGCAAACAAGGTGTTGCAGATTCCGAGAAGGTGGCAGGCGCTCTAGCTAAGGCGTATGATTTGCCTGCACATTATACCATCGTGGCATCTACCGGTGTGATTGGGATGCCACTTCCGGTAGATAAGATCGTTAGTGGGATTGAACAATCAAAGACGATGCTTGCTCCATTGGATGAAGGCGCTGATTTGGCCTCTCAAGCGATTATGACGACCGACTCTGTGCCAAAGACGGCGGAAGCAGTGGTCAATGTGGATGGGGTAGATGTTCATTTTTGGGGGATGTGCAAAGGGGCAGGGATGATTCATCCGAATATGTCTACAATGTTGGGCTTTGTACTCTCCGATGCGGCGATTGATTCCGCATTGCTTCAACAAGCGCTCAAAAATGCCATTGGTGACAGTTTTAACATGATTTCTGTGGATGGTGATACCTCTACCAACGATATGGTGACTGTTCTTGCCAACGGGATGGCAGAAAACACATTGATTAGCGATGAACACTCGGAAGCTTATCAGTTGTTTGCGAGTGCACTTAAGGACATCTGTATTGCGCTTGCCAAGCAAATTGTTGCCGACGGTGAAGGTGCGACCAGGATGTTTGAAGTAAAGGTGCAACATGCCTTGTCCGTAACCGATGCAAAAACCATTGCAAGAGCCGTGACTTCTTCCAGTTTAGTGAAGGCGGCCATGTATGGTCGTGATGCAAACTGGGGACGTATCGCATGTGCGGCAGGCTATTCCGGAGCGATTTTTAATCCGGACTTGATGGACATCTATGTAGGGCCTCTTCAGGTTGCAAAAGCCGGACAGGGTCTTGCCTTTGATGAAGAAAAAGCTCTCGCTATTCTTTCTGAGGATTTCGTAGAAGTCCTTATTGATCTTCATGAGGGTACTGAAGAAGCTGTTGCCTGGGGATGTGATTTGACACATGATTATGTCAGCATCAATGCAGATTACAGGAGCTAATTATGGAATTTGGAAATCATACAGCGGAAGTTCTGGTAGAAGCGCTTCCTTATATTAAAAAATTCTACGGCAATACCATTGTTATTAAATATGGTGGTCATGCAATGGTCGATAAAACCATGCGAGAAAAGGTTATTTCTGATATTGTACTGATGCGTTATGTTGGAATGAATCCAATTCTCGTTCATGGCGGTGGCCCAGACATCAATTATTGGCTTGAAAAAGAAAACTATCAATGCAAGTTTGTTGATGGTCTTCGTGTGACTGACAACGAAGTGCTTGAAATTGCACAAATGGTCTTAATTGGCAAGGTGAATCAAGAAATCGTAGCGCTGTTGCAAAAGCATGGCGGGAAGGCGGCTGGTTTGAGCGGCATTGACGGCGGGACCATTCAAGCAAAGAAAAAAATGCATTATGATAAAAACAACCAATTGGTTGACTTGGGATTTGTCGGTGAAATTACCGATATTCATCCGGAACTCATTCTCAACGCCTTGTCTAAAGAATATATTCCGGTCATTTCTCCGATTGGCTTGGATGAAAACGGCGGACGCTATAATATTAACGGTGATACGGCAGCGGCTGCGGTTGCTGCTGCACTCAAGGCTGACAAATTCTTTCTGCTCACAGATACAGACGGGATTTTAGACCAGTCCGGCGCACGTATTAGTAAGTTATCGAGTGCTGATTTAGATACCCTTCAAGATGAGGGCGTGATTTACGGCGGCATGATTCCGAAAGCAAAATGTTGTCAATTTGCCATTGACAATGGGGTGCAAAGTGCCCACATCATTAACGGGCAAATGCAACACAGTTTATTGCTTGAATTATTTACTGACGATGGGGTCGGTACAATGGTCACTGGAGGGAAAGCATAATGGATGAACAATTAGTTGCCAAAGGGCAAGAATATATCATGGGGACCTATAAACAGGCACCCATCGTTGTAGAATCCGGTGAAGGGGTATATGTGACCGACACCACCGGAAAAAAATACTTGGATATGGTCAGTGGGATTGCGGTAAACAGTTTGGGTTATAACCATCCAAAGTTGGTAGCTGCTATTAAAGAACAAGCAGAAACCTTAATTCATATTTCAAACCTCTATTGGAACAAGCCTCAAATTGAACTCGCCGAAAAGCTCTGCAATGCAAGTGGCTTGGGTAAAGCGTTTTTTTGTAACAGTGGGGCCGAAGCCAATGAATCTGCTATTAAGTTGGCTAGAAAGTACGGAAATGGTCGCCAAACTATTATTTCCATGGTGCAATCCTTCCATGGTCGTACCATTGGGGCATTAACCGCGACCGGTCAGGAAAAATACCATAAAGGCTTTGCGCCGCTGCCTGAGGGCTTCAAATATACAGAAGCCAACAATATTGAAATGTTAGACAGCCTTGTTGATGATGATACTTGTGCCATCATGCTTGAAGTTATTCAAGGGGAAGCAGGTATCATCTCTATGAACGAAGACTTTCTCAAGCATGTCGAAGCGGTTTGCAAGGAAAAAGACATCCTTTTTATCATTGATGAAGTGCAAACTGGGATGGGCAGAACTGGCTATGCCTTTGCGCATCAAAAATTTGGTCTATCTCCGGATATTGTAACCATGGCGAAAGCTGTAGCCGGTGGTGTTCCAATGGGCGCGATGCTTGCAAAGAATCATGTAGCGGCAGCTTTCCAACCAGGGGATCACGCATCCACTTTTGGTGGGAATCCTTTAGCAGCTCATGCAGGCTGTGTGGTTGCGGACATCATCTTCGATGAGGCCTTCTTGAAAGATGTACAAGAAAAGGGCGAATACTTTGCCGAACAATTGGCGCAATTTGTTGATAGCGAAAAGGTGCTTGAAGTCAGAGGACGCGGATTGATGCTCGGCTTAGCAATGGCAGATGGAACCGATATGGGGGCATTGACGCAAGCGGCTTGTGATGAGGGTGCTCTGATTTGTACCGCCGGGAAGAATGTGTTGCGTTTTGTTCCTCCACTCGTTATTAGCAAGGCGGAAATAGATCAAGTCATTGAAATCCTTAAAAAGGTATTGAAGTAATGAAAGTACTGATTGTAGGGTTGGGGCTGATTGGCGGTTCTGTGGCAAAGGCATTGTCTGCGTACACTGATTTAAAAGTTGTGGGAATGGACAAAAATGATGCTTCTCTTGCATTGGCGTTAGATGAAAAGTCCATTGCGTACATTGCCGGTGAGCAGGATTTAATGGATGCTGATGTTACAGTGCTTGCCATGACCTCAAAGAACATTATTCGATTTGTAGAAGAAAACCATCAAATCATGAACAAAAATGGGTTGGTGGTCGACGTATGTGGCGTAAAGCGTGACATTATGGCATGTTTTCGTAAATATTTTTTTGAAGACGGTCCGCAATATATTGGTATGCATCCAATGGCTGGGCGTGAACTTTTTGGTTACGCACACTCCTTGGTCAATTTGTTTCAAGGTGCAAGTTTGGTTGTAACAAAGGAACCGGACTTGGAGTATCATGTGGATTGGGAGCAACTTGCAGAAGTTGTCGCGGCGATGGGATTCAGAAAAATGGTTGAATCCACGCCGGAAACCCATGATCAAATTATTGCTTATACGTCTCAATTGGCACATGTGGTATCGAGTGCCTATATCAAAAGTCCAACCATGCTGCGTGAAGAAGGGTACAGTGCAGGAAGTTTTAGAGATTTAACCCGTGTGGCACGATTGGATGAAAAGATGTGGACGGATTTATTCTTGAGAAACGCTGATTATCTTGTTGATGAAATTGATGAAATTATAAAGCATTTGGTTGAATACAAAGACGTTCTAGTTGATCATGACGCTGAAAAACTTGAAATTTTGCTCAAAGATGGTAGAGTAAAAAAAGAGTGGAGCAATGACCACGTTCAGTAAATGATTAAAAGATAGGATGTCGTTTATGTTTGATAAAGAAGTGTATTGTGGTAACGCAAGTAACATGGTGAAGGAAGCCCATCAAACCATCTATGAGAGTTTGGGTAAGTTAAAATATGTAAACCTTAAGTATAAGGCTCAGGGGCAATCTGAAAGCGCTTGGTTGTATAATGTGGATTTTGAAATTAAAGGTGATCAATGTGAAATCGTGTTTCAAAATTCCGATACGCCATCTATTTCAGTGGCCCTTGATGTGCTGGAATATTTGAAGTTGAGACCATATTATATTGCCACCTGTGTGGGCTTTAAAAACATTATTTTCTACAGTTATGAAGAGAAAGGGGTAGAACAATGAGTTTAAAAGGAAGAGACTTTTTAACCTTACGTGATTTTACCGGTGAAGAAATTCAAGAAATTGTCGATCTCGGCTTAGATTTAAAAGATAAACAAAAGAAAGGGATTCCACACCCTTATTTGCAAGGCAAGTCCTTGGGGATGATTTTTCAAAAATCTTCTACCAGAACTCGTGTCTCCTTTGAAGTTGGTATGTATCAACTTGGTGGGCAAGCCTTATTCTTAAGTTCCAATGACTTGCAAATCGGACGTGGTGAGCCTGTAAAGGATACTGCGCGTGTATTGGCACGTTACTTAGATGGGATTTTGATTCGTACCTTTGACCAAGCAGAGGTTGAAGAATTTGCAAAGTATGCAGATATTCCGATTATTAACGGGTTGACCGATACCTATCATCCAACTCAAGTGATTGCAGACTTGATTACCATTAAGGAACACAAAGGCACTTTACAAGGTTTGGATTTCTGCTATGTGGGTGACGGCAATAACATGACTCATTCATTGATGATTGGGATGCTCAAGTGCGGGATGAATGTTCATGTAGCTACCCCGGATAATTATCGTCCGGACCCTGAAATTGTGGCGTATGCACAAGGGCTTGCAAAAGAAAATAATTGCACTTTGACCTTAACAAATGACCCTAAAGAAGTTGTGAAGAATGCTGACGTTGTATATACTGATACATGGGCAAGTATGGGTCAAGAAAGTGAAAAAGAAGTGCGTGCGAAAGCTTTTGCAGGCTATCAAATTGATATGGACTTGTTTAACACTGCAAAAGATGATGCCATCTTTATGCATTGCTTGCCGGCATATCGTGGCTTTGAAGTGACTGATGAAGTGATGGAACATCCACGCAGTGTCATTTTTGATGAAGCAGAAAATCGTATGCACGCCCATAAAGCCATTATGGCAAGTGTAATGTAATAAAATTAGGAGGATTGTTTAAATGTCTAAAGTAGTATTGGCGTATTCCGGTGGTTTGGATACCTCTATTATTATCCCATGGTTAAAAGAAAACTACGATAACTGTGAAGTTATTGCTGTGTGCGGTGACGTTGGCCAAGGTGACGAATTAAATATTGTTCGTGAAAAAGCATTGGCTTCCGGTGCCAGCAAGGTTTACATTGAAGACCTTAAGGAAGAATTTGTAAGCGATTACGTATTTCCTATGATTCGTTCCGGTGCGCTTTACGAAGGCGGTTACTTACTCGGGACTTCCTGCGCGCGTCCTTTGATTTCTAAGGCGCTCGTTGAAGTGGCTAAAAAGGAAGGCGCTGACTATATCGCTCACGGTGCTACCGGTAAGGGGAATGACCAAGTTCGTTTTGAACTCACCATCAAAGCACTCAGTCCTGCAACCAAGATTATTGCTCCTTGGAGAATCTGGGACATCAAGTCTCGTGAAGATGCTGTAGATTTTGCTAATGCGCATGGTGTGCCGGTGCCTGTTTCTAAAAAGCGCCCATACAGCATGGACCGCAACGTGCTTCACTTGTCTCACGAAGGTGCTGACTTGGAAGATCCAGCAAACGAACCATTGGATGATTTGTACTTGATCTGCAACCGTCCTGAAGATGCACCAAACGAACCTGAATACATCACCTTGACCTTCGAAAAAGGGAATGCTGTGAAGTTGAATGGTGAAGCATTGGCACCACTTGCTATGCTCGAAAAATTGAATGAACTTGGTGCGAAGCACGGTATTGGGATTTTGGACATCGTAGAAAACCGTCTTGTAGGGATGAAGTCCAGAGGCGTTTACGAAACCCCTGGTGGCACCATTCTTTACAAGGCGCATAAGGGCTTAGAATCTTTGACCTTAGACCGTGACACCATGGAATTTAAAGAACATGCAGCTGTGAAGTATGCACAACTCGTCTATGATGGTCTTTGGTTCACTCCGTTAAAAGAAGCATTGGATGCATTCATCGATAAGACCCAAGAAACCTGCTCCGGCGAAGTGAAGCTCAAACTCTACAAGGGCAACTGCACCACTGCCGGCATGACTTCTCCATACTCCCTCTACAACGAAGAATTCGTAACCTTCGGCGAAGATGAAGTATACAACCAAGCAGATGCAGAAGGGTTCATCAACCTCTTTGGTCTTCCATTGAAGGTTAATGCATTGATGAAAGAAAACTTGAACAAGTAAGAGAGGCGTAATCATGGCAAAGCTTTGGGGCGGTCGTTTTAGTAAAGATAGTGACAAACTCATGGAGGATTTCCATTCCTCCATTGGGTTTGACCAAAAATTGTATTATTGGGATATTCAAGGGAGCATTGCACATGCGACCATGTTAGGCAATGTTGGGGTAATCACCAAAGAAGAAGCGCAAACCTTAGTCAACGGTTTGAAGGAAATCTTGGATGAAATCGAAAGTGGTAAAGTGACTTTCAACCCTGCTGATGAAGACATCCACATGAATATGGAAGTATTGTTGACCCAAAAGGTTGGCGACGTTGGCAAAAAATTGCATACTGGGCGTAGTAGAAATGACCAGGTGGCAGTAGACATGCGTATGTATTTGCGTCATGAGGTCATGGAAATCCAAGGACAATTGCTCGGTTTCTTGGAAACCCTGATTGATATTGCAAAAAAACATACCGAAACTGCAATGCCAGGTTATACCCACTTGCAACGTGCGCAACCTATTACTTTAGGGCATCACTTGATGGCGTATTTTGAAATGTTCAAACGTGACTATATGCGTTTGAATTCCTGGTTGGAGCGCAACAATGTGATGGCACTTGGGAGCGGTGCGTTGGCTGGGACCACTTTCCCGTTGAATCGTCACGAAACCGCAAAGGCGTTGAAATTTGATGCACCTTGCTTGAACTCCTTAGATGGGGTAAGTGATCGTGATTTCGCTTTGGAATTTTTAAGTGATGCATCTATTAGCATGATGCACTTGAGTCGTTTCTGCGAAGAAGTGATTCTCTGGGCAAGTCAAGAATTTGCATTCATCGACTTGGATGATGCATATAGCACCGGTAGTAGTATTATGCCGCAGAAGAAAAATCCTGACGTGGCTGAATTGGTACGTGGGAAAACCGGTCGTGTATACGGTGCGCTCATGGGGCTTTTGACCACCATGAAGGGGCTTCCTCTTGCTTACAACAAAGACATGCAGGAAGACAAAGAAGGCGTATTTGATACTGTTGATACTTGGAAAAAATGCTTGATGATTTTTGATAAGATGCTTGCAACAGCTAGCTTTAAAGAAGCAAATATGCGTCGTGCCGCAGCAGGGGGCTTCACCAATGCCACTGACTTTGCGGATTATCTCGTCACCAAGGGTGTGCCGTTCCGTGATGCCCATGCCGTGGTTGGTGAAGCGGTGGCTTATTGCATCATGAACGATAAGGCGTTGGATGATTGCTCTATGGAAGAGTTCAAAGGCTTCTCTCCACTCATCGAAGAAGACATCTATGATAAGATTTCCATTAAGACCTGCATCGACAAACGTCAAACCATCGGGGCGCCAAGTCCTGACCAAGTGCGTGCGGCTATTGAAATTAACGAAGGCTTGTTAGAATCTTTCAAATCAAATTTCGAAACGTTGCAAAACGAGTTGCAATTATAATATAAAGTGCGATTGAACGAGAAAGCGTTCAATCGCACTTTTTTCATGGGCGGATAACTTGCGCGAGTTGGCACCCTTGTGATAATGTTATAGTCAAGCGAGGTGTTAGCTATGAATAAAGATTTTATCTATAAACATCTAAAAGACCGAATTACAGGACCTACAAGTTTTGAAGATATATATGCTATTTTTGAGCGCATGGGTATTGGTGCTATTGAAGTGCAAGAATCCCTTGATGAGCTGGAAAAGGAAGGAAAGCTCGTAAAGACCCGTATGGATCGTTATGGGATTCCGGAACAAATGAATCTTTTGACCGGTCGCGTTAAGAAGCTCAAAAAAGGCTTTGGTTTTCTTGTGCGCGATAATATGGACACAGAAGATTTATTTATTCCACCGGATTGTTTGAATTCTGCGCAGAACGGCGACCGTGTCATAGTGCGTATTATGAAACACGGAGATATGGTAGCTGGGCGTTCAGGTCATCGTGATGAATGTGAAGTAGTACGTATCTTAGAGCGTCATAATAAAATGTATGTTGGGACATATAAGCCAAAGAAACATTATGCTTATGTAGTGCCGGATAATCTCACTTTTGGTCAAGATATCATTGTACCATTGGATGCAACTTGCCACGCGCAAGAAGGCGATAAGGTATTAGTAGAAATTACCTATTGGGGTAATCAACATGAGATTCCTGAAGGGAAAGTGATTACCCGTTTAGGTAAGGCCACTGAGCCTGGCATTGACGTATTGTCTTTGGTGTATCGCTATGACTTAAGTCCAAACTTTACCAAAGAACAGGTCATGGAAGCAAAACGTATTGAAGCAGAGCCAATCGATTTGCAACTAAACCGTCGTCGTGATTTTCGTTTTTATAGCCATATTGTGACCATTGACGGTGCGGACTCTAAGGATTTGGACGATGCAGTACAATTAGAAATTCTTTCCAATGGCAATTATATGTTGAGTGTCCACATTGCGGATCTTTCCGAATACATCAAAGAAGGCTCTATTCTGGATGAAGAAGCCTACCGCCGTGGAACCAGCGTGTATTTCGTAGACCGCGTATTGCCGATGCTGCCACCGGAAATTTCCAATAATGTATGTAGCTTAAATGCGAACGAAGACCGTCTGACAGTCTCTTGCGTGATGGAAATAAGCCCACAAGGGAAAATTGTATCAACGGAACTTAGCGAATCTGTCATCAATGTTGAACGTCGATTTACCTACGATACAGTTAATGAAATTTTGGAAACTCAAACCTTTGATGAGGATCCATCCTATGTGGAGTATTTCAATGATATGCAGACGCTCAGCGAAATTCTGCATGATTTACGTGTGGAACGCGGTGCCTTGGAATTTGATTTTCCGGAAAGCAAGGTTTACTTGGACGACCAGGGGCGTGTCGTAGATATTGGCTATCGTGAACGCGGAAAAGCGGAAAGAATCATTGAAGAATTTATGATCTTGGCCAATCAAACAGTGGCTGCATGGTTCTTTAGAAGAAAGATTCCGTTTATTTACCGTGTGCATGAAGAGCCGGAACGTGAAAAGATGGAAGCATTTCTTCAGTATATCCAACGCTTAGGCATTTATTTGCCTAAAAAGGAAGCCGGAGAAGCTGTTACTGCGAAGGACTTGCAGTGGATTTTAAATAAGGCAAAGGAATTGGATTGTGCCGAGATAGTTGATATGATGATGCTACGAACCATGAATCATGCGTATTATACCACCAATAAAACTTCGCATTTTGGCTTGGGTTTAAAGCAATATACTCATTTTACCTCACCAATCAGACGCTACAGCGATTTATCCATTCATCGTGTAGTCAAAGCGTTTGTGCAAATTGGTCAACGCATGAACGATCATCGCATCAACCACTATAATCAAATTTTGCCAAACGCCAGCGAACAAGCCAGCAGTTGCGAACGAAACGCGGAAGAAGCGGAACGTGCCAGTGTTGACATTAAAAAAGCAGAGTATATGGTACCGTATATCGGACAAACCTTTAGCGGACAAGTGGTCAGTGTTACGTCATTTGGCTTTTTTGTGCGTTTACCAAACTCGGTGGAGGGGCTTGTTCATATTTCGAGTCTATATGATGATTACTATAATTATGATGCGGAAGCCATTTGTTTAATCGGTGAACACACCGGTAAATCCTATAAGTTGGGTATGCGCCTGGAAGTGGTTCTTGAAAATGTTAATATTAAGGAATCAACCATCGATTTTGTGGTAAAAGGTGCGGAGAAAAAAAGCAATGCTAAAGGAATGGCAAGTGGCAAAACACAGAAAAGTGGTCGTGGGAGCGCGAAGCAATATGAGCGTAAAAAGACACAAGCCACAGCAGTAAAGAGTAAGAAGGATTCAAAGAAAAGGAAGAATAACCGTGGGGCAAAAAACAGTAGCAGAAAACCGAAAGGCAAGGCATGATTATTTTATCCTTGAGTCCTTGGAAGCCGGAATTGCTTTAACCGGTACCGAGGTGAAATCTATGCGCGCAGGGCGTGTGAATCTCAAGGATTCGTATATTTTTATTCAAAATAATGAAGCGTTTATCGAAGGGATGCATGTGAGTCCGTACGAGCAAGGCAATCGCTTCAACGTGGACCCGCTCCGAAAACGAAAACTTTTATTGCACAAAAAAGAAATCTTAAAATTACGTGCGAAAACACAAGAACAAGGCTTGAGTATCGTTCCATTAAAGTTGTACTTTAATGGGGATAAGATTAAAGTTGAAATTGCTATTGTTCGTGGGAAGAAATTATATGATAAACGAGCAACCGAAGCGAAGAAATCTGCAGAGAGAGAAATTCATCGCGTGTTGAGAGAAAGGGAGAAAAGATAAGATGGCAAAACGAATGACACCAGGGATGTTAAGAAAAGTATATCTTGGTCAAGTGGCTAACGGTTTAAAGCGCAGAACCTTTCAAACCGTATTTTTAGCTGCGATTTCTACATTGGCAATGGCACTTTTGGATGCAACAAAGGATGACGAGGCATCCGATGCAGATGAACTTTTTCGCGAATAATGACGTATAGAAAAAAGCCCTGGGTCGTTGCTCAGGGCTTTTTAGATGATAAAATGAGGAATCTGAAATGAAAAAACCACCTGATTGTGGTGGACTGGACAGCCCCAGGTTATTCGGACAGTACAAAAAAGAACCCTGGTAGGAAGTTATTAAGTTTTAACAGGAGTGGCGTAGCGTAAGCGGCGCCACTCCTGTTTTATAGGCAACGATGCTATTGTTAAACAAATCACGAATAATCGATAAATAGAGTATACATTGACGTTTTGACATAAATTTACCCCCTGATGTAGTAACTTTAGTTTCCTACATCAGGGGGTATTTTGTCTATTGTCCGTTTTTATTGGGGCTGTCCATTGACAGGTGGTTTGTCTTTTATTTAGCGAATGGTTTCAGGGGCTGCCAATTCGTAGCCATTTAAATGTACAATCATTTTGTCAATGGCTTCTTCTTCGACAGGACGATCTGCCATACCGGTGCGAGTGGTAGCGATGCGGTCCAATTCATCGAAGCCGTCAACGAGCTTACCGAATGCTGCATAAGCACCATCGAGGTGAGGCGCTGCCTTGTGCATGATGAAGAATTGAGAGCCGGCGCTATCCGGATGCATGGCACGTGCCATGGAAATCACACCGCGATCATGACGCAAAGTGTTATCGAAACCGTTTTGCTTGAATTCACCTTTGGTACCATAGCCAGGACCACCGGTACCGGTACCTTGTGGGTCACCGCCTTGGATCATAAAGCCCTTAATAACACGGTGGAAGATTAAGCCGTTGTAAAAACCATTGTTTGCTAAAAACAAAAAGTTATTTACAGTGTTAGGTGCAACATCTGGGTAAAGTTCGACTGTCATCGAATTGCCACTTTTCATGAGAATCTCAACTTGAGGATTTGACATTATAATTTCAACCCTTTCAATAATATAGATATTTGTTAAAATTTATGATACCATTACCGAGTGAAAATGACAACTCTAAGTCGTAAAAGAAAGGAATGATAGGATGCGTCTAAAAAAATTCATTAGCACTTGTACCTTGGGGGCGTTACTTGCTACTTCTGCTGTTGTGCCGACTGAAGTGAGTGCTGCCGGTCCTGTTAATATCGTTATCAATAACGTTTCATATAATAATCAAGGGGCGCCTGCGCCTGAAAGTATCAATAGTAGAGTCTATGTGCCGCTTCGTTTAGTAAGTGAAGGTTTAGGCTACAACGTTGAATGGGATGGTGAGACACGTTCTGTACTCATTGATTCAAGTAAAGCTGATATACAATCTACCGGAACCGTTGGTTCTGATGTGCAAATTTACGTGAATGGTAAGCAGGTGAAAATTAACGCATCAACCGGCGTGCCGTATTTTACCCCAACCGGCTTCACTATGGTACCAGTACGCCTTGTGGCTGAAGAATTAGGTGCCGATGTTGTTTGGAACGGAGAAAGTCAATCCGTTATCATTAACACCAAGGACAACAATAGTTCTGCGCCATCCGAGCCATCAACGCCGGTGATCCCATCCTTACCGGATACTACGCCGCAAACACCTCCTTCTAACCAAGGTCAAGCAACAACAAAGCCTCAGAGTGCATCTGAAGTAACCTTGATGGGGGATAGTTATTGTTCTTTAGAACAAATGCAACGTTACTTAGATAATATTGAAGTTACCGTAAGGAATAGAGCCATCGCAAACGGCAAAACTTTTGTGCCGTTCCCTGAAAATATCGCTGCGCATTACTATAACATCGCTAAAAAATATAATATCCGTGGGGATGTGGCATTGGCACAAGCATTGCTTGAAACCGGTTACTTCCAATATGGCAATGAAGTCAAACCATGGCAAAACAATTATTGCGGCTTGGGGGCAATCGGTCGTGTAACCACTCAAGATGACTTGGATAAGCAGATTTTTTCAAAAGTGAATCATGAAAAAGCATATTTGGTAGTAGGAATTCACGGATGGTGCTATAATAGTGTTGCAAGCGGTGTTGAAGCACATATCCAACATATGTATTCTTACGCATCCGCTGCACCGCTTCCTGCCGGTACAGAATTGTTAGACGGTCGTTTTGCGCACGGTAACCGTGGCAAAGCCATCTATTTGAATGACCTTAACGGGAAGTGGGCCGTTCCTGGGCACAACTACGGTGAAAACATCTTCGCCAACATGTTACAGCCTATGATGAATAGTTAAATAAAAGAAGCGGAGGGATTTCCTTATGAATATAAAAAAAGAAATCCAAAAAGCATTAAACGACCAAGATTTTGACAAAGTGCTTGCATGTTTTGAAGAAAACAAAGCAAAAACATCTAGCTATTTACAACTTCATGTGTTTCACATGACCCATGACATTACTCGTTGGAAAGCCATTGAATATCTCGGAAAATTGGCTGGGATGTATTACAAAGAAGAACACGATTTGTTTCGAGATATTATTCGCCGTTTTACATGGCAAATGTGTGAAGAAGGTGGTAACGTGCCATGGGCTTCTCCGGAAGTAATTGGAAGTGTTATTGCAAATGTTGAGGGGAATACCTATAAAGATTTTATCGGGCCAATGTTTTATCACACAGGGCTCAATGATATCTGCTATGCGGGTCTTTATTGGGTGCTCCCACAATTGATGACTTATCATCCGGAAAAAGTGGAACAATATCTTCCAGATACTTATGAATGGTTCGATAACTACGATATGCCGGATATGCGCGGATATGCATCGATTTTCTTTGAACAATATCCCCACGAAGACGCAAAGAAATATTTAGAAAAATGGGTAGACGATGAACGTCCGGCCACATTGTATGTCGATGGCAGTGTACAAGAGCTCAAGGTGGGCGACCTTGCTAAAAAGGCTCTTGAAAAATGCCAATGAAGTCACTATAATATTAAAACTAGTGGGCAGTGATCGCGGCGAAAGCTGAGGAAAGTCCGGGCTCCATAGGGCAGGATGCTGGCTAACGGCCAGTGAGGGTGACCTTAAGGAAAGTGCCACAGAAAACAAACCGCCATTTTTAATGGTAAGGATGAAACGGTGCGGTAAGAGCGCACCAGCAGCTGGGTGACCAGTTGGCTAGGTAAACCCCATCTGGAGCAAGACCTAATAAAAACAATAGAGCGGCCCGTGCTGTTTTGGGTAGGTCGCTAGAGATTCGTGGCAACACGGATTCGAGATAGATGATCACTTATACAGAACCCGGCTTATTACCCACTAATTTCATATTAAATAGTCAAAGCCTGACAAATTCGCTCAAAAAGCGTGTTTGCAGGCTTTTTCTATTGCCTAAATGTGCCAAATTTGACCATATTTAATATGTTTTGCACCCCACATGCACCCCACGTGCACCCCACGTGCACCCCACGAGTGAATGCAGTGTATATTGTTACATAACAAGCGTATACTTAGCGTCTGGTCTCGTTTAGAGCGTTTGTGAAGATGTCTGCGACGACGGATTTGTTTGGGTTTGCGTCGGCGTAGACGTCGAGGGTGGTTCTTGCGGATGCGTGGCCTAATCTTTCCTGGACGTCTTTGATGTTGGCGTTGGCATCCAGCAGGATGGAGACGTGGAGGTGGCGCAATTTGTGCGGGGTGCTGTCCGGAACGGTGGGGCATTTTGCGATGATGCGGTGCATCCATTCGGGGATGCGGGATGGTAGTACTGGAAATATTTTTTCTCTGCTTGGGCAGAATGTTTTCCAGTCTTCAAGAACTGCGAGGGTTTCCGCATCGAGAGCAATCATTCTTTTTGAGCTTTCGGTTTTTGTTTCGTCCCCCATGATGTAGTGATAATCGTAGTCTAGGGTCATGGTTCTGCTGATGCTTAGCATATTGCCGTTTAAGTCAGACCATTTTAATGCTGTCAATTCTCCTGCTCGGATGCCGGTGAAGGCGAGGAGTCGGAAGAGGGGGTAGGCCATCATGTTATTCTCTTTTTCGCAGGCGGAGAGGAAATCTAAAAGGTTTTCTCTGGTCCATGTTTGGTAGGCTTTGCCTTTTTTCTTTTGTTTAGGCATTTTAAGTTTATCGCAGGGATTTACTTCTATGATATTTTCCTCCACGGCATACCGAAAGACAGCTTTAACACGGCACATTCGCATTTTAACGGTGCTAAATGTGGCTGAAAGGTATTGTGCCAACTCATTGATGTCTGAGGCTGTTATGGTGCGAATAAGGGCGTTTGGTGGGATGACGTGGTAGGAAGATTTCACTTCCTGTTCGGCAGTGAGATATGTGGATGGCCGAACGGTAGGTTTATACTCTTCCAACCATTTATCGACAACTTCTCCGTAGGTCAGCTGTGATTTCTTTTTTGGTGCGCCCAGCACCTGCGTCTCCGCAATCCATTTTTTGGCTTCTTTTTTCGTCCGAAAGCCACGTTTAGATACTTTCCTATGGTTATCCATGTAAGCGGTTGCTCGATAGCGTGTAGCGCCGCTGGCGAGTTTGTATGTTTCTATTGCCATTGTGATTACCTCCTTATTTTTGGGTGTGCGAAATAAAGAGGTTGTGGTATACTTAACTTGCTTAGGGTTGTGTATTCACAATCTCTTGTGGGCCGTTCTGTTGGTAGCAGGGCGGCTCTTTTTTGTTACTGTGAAATGTACGTTTTTTCGTACGGTTAGTTATGTGCTGTAACCAACTATTGCCAAATTGGAAATAGTTGGCGCTTTTCATTTTCAACTGCTGACCATTTATCAGCGTTTTGTGGTTCTAGTTGCGTTTAATGCCCTTTGATGTTATTGTGGACTTGTGAAGTGTGACGTTTGTCACTGCTGATTTCAAATATGACAGGTTTGAGACCCCTGTTATAAGTTTCACCGTTACCAGTCATGCGGAATATAAACAGGCTGGCTATTAGTTTCACCGTTGCCGGTCATGCGGAATATAAACAGGCCGTTAAAAAAGTCTCTCAGCCCTTTGTCTTGCGAGGCAAGGGGCTTTTATTTTGCTTGATTATATGGTATATATGCCATATAATGAAAGAGAGGTGATAGCATT
>OBVA01000409.1_pt1 | contig 19026 bp, 18 predicted proteins | sample 1495021 | NCBI WGS metagenome assembly OBVA01 (sample SAMEA2579965, study PRJEB22360) | human gut metagenome | biome: human gut; feature: human-associated habitat; material: faeces | place: Denmark | collected 2008/2010
CGCGCCTGGGCGGCTACCTCGTAATATCCTGTTGCACTCGGAGTGCGGATTCGCCGTTAATAGTGATAGCCCGCATGTTCGTTTTTTGCTGCATTATGCGTAGCCCTCGCCACGTGGGGCTATGCTTTTACGTGCTCGACACCAGACGTGTTAATCCCTGGAGGACGCATGACCGAAGAACCGCGAATGCATGGCAAGCACTTTAGGCAGGTGCCCGATGATAACGAGCAGACAGGCTTTACCGAGCCACCCGTGACGGAAGTCCGTTCGGGAGCTTCCTGGGCCGCCCCCTCATCCGGGTTCTACGCTGCACCGCATGGTGGCAACTCGAGCGAACAGCAGGAAAGTTCCAGCTTTGGAGACGCCTGGATGGGGGGCCTTGGCGGCTCGGATGACGGCGGCCGCAGGCATCACCGTCACCATCACCACCGCCGCGGGCGCCGCATCGCCGCAATTGTCGGCGCCATCGTCGCTGTGCTTGTTGTTGTCTGTGGCGTCTGCGGGGCACTCGTGTACCGAGACGCCATGGACGTTCTCGATCAGTCAAAGGACGTGATGGCACAGGCCACCACCATAAGCGACGCCCTCAAGAACGGGAATGGCGACGAGTTGAACTCCACCGTGCAGGGCATGGCCTCTGGGGTCTCGTCCATGCACGCAAAGACGAGCGGACCCCTCTGGGTCGCGGCCTCATACGTCCCTGTACTCGGCGATGACATTCGCGTGGCGCGTGGCGTGGTGGAGCAGGCCGACAACCTCATGCAAAACGCATTCGTTCCCGCAGCCCAGAGCCTGCAGGGCGTGAGTCTCTCGACGCTTCTTACGGACGCCACCGTTGACGTGCAGACGCTCGAGACGGTCTCGGCCGCGCTCTCCCAGGCGCAGCCCGTCGTGGAGCAGGCTTCCGAGGGCATCGACGCACTGCCCCAGGCGCACATCGGCAAGGTACGCGATGCCGTGGACAAGGTGCGCGGGCCCATCGCCAGCGCCGCCGAGACGCTTCGTGGCCTCAACGAGATCGCCCCGATGCTTCCGCAGATGCTGGGTGCCAACGGGACCCGCAACTATTTGCTTGTGGCGCAGAACCTGGCGGAGCTGCGTAGCACGGGCGGGCTTCCTGGCTCAATGGGCATTCTCACCGTGGACAACGGCCACATCTCGATGGGCGAGTTCGCGGGGCTTCAGGAGGTGAATAACACCGAGGGCGGCCACTACGGCTTCACAGACGAGGAAGTCGCCATCTGGGGCGGTGGCCGCGACCGCCTCGGCCAGTACTTTGGCGACACGAACCTGATTCCCAACTTTGCGCGCGACTCCCAGATCTGGAGCGAATGGTGGCAGGACAAGAAGGGCACCGCAGTGGACGGCGTCATCGCCATCGACCCGGTGCTGCTGCAGAAGCTCCTCGCGCTTACCGGAGGGATCGAGGTAGACGGTCACTCGATCGATGGCAGCAACGCAGCAAAGGCGCTGCTCAACGACGCATACAACGAGATGCCCATCGATCAGACGGACCGGTTCTTCTCGGACGTAGCAAGTCAGGCCTTCGACCACGTCATGGGCAGCCTTGGCAGCGTGAGCCTGCCAGACCTCGTGCAGACGCTTGGCGACGCCGTGGGCGAGCAGCACCTCTTCGCCTGGATGGCCAACGCGGACGAACAGGCACTCGTAGAGAAGGCGGGAGCTGCCGGCGCGCTTGGGAATGACTCGGAAAACCCACAGCTTGGCGTGTTCATCTCCGATGACACGTGGTCCAAGAAGAGCTGGTTCTTCTCGACCGACACGCAAGTAAGCGACGGCACTACCAATGCGGATGGCACCACGACCTACCATGTGACCACCACGCTCACCAACCACCTCACGGCCGACGAAGCGAACAACTCCGTGAAATACATCACTGGCACCAACTTAGCCCGACGCGACAACACCGACATGGTCATGTGGATCTACCTGGTGGCACCTGCTGGAGGCAGCATCTCCAATGTGTCGCAGGAAGGTGGCGACATGACACTACAGGACTTCACCGAGCTGCCATACAACGGCCTTTCCGTAACGTTCGCGAATCCGCGCATCGACGGTGGCGAGACCATGACCGTGACGTATACCGTCACCTGCGCCGCGGGAGCCGCGCCGATGACCGTTCGCACGACGCCCACGGCCCAGAGCGTGGCCGGCTGGGAGTAGGCCACACTCATATAGGGTTAGCGCATTCCCGCCAATCCGCACACGCGTCAACAAGTAAGGGCGCCGGAGATGAGTATCACCTCCGGCGCCCCTCTCTTGGGGCCATATGGCCCCGTTCCCCTTGGTCCTTACGCGAGCAGCTGCGTCTTCGCGACCTCGGCGAGCTCGTCGTTAAGCGCCTGCGACTCCTCGCGCGTGGCGCCGTTGCTGAACAGGTAGGCCTTAATCTTCGGCTCGGTGCCAGACGGACGAACGATGACCTTGACGCCCTCGCCCAGCTGGAACTCGAGCACGTTGCTCTTGGGAAGCAGCTGCGCAGGACAGCTACCATCGCCACCGGCAACAGCCATCTCGACGTCGGCCTTGTAGTCGACGAAGCCCTTGACAGGCATGCCGGCGATCTCCGTAGGCGGGTTCTCGCGCAGGCCGCTCATGATGGCGGCCATCTTGTCCGCACCGGCGGCACCCGGGAAGCTCACGTTCACGACGCCGTTCAGGTAGTAGCCATACTCCTGGTAGAGGGCCTCCATGGCCTCGTACAGGTCCATGCCACGCTCGGCGTACCACGCGGCCATCTCGCAGGTGAGCATGCTCGCCACGATGGCGTCCTTGTCACGCGCGTGGAGACCAACGAGGTAGCCATAGCTCTCCTCGAAGCCCATGAGGAAGCGCTCGGGCTCGCCAGCCTCGACGAGCTGGTCCATCTGGCCACCGATGTTCTTGAAGCCGGTCAGCACGCGACGGACCTCGAAGCCATAGTGCTTGGCTAGGGCGTCCGGCATGGCGGTGGAGACGATCGTGGTGACGACGACCTTGCGGCTCATGTCCTCGCCCGCCTCGGCCTTCATGCGAGCGAGCCAGTCGATGAGAAGGATGCCCATCTCGTTGCCCGTGAGCAGCTTGTAGTCGCCGTCGTGCGGCACGGCTACGCCCATGCGGTCCGCGTCGGGGTCAGTCGCGAGCATGAGGTCAGGGTGGACCTTGTCGCAGAGCTCAAGACCCTTCTCGAGCGCCTCGCGGAACTCGGGGTTGGGATAGGGGCAGGTCGGGAAGTTGCCGTCCGGCTCGGCCTGCTCGGGAACCACGGTGACGTTGGTGATGCCAACGCGCGCGAGGATCTTGTTCATGCACTCGATGCCGGTGCCGTTAAGCGGCGTGTAGACAACGGAGAAATCCGGGTTGGGCTTGGCACCGATGGACTGGGACGCGACGGCGTCGATGAAGCGGTCGAGGACCTCGTCCGGAGTCCACTCCACGAGGCCCTTGGCAACGGCCTCGTCGAAATCCATGTGCTTCACGCCGGTGAAGATGTCAGTCTCATTGATGGTGTTCTGGATCTCGTCAGCAGCCTCGTTCGCGATCTGGCAGCCATCCTCGCCATAGACCTTGTAACCGTTGTACGGCGCCGGGTTGTGGCTGGCGGTAACGCAGATGCCCGCGGAGCACTTGAGGTCGCGCGTCGCGAAGGAGAGCGTCGGTACCGGCTCGATGCGCGGATAGACGTAGGACTTGATACCGTTGGCGGCGAGAACGCCGGCGGCAGCCTTCACGAAGTCCTCGCCCTTGTTGCGGGAATCGCGCGCGATGGCGACGGTGGGGTTCTCGTAGTGGGCATTGAGGTACGTGGCGAGGCCCTGGCTGGCCTGCGACACGGTGTAGACGTTCATGCGGTTCGTGCCAACGCCCAGCGTGCCGCGCAGACCCGCGGTGCCAAAGGCGAGGCTCCGGTAGAACGCGTCCGAGAGCTTCTCGGAATCGGGATCTGCCATGAGTTCGTCGAGCTCGGCCGCGAGGTCAGGCTCGGTAACGTTGTCCTTCCAAAGCTGCGCGGCGGCAGCAATCTTGTCGTCCATTGCGTGCTCCCCCTTTTTCTCGGCACACGACAGCGAAACTGTCGGTCGCTCGTTACTCATATGTTCAAGTGTATCCCGGCGAACTCCGCGCAACCACACCTGTCGGCGGATGGGCGAAAAAGAGACCCGTAGCGCCGCCCTAGCGCCACGGGTCTCTCGTCTTACGTTCTTCGACTGCGCCGTGCCGTCACGAAACGAACGCCAGCCCTCACGCGGAGCCGCGTCTTACGCAACCGGGCACGAAAGCCAAATATCGAGCTACTTACCCTCGCGAATGGAAGCACCGAGGGATCCGCCCGGGTGCCACTTCACATACTGCTTCGGGTCGAGGCCGAAGTCCTCCTGGAGCAGGATGGACAGGCTCTGGAGCATGAGGATCTCGACGATGATGGAGGCGCGGGGCGGCTTGTTCATCGGGTCGCCCTCCTCCTTCACGCCGGCGATGAGGGTGACGTCGCCCTCCTTGGCCAGCCAGCTGTCGGGGTTGCCGGTGAGGGAGATGATCTTCACGCCGTTACCCTTGAGGCAGGTGACGGTGGCCTTGAGCTCGGAGGTGTTGCCCGAGTTGGAGATGGCGATGACGACGTCGCCCGGCACGACCTGGCCAGCGGAGCCATGGACGCACTCGGTGCCGTGAAGCTCGTAGGTGGGGGTGCCAGTGGAGGAGAAGAGCGAGGCGGCATAGCCGGAGACGTGGCCGGGCTTGCCGATGCCGGTGACGTGCAGGCGGCCACCCTTGGCCTCGGCATCCTGGATCAGGCGCTTGGCAGCGGTGATTGAATCATAGTCAATGCTGTCAATAAAGGCCTTGACCTGCTCCTGCATGATGCCCAGGAAGACATCGACGCGAGCCTTGTCGTCGGCAGCGGAAGGCATGCCGTCATAGGCGTTGATGAACTCACCCATCTTCTGACCAATCTCCTCTTCGTTGGTGATATCAAAGATGCTCACGACGTGCGGGAACTTGCCCTCGATCTCCGAGGCGAGGTCGCTCATCGTAACGATGACGTCACCGTCGAAGCCGACGAGATCGTCGAGCTTACCGTGGCTGACCTCAATCTTGTAGCCGCGCTTGGCACAGATCTGCTCGATCTTGGTCTGGAGCAGCATGCTGGAGCCAACGCCAGCACGACAGACAACCAATGCCTTGACCATGCGAAACACCTCTCTGTCGCGTCCGTTGTCGTTGCGAAAGCGGTCGTACCCGCTTACTTAACAACTTAACTAACGAGCATATGATACTCGCACTTCTCGTTTTCAAGACAGATGGGAAACGGTTTTTCCACAATTGGAAAACGCGTGTCGATGGATGACTCGCCAACGAACGAAAGAGCGGGATGGACTTCGTTCGCTATCGAAAGAGGCCGGCCCCGAAGGACCGGCCATCAAAGGGAGGCTTGCCTAATCCTGATTTTTAGCTAACAGATGCCAAAGATGCCAAGGCACATGCCAAGCACCATCAGGCCGATGATAATCCAAACGACATTGACGTTCTTCTTCATGAGCCCAAGACATCCCATGGTAAGGCCGAGCGGGACAATGCCCTTGAAGATAGCGTCGAGATAGGTCTGAATCGCAATCGGATCAGAGCCCTGGACAGGCACAGCGAGAATAGTCTGGAATTTCACAAACGACGCAGTCATGGCACCAATCATAAGGAGGCCGAGAATGGATGCGCACTTGGTGACGAGATCCATGATTCCGCTGGAGTACATCTTGGTAATAAACGACGTGCCCAGCTTGTAGCCAAGTACAGTCATCCACCAGCGACACAGAATAGAAGGCACGTTATAAATAATCAGAAACAGAATAGGTCCAAGGATTGACCCGGTAGAACCCACCGCGATGCCGACAGCTGCCGCGATAACGCGCAGTACGCCCCAGAAAATCGCGTCGCCAATTCCAGACATCGGGCCCATAAGAGAAGCCTTGATGGCATTTATGGAATCGACATCGAAGTCATCGGGATGCTCGGCGTTCTCGCGCTCCATCGAAGCAACAAGGCCCATGCAAAGAGTGCCGACGTTCTGGGTAATGTTGTACCAGGATGAATGACGAACCATTGCCTCCTGGCGCTTTTCTGGAGTGTCGTAGAAGCGATCGATGGCAGGCATAAGGGCATGGATAAAGCCATCAGCTCCGGCACGCGCGGCGCCTGCATACATCATAAAGACCGAGAAGGAGCGGCGGAAAATGCTCGCAAGCATTTTTCGATCTTCTTCTGATAGATCCTTGGTCGAAACGTTGATCTTTACCTCGTCGTCCTTTGCGGCGAGCTGCTTGGTATCACTCATGCGAAGAAATCCTCCTCTTCCTCTTCTTCGGGCGAACTTGCGCTGGCAGCAATTCCACGCTTCTTGAGGTCAAGAATCTCCATATCACGGAGCGCCGTGACAACAACAATTACGGCACCAAAAGCAGCAACGGCGACCATCGGAAGATTGAGATAGATGACAAGCACGAAACCGAGGAGATAGTAGACGGCAAGTTTCTTGTCCCAAAGCATCTTGAGGAGCAGGGCCATGCCAACAGCCGGAAGCAGGTTGCCACAAGTCGTAAAGCCAGCAATGACGTTCTCCGGAATCTGGGACGCAAGGGCCGCGACGGGTTCAGCGCCGATATAGACAGCAAGGAACGAAGGAATTGCAAGCAGGAAGTACTTAACGAACCAGCCAACCCAACGGACCATAAGCAGGCGCTTTTCTGAGCCATTACCTGTGCGCGCAGCCCAGTCAACAGCAGGAGCGAACAAGCTCATGAAGACATTGAAAAGCATCAAGTAAATAATGCCGGCAACAAGTCCGAGCGGAGTGCCAACAGCAGTAATCGCTACGCCTTGGTTCATGCCCGTAGTAGCTACGAACGCCACGGTAACTACGGTTGCCGTGACAGGCTCAGCCGACACAGCTCCGCCAACGTTCACGGCACCCATGAAGATCGCCTCTAGCGCGCAGCCGATCATGACACCTGTAGGAATATCTCCAAAGATGATACCTGCGATAAGCCCGGCGACGATAGGCCTCTCGCTCATGCATTGGCCAACATACCAGTTGATGCCCAACGCCAGGAACGTGGCTAGAAACGCCTGAAGTGCAGGGACTAACATAGAAATAACCCCCCTAGAGCTTGGCGAGCGCGTCGGCAATGGAGACCTGGGAGTCTTCGGGCGCGATCTGGTGATAGGCAGGAACCCCAGTAGCAACAAGGTCGCGCGCTGCCTGGAGCTCAACAGGGTTCAACGCAACCGAGGTGACAACGTTGGTCTTGCTCGCGTTGTCGGAGCCATCAAAACGACCAACATTAGCGAAGTTGACTCCACCAATCTCGCCAGGGCACTCGCGAACAAGTTTCAGCGCATCAACGACATTGTTTGTCAGCGCGAAAATTCGCATATCCTTGCCACGCGGATCATTGATTACCCGCACGGCATCACTGACAGTTTTAACGAGCAGCTTCTGCGTCTTCGGACACGCCATCTTGAGCGTCGCCTTGACCGCCTCGTTCGCTGCGGCATTGTCATTAGCGACGATAACGCCCTTCGTATCGAGCGCCTTGGTCCACAACAACGCAACCTGTCCGTGAATGAGACGATCGTCGATTCTGATTTGAATGACCATATTTCTCCTTTCCCCTAGCGCCCTTTTCGCTTTGCGTGCATTAAAGTCGGAATGAAATGGCGACACTTCCTAATCGAAGAAACCATCATCGGAGCCCTCGTCAGATTCATTTGGACCCTGTCCCTCTTCCGGAAGAGGATCGACCCTTACGAGGTACTCACGAGCCTCCTCCATCAGGGCGTCAACTGAATCAGCCGTAATGGGCTCGGAAGACAACAGGACCTGAATGACGGCGGGTAAATTCACGCCCGTTACATGGATAACCCCGCATTTCTCGGGATGGAGCAGAGCGACCTTCTGGAAGACCGACCCGCCGTAGATATCTGTGAAGATAACCGCCTCGTCGCCTGGCTCAACCGAATCAAGAAAGGCCCGTATCTTCTCTGTGTAGTCTGAATCGTCAACATAGGCATCTACGGCTTGCACTGATTCTTTGTTACCCGTAAGAATGCCAATCGAGCTCTGTATGCCACTTGCAAGATGCCCGTGCGTGGCAATGAGAATCTTCTTCATCTGCCGGCCCCTAGTGAACGTTGAGCGGCTTGGAACCGTTCGCGAACACCCTCACAATGTGCTCGAAAGTATTGCGGAACGATTCATAGGCAACCGGCGTAAAGTCATGCCAATAGACAATTGCATCGGACTTAGCCGCACGCTTCTCGTCAGCCATCTTGCAAGCGGCCTCTCCCGCGTACTTCACACCATACGTGTAGTAGTTAACCTTGCGGATGCCGGCGTCAATTGCCTTGTGGTAATCCTCGTCGGAGACACCAGAGCCACCGTGCATTACAAGGGGGACGTTGTGAACGCGCTTACGAATCTCACGCAGCACATCATAGTTAAGGTGCGGCTCACCCTTATAGATGCCGTGCACCGTGCCAAAGGAGCAGGCCAGAATATCTAGACCCGTATCACGAATAAACTCACCGGCCTGATCGGGATCCGTGTAAATCGCGCCCGCCTCAGCGGCCGTACCGCCTTCGTCAGACTCGCCACCCTCACGACTGCCCATAGATCCAAGCTCGCATTCAAGGCCTGCACCGTATTCCTGGCACATCTGATGAGCACGATAGGAATACTCAACGTTCTGTTCATAAGGAAGATATGAACCATCAAACATAACGCCGGTAAAGCCCTCATCGAGTGCCCTCTGGGCATAGGCAAGGTGTTCGCAGTGATCAAGGTTTATGCAAATCTGCGCACTCGAACGTTCCGCAAGCGAGGTAACGATAGGGGCGACATACTTAAGAGGAATAAGGTCCTCATGCCCCTCCGCATGCTGAATAATAATCGGATAGCCAGTCTCCTCAGCAACCTCAACGGCGGCGCGAATCGCTTCAAGACTCGCAGAGTTTACAGCCGCAATGGCCATATTGTTCTGCTCCGCAATCGAGCACACATCGCGAAGACTAACGAGCATGTTTACCCCCTAACCAGCGGTCATTCTCATAACCGCATCAGTTGCATTGCTTGGAATGAGTTTCATAAACAGCAGCTGCTTTGGAACTATTACAATATAGCTAGTAATTTCGTTCTTTGTTCCGTTCTTGGTATTGCTTCCGCGAACGGTTGAATCTGAGGGGTTGAGCGCTATTTCGTAGCCGACGCGCTTATGTCAGGTTTGATTTTGGATACCATTCAGCTAGCAAATTGCAGTTTCATCACTGGAATAACCCTTATTGACATCGGATGAGACCAAATCCCACGAAACGGAGTGACGGATGAGGCCAGGATTTACAAACGAGGCAAGCGTTACCGAGCGCATACTCGCCGCCTATGACGGACTGCCCAACTCAGAACGTCTCATTGCTGATTACGTCCTCGCACACCCAAATGCCATCACTAAAATGAGCGCCAAGGATATAGCGCAGTCGTCAGGCAGCTCTGCGGCATCAATGTCCCGTTTCGTAAAGAGCCTTGGTTTTTCAGGCTTTGCTGAATTTAGTTTTGCTCTTGAGAGAGACGAAGTCGTCAGATCACCAGCGGAAGCTCCTGAAGGCCTGTTCTCCCGCGCAAACCTCGACGAAATAATCGACTATGTTCTCGCCGTCAAAATGGAAGAGCTCACAGCAACGGCACGGTACCTCAAAACAAGCAAGCTTTCAGAGGTAGTCGAGCTCATTCGAAATGCGCGTCTTACGATATTCGCCGGCGTGGGCAACTCGATATCGACCGCCCAAAATGCGGCTTTCAAACTAACCCAAACTGGATATCGTGCGACCGCCTGCTCAACCTCTGATGGGAGCTCCTTAGTAGCGCTGACCCTCTCGGAGCAAGACGTACTCGTCTTGATCTCTACAACCGGGTACTCAAAGCGCCTCGTCAATGTGGTTGAAAACGCCCATAAGGTGGGTGCAAGCGTGGTCATCATCACGGACAAAGAAGACTCTGAGTTAGGTCGTCTTGCCGATATCGTTTTGAAGACTTCAACCCACGACCGTCTGCTCACAAGGAACCTACGTTTCTCGCAGAATCCCATCAATTTCGTTATAGAGCTCATTACGGTACTGCTATATCACGGCTCCACTGATGCCGAGGAGCTTGCAAGGATCTTTGACGAGAACATGTTCTTCGACAGGGATCTACGCAAAACCGACGATTCTGCTACCACGCCCTAAAAAGCATCTATAGCCGTCAACCAGCATAAACGCGTGAAGACCACGCAGAACCCAAGCGAAAGGGGATCGTATGAGGACGAGCATCGAGGGCGAGCGGGCGCTGGTCACGGGAGCGGGCACGGGCATTGGCGCCGCGATCGCCAGGAGGCTGGCGGCGCTCGGCTGCACCGTCACGGTCGTGGGCCGCACCGAGACGCGCCTGGTCGAGACGGCGAAAGCCTGCGATAAGGCAGCGGCTGGGGCGGGCTTCGACACCCGCGCTCTCGTCCGCGCCTGCGATCTCAAGGATGAGGCTTCCATCCTCGCCCTCGTCGAAGCGCTCAAGGAACAGGGTGGCCTCGACATCCTCGTGAACAACGCGGCCGTCGTCCAGGCAGGCCCACTCGAGGACGTCGCCACGGACGAGTTTGATGCCGTCATGGCGACGAACGTTCGCGCGCCGTTCATCCTCATGCGTGAGACGCTCCCGCTCCTCCGTGCCTCGAAGGCGGCGGAGATCGTGAACATCTGCTCGGTCGTCGCCCATGAGGGCTACCCCAACCAGAGCGCCTACGTCGCCAGCAAGCACGCGCTGTACGGCCTCTCCAAGTCCTTCGCTAACGAGGTGTACGATGACGGCGTCCGCGTCCACGTCATCGCGCCTGGCGGAGTCCTCACGGACATGGTCGCCATCACGCGCCCGGACCTCGTCGGCACGCCGATGATCGTGCCGGACGACATGGCGGACGCCATCGAGTACCTGCTCTGTCATCGCACCGACGCCGTCTGCGACGAGATTCGCCTCCATCGCGTCACGAAGGCGCCGTTTTAGGCACGCGGGCTCGGCGGCGACCGGCATTGGTCACCGTGTTTCTCGCACAAAGAGGAGCGCGGTCACGTAAGACGCATGTTCGTAAATGCGAACGATGTTCCATTTTGCTACCGCTCACCCAATTGATGCGCTAAAAGCACTTGACGCTGGGTATCCTTTTTGCTTGAAAAGCACGGCATACGGCCGGGCGCGCTGACCCGCGGCAAGGGGCTTGCTCCGGATCACCAACACCCTAGGAGGGTAAATATGGCAGTCAATCGCTTCGTCCTCAACAACATCTCCTATCACGGCGCCGGCGCCATCAAGGAGATTCCCGGCGAGATTCAGCGTCGCGGCTACAAGAAGGCCTTCGTTTGCTCCGACCCCGACCTCGTGAAGTTCGGCGTCACCGCCAAGGTCACCGACCAGCTCGATGCCGCCGGCATCCCCTGGACCCTCTACAGCGAGATCAAGCCCAACCCCACCATCCAGAACGTCAAGGACGGCGTCGAGGCCTTCAAGGCTTCCGGTGCTGACATGATGATCGCCATCGGCGGCGGCTCCTCCATGGACACCTGCAAGGGCATCGGCATCATCGTCGAGAACCCCGAGTTCGCCGATGTCGTTTCCCTCGAGGGCGTCGCTGACACCAAGAAGCACGCCACCTTCACCATCGCCGTTCCCACCACCGCCGGCACCGCTGCCGAGGTCACGATCAACTACGTCATCACTGACCCGGAGAAGGTCCGCAAGTTCGTCTGCGTCGACGTCAACGACATCCCCGACGTCGCCGTCGTCGACCCTGAGATGATGGCCACCATGCCCGCCGGCCTCACCGCCGCCACCGGCATGGACGCCCTCACCCACGCCATCGAGGGCTACACCACCAAAGGTGCCTGGGAGCTCTCCGACATGTTCCACTTCAAGGCCATCCAGCTCATCTCCCAGAACCTCCGCGACGCCGTCGCCGAGGCCAAGAGCGGCAAGCCCGGCAGCGGCCGCGAGGGCATGGCCCTTGGCCAGTACGTCGCCGGCATGGGCTTCTCTAACGTGGGCCTGGGCATCGATCACTCCATGGCGCACACCCTCTCCGCGCACTATGACACCCCGCACGGCGTCGCCTGCGCCATGCTCCTCCCGATCGCGATGGAGTTCAACAAGCCCGTCGTGACCAAGCGCCTCGCCGAGGTCGCCGTCGCCATGGGTGTCGACACCACCGGCATGAGCGATGATGAGGCCGCCGATGCCGCCATCGCCGCCGTCAAGCAGCTCTCCGCCGACGTCAACATCCCGCACGTCTGCGAGGCCATGAAGGCTGACGAGATCGACCAGCTCGCCACCGACGCCATGGCTGACGCCTGCTTCCCGGGCAACCCGCGTGAGGCCAACCACGACGACGTCGTCGCCCTCTTCAAGAAGATCTGCCCGAGCGCCTAGTAGTCACTCGCAGACCCTGAGCACGCATGGGCTCGTCGCCATCCGGCGGCGGGCCCTTTTCTTGTGGCGAGGCAACGCCCGCGCGGCAGGGCAAGCGCCCGCCAACATGAGACCGACGCCCGTGCGGCAGGTCACGTGCCCGCCAATAGGATGTCGGCGCCCGCACGACGAACCCACCGTCCGCCGATGATGCCGACATCCCGTCCATCGAATCCAAGCCTCTCGCGTATGCTTGAGCAAGATTCCGGGCGCAATCGCCAAGACTTGATAAAAGAGCTGGTAGCGCACTCGTACACCCTAATATCCAGTCGACTCTCCCAGGGGAAGAGAGGAACTCACCATGCAGTACAACATCATCGGAGGGACCTTCCCGGTCGTCACGTGCACCCTCGCGGACGGCGGTCCATGATCACCGAAGGCGGCTCCATGGTCTGGATGACGCCCAACATGGAGATGAGCACCACGGGCGGCGGCATCGGCAAGATGTTCTCGAAGGCCGTTTCCGGCGAGAGCCTGTTCCGGAACATCTGGACCGCTCGCGGCAACGCGATGATCGCCTTCGGTTCGAGCTTCCCCGGCCGCATCATGCCGATCCAGATTACCCCCGGTCAGAGCTGGATCCTCCAGAAGCGGGCGTTCCTCGCCGCGGCAATCGCCCCGATGGTCTCAAGCGGAAACTAGCGGACGGAACCGCTGCCGACGCGCGATGACAACGGCAGCGCCAGCAACGGCACTGAGCGCCACATAAAAGGGAGGGCCGACGCGGACGCCACGTCGGCCCTCCTCATGTTTTAACGCGTCGCCTCGCGTCTCGTCGCGCTATTCGTTCCGCGTTCTCTCGCGTTTCGGCACCCTATTCGTTCCGTGCCTTCTCGAAAGCAGCGAGGAGCTTCTCCTCGAGCTCCGGCATGGACACGATGTTGTCCAGCTCGATGACACGGGGCTTGTCCTTCAAGAACGGCGCGAGGTCGCTCCCCACCACATAGAGGTCGACCGGCACCATGGAGATCTCGGACACGGAGACGTGGTCGACGCTCACGCCCTCGATGCCGTGCTTCTTGAGCAGGCTCTGCACGTTGAGCTGTACCATGAAGGAGCTGCCCACGCCTCCGCCGCAGCAACACATGATCGACTTGATCTCCATGTCACCCTCCCTAAAAAAGACGCGCTAGCCATATGGCCAGCGCGTCTGATCTTTCCTATGCTTCTTGGCACCTAGTCAAGATAATAGTGGCCTAGCGCATCGGCACCGAGGATGGCATCGGCAACCATGTCAGGCGTCACGTCAAACGGCATGTTGCCCATGGTGTCGCCCGGCGCGCACGCGGCCTCGGCAACGGGCATGACCTTCTCGCGCGTGACCTCCTCGACACCCAGCTCCTCGAGCGTCACCGGCAGACCGACCTCGATGCAGAAGCCGAGTACCTCCTCGATCTGGTCCATGTCGGCGTCCGCGAGGACGAGCTGCGCGAGCGTGCCGAAGGCGACCTTCTCACCGTGGTACATGCCGTGGCACTCCGGCAGGAGCGTGAGGCCGTTGTGGATGGCGTGCGCGGCAGCGAGGCCCGAGCTCTCGAAGCCGATGCCGGAAAGCAGCGTGTTCGCCTCGATGACGTGCTCGACGGCGGGCGTGAGGGCACCGGCCTCGAGGGCGACCTTGGCCTTCACGCCGTCCTCCATGAGGGTGTCATAGCAAAGGCGCGCGAGGGAGAGGGCAGCGAGGCCGCCCTTGCCGCCGGCGCAGGTGTCGCCATCGGCGTCGTGCGTGGCCTGGGCCTCGAAGTAGGTTGCCAGCGCGTCGCCCATGCCGGAGACCGTGAGACGCACGGGGCTCGCGGCAATGACCGTGGTGTCCATGAGGACGATGTTGGGGTTGGCCGGGAGGAACAGGTAGCGGTCGAACTGGCCGTCATCGGTGTAGAGGACGGAGAGGGCGCTACACGGGGCGTCCGAGCTGGCGATTGTGGGGCAGATCACCACGGGAGCGCCGAGGTAGTAGGCCGTGGCCTTGGCGGTGTCGAGCGTCTTGCCACCGCCAATGCCCACCACGACGTCACAGCCGTTGGCGCGGGCGACCTCGACGAGGCGGTTGACCTCGCCCTCGGAGCACTCGCCGTTGAAATCCTCGTAGACGGCCTCGGCGTCGACGCCCTCGAAGCCGCCGGCGACCTTGTCGCCCACGCGCTTGACGCCGGAGGGAGTGTTGATGACGAGGGCCTTCTTGCCGAGCGGCGCCACATACGCGCCGAGCTTCGCAAGCTCGCTCGGGCCCTGGATGTACTTGCTGGGACTATTGAAGATCTTGGACATGTATCCCCCTTTGTTTGCGCTCACAACTCTTACTAACTTTACAGGAGATACTGACAGGAAAAGCCAGGACTTCGGTAAGCGTTGCGTACGCCCCCGACGAGCGCGCTGCCTATGCGCGGCGCCCGCGAGCGACGGAGAGTCCCACGGCGGCAATGGCCACCGCGAACAGCAGCGTGATCCCCACGCTCGTGAAATAGGAGCCCATAACGGCAGGCGTGAGCGCCTCGGCGTCGAGCACGGCGGCAATCGCCTGGTTGGTCCAGAACGTCGGGGCGAAATGGGCTGCCGCGGCAACGCCCGCACCCATGAACGACAGCGGGATCCAGGCGCCACCCAAGAAGCTCATCACCATGGCGAAGATGTTGCCAACGGCGTTGAGCACCTCCTCGCGCGCGCCAAAGCTCGTGCAGAGGTACGCAATGGATAGGGGCACGAGGCCAAACGCAAAGTTGGCGACAAGCGCAAGGGCAACGTGCGACGCGGGCAAAGCGGCGACGTAGTCACGCAGGGCGACGACGCCCACGAGGCTGCTCAGGGCGCACACCGCGAGCGTCAAGACGAGGCAACTCGCAAACACAGCGGCATCACGCGCGGCGTGGCTCTGCGGGCCCGCCCCCAGGCGCCGCTCGACCTCGGGCCGCGACATCGCCGAGAACACGAGCCCTACGCACACGATGACGGAGGACGTGATCGCATACGAGCCAAACTGCAGGTAGAGCTTCACGTCATCCGCCGCGGCACCGCCTGAGGACGGGGTAGCGTGAACCTCGACGTCGGCTCGCCTTCGCGCCGCCCGCGGAGAGTGCCATGGCTGCCACTTCCTCGAGCCCAGCTCCCCCATCAAGTGCCGCAGCAGACCCCGCCAGCGTTGAGAAGCGCGCCGCCTCGACGCCAGAGAGCGCAGAGGCCTGCGTGCTCACGCCATAGGCCTCCTCGATCTGGGGGAGTTCATCCCCGGCGCGAGCGGCACGGATGAGCTCGTCCCCAAAGCCCTCGGGCACGACGAAGACACAATCCGCCTGGCCAGTCACAATGGCATCCTGGAGCGCGCGGGGCTCGTCCGCAACGTCGACAAGCGCATACAGATCACCCATGTGCCGGGCGAACGCCTGCGAGAGCGGAGAGCCGTCGCGGTCTACGATGGCGACTTCGACCGCACAGGGCTCGTACTCCGCAGTCTCCGAAGAGGAGGACGCCGAGCTCGTGAGCACGATGACAGCGCCCATGAGCGAGATGACGAGGGCATATATCGTGAGGTAGAGCGGGTGAGCGGCAACTACGCGCAGTGCGGCCTTAAAGGTGCTCATAACGCTGCCTCCTAAAGACAAGCGTGGCGACGACGAGAAGCGCAAGGGCAAACGCGACGCACGCGGCAGCGCGCGCAAAGAATGGCGTCAGGTCCTCGTAGAAATAGAGGCTCGCGAACATGTCCGATATGAGCTTGGAGGGATTGAGCCATGCCTCGGCGGGGAACGCGCGCGCCACCTCGTCCGCGAGGGACATGGAAGGCATGCCATAGAGGCCCGCAAACAGGGCGCCCAAGCATGTCAGCAAGGTGAGGAGCCCCTCTCGCGGACCCTTGCCTCCACGCAGGGGCAGCACCGCCACAAACATGCCAAGGCCTATCGAGAGGAACGACGCCGTGGCGATGCCGAGAAGGGCGAGCCCCTCTCGCCCGGAAAAGTCGACGCCCGCGACAAGGCGCACGAAGGCGAAGACCAACGCCAGGTTGACAAAAGCCATGGCCCAACAGGCGACGAGCGTCGATGCGAGGGTGGCGAAGCGGCTCTGACCTCCCACGCAGCGTCTCGCGCCCAGTGGCGAGAGATCGCCTGCGGCGTCAACCGTCGCCTCCATCGCGACCTGCGCCGCAAACAGAGCCGCCATACCCAAGAGGGCATAGTAGTAGCGCACCGTATAATCGGGTGTCGAGCGCGTGAGGGAGATGCGCTTGACCTCGCCCGAATCGAGGAGGCGCTCGCCCTCCTCGATGGAGGAGACAGGACGGACGTCGTGCAGGCGGTCATCGCCCTCGGCATTCAGCGCGTCCACGACCTGCGAGAAGCCTGACGTCTCCCAAGCACCGTCCTCGAGCACGGCGACCGGCACGGGGTCTACGCTCTGGGAGTTCTTGAGGCTCGAGAACATGAGGATGAAAATCGTCGAGAGGATGATGGGAAAGAGCAAGGTCCAGATCCACACGCTTGGTTTGCGGGCGTTCGCCAGGATGGTCGCCTTTATCGTCGATAGCATCACGGCCTCCTAATCGCGCAGCTCGCGGCCGGTGATTTCGAGGAAGACGTCGTTGAGCGTCGGGGGCTCGGAGTAGATGCGGCCAAGCGCGACGCCCCGCGCCCGGAGCGCATCGAGGATGTCCGTGAGATTGTGGGGGTACGCCTCTCAGGAGCAGGTGAGCGCGCCGGCGGCGTAGCTCGCGGAGAGCACGTGCGGCAGCCCCCGGACGCTGGCAAGGACGTCATCGGCGAGCTCGGCTGCCTCGATCACGACCTTCTCCCCCATCGAGATCATGCGCTTGAGCTCGTCGTTCGTACCCTCAGCGAGGGTGCGGCCGCCGTCCATGATCATGGTGCGGGAGCAGATCTGCTCGACCTCCTCCATATAGTGGCTCGTGTATACCACCGTGGCACCCTCGTCGCGCAGGCGGCAGATGCCGTCGAGAATCGAGTTCCTGCTCTGGGGTCAACAGCGACCGTGGGCTCGTCGAAGAAGATGAGCTCGGGCTTATGGGCGATGCCGCAGGCGATGTTCAGGCGCCTGGCAAGGCCGCCGGAGAGCTTGCCGGGGCGGAACTTGACGTAGTCGCCAAGACCAACGAACTCGATCGCCTCATCCACGAGGGCGCGACGACGGGCGCGGTCGGCCACGTAGAGGCTGCAGAAGTAGTCGATGTTCTCTCACACCGTAAGCTCGTCAAAGACGGCAACCTGTTGCGGCACCACGCCGATCCTGCGCTTGAGGTCATAGCGCGTAGGCTCCATGGGCTCGCCGAAGAGCTCGATATGGCCCTTGTCGTAGGTCAGCAGCTGCAGGATGCAGTTGATCGAGTTGACAAAGGGACAGTCCCTTTGTCAACTCTAAGGGGCAGTCCCTTTTTCAGGTTTTGCAGGATTCCTCTCGCGGGAGTTTTGTCACGAGAGGCGCTTGGAGAGACGCGCGCTCCACGCGTGCGCATACAATGGCCCCATGAACAGGCTTTCGACAAGCTCATCGTGCTCACCTGCTGCCTCGGCGGCGCCTCGCGGCTGCCAGTCGACGCGTCGCTGGTGGCTTCGCTTTGCCTCTCCGTCGCCTTGAGCGCGTATGTCGAAACGCTTCGCGATGGCGCCCGACAGCGCGGAAGCGAGGTCGCATCGCTTGCGTTCGTCGCCACCTCGATCTTCGTGCCCGCACTCGTCCCCTTTGCCCCGTTTGCGCTCTACGATGCCGCGCGGGGGGTTCGACCGCGAGAGTCCCTCGCCGTTACTTGGACGCGCGGCGCTCTTCATGGTCGCGCTCACCGCGCACCTTTGCTCGGGCAATCTGTCGGCAGAGACGATCATGCCCTCCGCCGTGTTCGCGTTCGCCGCGACATTGCTCTCCGTCCGCACCACGCAGGTCGAGCGCGAGCACGCGCGCAACGCCACCGTTCGCGACGACCTTCAGGAGCGCACGCTGCTACTCGAGGCGAAAAACCGCGACCTCCTCGAGCGACAGGATTACGAGGTGCAGGTAGCGACCCTCGCCGAGCGCGCCCGCATTGCCCGCGAGATCCACGACAACGTTGGCCACCAACTCACGCGCGCCAAGCTCCAGACGGATGCGCTGGCCATCGTCCATGAGGCGGACCCCACTGCCGCAGCAGACTTCCAGAGCGTCGGCCGTGCCGTGGATGAAGCCCTCTCGCTTGTCCGCACGAGCGTGCATGACCTCCACGACGACTCGTTTGACCTTGGGCTTCAAGCCCATAAGGCAGCCGATGCCATCATGCGCGGCTCGAGCGTGAGAGTGGCGGTCGAGGTCTCCTGCGAGCACGTGCCCGCAAACGTGGGGACTTGCCTGCTCGCCGTGATTCGCGAGGCCATGTCGAACACGCTGCGCCATGGGTGCGCGGGAAGGATCGAGGTTCGCTGCCTCGAGCACCCGGCGCTGTGGCAGCTGTCCGTGCTTGACGACGGAGGGGCGACGGACGACATGGCAGCACCTGCCGCCGTGACAGG
>OBVA01000412.1_pt1 | contig 18955 bp, 20 predicted proteins | sample 1495021 | NCBI WGS metagenome assembly OBVA01 (sample SAMEA2579965, study PRJEB22360) | human gut metagenome | biome: human gut; feature: human-associated habitat; material: faeces | place: Denmark | collected 2008/2010
AAGCGCGTCGCCGACTCCGCCGATGTCGTGCTGCGTCTCAGGAGCAAGAAACTGATCCGGGCGTGACCAGTCTGAGCCGAGCGGTACCCATATTTCGGCACCCCGGCGACCCGCTTCGCGGTGCCACCTCCCTTTGTAAGGGAGGTGGCACCGCGAAGCGGTGACCAGCAGTCGTAAGACTGCGAAACACACAGCATCGGCCACAGGCCGATTCCTACAGCTGCTTCGCCACCCAATCGACGATGTACGGGGCGACTTCCTCAATCTGGTCGATGGCGACCTCGAACTCGTGCTTGCCGCCGTACCACGGGTCCACCAGATCGATCTGATCTTCGCGGCCGGGCTTCGGCTTGGGCAGATTCGGGTCGAAGCTGCGGTACATGTGCACTTCGGCGCGCTTGCCGGACGGCAGCATGCGCAGTAGGGCGCGCATGTGGGAGGCGGTCATCGGCAGGAACAGGTCGGTACGGTCGATTTCCTCACGTGAGATGCGGTGTGCGAAGTGGTCACGCGGAATCTCATCACCATAGCCACGTTCGCGTAGCACGCGCACGGCACGCGGGTCGATCGGGTGGCTCCACTCCTCGTCGGACACACCACTGGATTCCACGTTCACCTGGTCGCCGAGACCGCGCTCATTAAAGAAGTGACGCAGAATGATCTCGCCCATAGGCGAACGGCAGATATTGCCGGTGCAGACGGTCATTACGGTGTAGGGCTGGGTATTGCTCATAGCTTTGAATCAATCCTCAATCGGGCTTCACCGGGCCGCACACGGCCCGACTGTATTGTTGGGGTCGAATGAATATGAATCCGGCTCATGCCGCCATAAAGGACACAAGCCGGATTCGCATGCTCACTTGGTTTTAGCCAAGATACGGAAACGATAGGAATCGATGCCGGACTCCTCCTTGGCGGGCGTATGCCACTCGCCCACTTCGGCTTCCCGCCACATCCCGGCCTCGACCAGCGACGCCATATCGGGCGCGTAGCTGTCGGCATCCACGGTGGCGGCCAGATCAGTCACATAGGCTTTGTCCGCGAACGGCAAAGCCTCGGCGAACAGCTGGGCACCGCCGATGATCCAAATCTCCGAACGGTCCAGACCGTCGTCCGGAATCGCCTCCTGACGGGCCATATCGAGCGCGTCGTCAAGACTGGTGACCACAGTGGCCCCCGGCGCACGGTACATCGGATCGTGGGAAACGACGATGTTGTCGCGGTTGGGCAGCGGCCGGTACTTGACCCCCAGCGATTCCCAAGTCTTACGACCCATAATCACCGGATGGGAGACGGTCAGCTCCTTGAAATGCTTCATATCCTCGGCACAGTGCCAAGGCATGCCGCCATTGAGGCCGATGGCACCGGCGCGACCTTCCTTGTCGCGGGCTTCGGCCCAGATAAGATTCACCGAGAAGGTCTTGGGATAATCGTCACCCCAGTCTTCTTCAGTGGCAGACAGCCCGGCAGATCCGGGCTCGGGTTCGTGATAGCCGCTACGGCTACTGTCATGCTCCATTTCGCTTACTCCTCCTGGATTGCGGAACTGGGCCTTAGTGTAGTGGACAGCGAAGACTCGGGGTCCGTCACCTTCACAGTCTTCGCTGTCCACGAAATGGTAATCGGCATCAGACCGCAACAGGTGCCTTAATAGTAGGGTGATGCTGGTAGCCGACGACCTTGAAGTCCTCATACTGGTAGTCGAACAGAGAATCGGCCTTACGGATCTCGATGGTCGGGTACGGGTAGGGCTTGCGGCCCAGCTGCTCAAGGAACTGGTCGACGTGGTTGTCGTAAACATGGCAGTCGCCGCCGGTCCAGACGAATTCGCCCGGCTTGAGCCCGGTCTGCTGCGCCATCATCATGGTGAGCAGCGAGTAGGAGGCGATGTTGAATGGCACGCCGAGGAACATGTCACAGGAACGCTGGTACAGCTGGCAGCTTAGCTTGCCGTCGGCCACGTAGAACTGGAAGAGCGCGTGGCAGGGCGGCAACGCCATCTTCTCCACCTCGGCCGGATTCCACGCGGAGACGATCATGCGGCGCGAATCCGGATGATGCTTGATGAGGTCGAGCACATTGAAGATCTGGTCGATGGTGCGATTCGGGTCCTCGGGGGTCGGCGCGGGCCAGGAACGCCACTGCACGCCATAGACCGGGCCCAGATCGCCGTTCTCGTCCGCCCACTCATCCCAAATATGCACGTTGTGCTCCAGCAGCCAGTTGATGTTGGAGGAACCCTTCAAAAACCACAGCAGCTCATAGGCCAGGCCTTTGAAGAACACGGTCTTGGTGGTCAGCAACGGGAAGTACTTCGACAGGTCAAAGCGCATCTGCTGGCCGAACAGGGAAATCGTGCCGGTGCCGGTGCGATCGGACTTCAGCGTGCCTTCGGTCAGGATCTTGCGCACCAGGTCCTCATAGGGCATCGGAATGTCCGTTTCGGGACGTGCGGGGATACGGGAGCGAATATCTGCGAGTTGTTCTTCGGTCAAAGCCATGTGCACCAGTGTAGCTTAGGGGCATAATAGAGAAGTCCAATGATGCGGGAGAGCGGCCAGGTGCCGCGCTCCCCCGCTGGCATGGCGATGGGCCAGATCGTCGGCGGCTGAAAATAAAGGAGCAGCTATGGGTAAGCGACTGTGGGTTGAGCGCAACAAAGACGGTTCGTGGGATGCGTTCAGCGACGATGGCGCACACATTAAGTTCGGCAAGGATCGCGGCCAGTTCACGCCGGGCGATCTGATGAAGGTCGCGCTGGCCGGTTGCGCCGCGCTGTCCAGCCAGTTCGCCATCGAACATACGCTGGGTGAGGGCAAGGGTGCCAAGATTGTGGTGGATGGCACGTACGACCCTGAGAACGACGCCTACACCGGTTTCGAGGAGCAGGTGGTGATTGATGCTTCCGACGCCGGTCTGTCCGAGGAGGATGCCGACAAGCTCAAAGAGCGCGTCACCCGCCATATCGACAAGGGTTGCACGGTCAAGCACACCTACGTGCAGGAGACCCCGGTGCGCATGAACGTCACTGTCAAGCACTAGGGAAACACAGCAAGGCCGGGGGAAGGGACGGCGGCCGCACCGCGTCCCTTCCCCCGGCCGTCTTGGCGACGCCCCGTCGCAGGGCCCATCGCGTCCGGAGTCTAGTGCTTGTCGGGATCGATGGTCTTCTCGATTTGCCGCGCGACCTCGGGTTCGGCCGCAGGCACCGGGACCTCTTCGACGCCGGCGATATCCTCCAAGGACTTGGTGGGTATCTCGGCGGGCGAGCTCGGCACGGTGTCGAGACGCGATTCCGCGGCCTCAACGTACTTGCGCGGCACCACGTACACCGGGCCGGCCGCATGCTGCAGCAGTCCCTGGCTGGTGGAGCCCAGCAGCAAGCCAGTGAAGCCGCCACGACCACGGGAACCGACAACAACCACATCGTGATCGTAGCTGGCCTTGGTCAGTGCGCTGACGGCCGGGCCGGAAACGATCCGCTTGTTGATCTTCAGATCAGGATGCGATTCCTGCAACGGCTTGATACGCACCTCAAGATCGTCCTTGTAAGACTCCATGACGGCGTCCTCGCCATCCACGCCCTTCATGTTCGGCACAGCGGAAATCACGTCCAGTTCCGCACCCCAGCACGTGGCGAAGTCGGCGGCAATATCCAGTGCCTTCAGACCCCACTTGGATTCGTCGGAGCCGACAGCCACCTTGGTGATTGTGTTGTTCAGGTGCATCAGGTTACCGTCATCATCGGTGTACGGCACCACCACAATCGGGCAGTAGGCGTATGCCGGCAGCGACGAGGACGTGGTGCCCAGCAGACGCTCGGCCAGACCGCCCTTGCCACGGTTGCCGATGACGATCAGATTGTAGTTACGCGACAATTCGACGAACACCGATGCCGGATCTCCGGTAACAATCAGTGTGGCCGCTTCGACGCCCTGCTCGTCTGCGATGGCCTTGGCCTTGGACAGAATCTCCTGAGCATCGGAATGTGCGGCGTTATCGTCCCCCATCGCCGTGTAAGTGGCATCGAACGAAACGGCGGCATAGCTCGGTAGGGAATATGCGCAGACAATCTGCAGCGTCAACCCCGCGTGCTTTGCATAATTCGCGGCCCACCATGTTGCCTTGTAACTGGCATGCGACCCGTCAACGCCGACGAGAATGGCCTTGTCGTTAATCATGACGACCTCCTTGAAGGTATCCGCGGCACGAATACCGCGTATCTCCAACAATACCCCGCGACACTCGGTTTGGCCGGTATCCTCCGCTCAAAAAGATATTCGTGTATACGAAAAAAGGCACATCCCAAAGGACGTGCCTTAATACGAATTCGCTTACCGCATAATTCTTGTCACATCACGCGGCGAATGGAATATCCAGCTCCACCGAATACGGAAACGCCGCTTACTGCCGTTCCCTGCACCGGGTTCATAGCATTCATCACCTGTCCGTTACCGATGTAAATGGCCGCATGAGTACCATTCGCAAGAATGTCACCCGGCTTGGCATCCGCCAAGCTTGCGATCGGAGTACCCACAGTGGCTTGAGCACCAGAGGTTCGCGGCAGGGAGATGCCAAACTGGGAGAAGACGTACTGTACAAAACCAGAGCAATCCCATCCTGCCGGAGTGTTGCCGCCGGCAACATACGGATAGCCTTGGAACTTCAGTGAGAAGCTAGCAAGCTCAGCGCCAGTGCCAGTCATCTTACCCAAGTCAACCTGTGGAATCGACACACGCTGTTCAGAGCGGCTGGCTGCCGCAGCAGCAGCGGACTGGGCTGCCGCAGCTTCATCAGCGGCTTTCTGAGCCGCCGCCGCAGCAGCAGCTTCCTTCTCGGCCTGAGACTCGGTCTGTGGCACATCAAGAGTCTCAATGCCACCCCATTTAGAGTGCTCGTCAACCGAAGTGGAGGTGGATTCGGCGAACAGATTCTTCTTCACCGAACTCGTCTTCGGGAAAGAACGTGAGGACACCACAGCACTCGTCTGCGCGGAATCGGCAGAGGCAAACGGGGCTACGCATGCAAACATAGCACCCGTGGCGATAACCGCCACTGATGTGGAAATAATATTCTTAACGTTCGTCATCAGCGCCTTACCTTAGCACACATGGGTCGATTTTATAACAGGAATATCATTTCGAAGATGATGTCGCGGGTGTATCACTCGGCAGGAGAACGCAACAGGCCTCGGGTACCGATTGGCATCCGAGGCCTGCAATATATCAATCAATAAGACTACATCACGGGATACGCACCACGATGGTGAGCTTTTCGGTCATGGCACTAGCGAGAGCCACGCTATGGCCATTCCATCCACCATGGACCGCCTGACCGTTGCCGACATACAACGCCACATGATCGTAGTGTGCACCACCGTTCCATCCACCGGTGTTGGCATAAATCAGAATATCACCCGGCTGCAGGGACCCGTCTGTAACTACGTGGCCACCAGGAACATTGACGTACTCTTCAGGCCAACCGTGGAAGTTAATGCCACGGGCCGCCAACGCTTGACTGACCAATGCGGTGCAGTCCATGCTCTGTCCGATCAACGAGTAGGCACGGTCAACGGAAGCAGCGGCATCAGCGGAAACCGAACCACTGGCATCGGAATGAGTAACAGAAGAGCGAGACTCATTACGGCTCGCGGCGTTGGCCTGATCCCGAGTCGCCTGAGCCTCGGCCTCCGCCTGCTTCTTGGCCTCCTCTTCGGCAACCTTCTTGGCCGCTGCGGCATCCTTTTCCGCCTGAGATTCCGTTTGCGGCACATCGAGGTTCTCAATGCCACCCCAATCAGCATTGTCCTCAACGCTCGTGGCAGTGGCTTCAGTCGTCAGGTCTTTGCGCACCTGGGTATACGAAGGGAAGGACTTGGTGGAAGTCGCAGTAACACCCTCAGCTGCAGTTGCTGTAGGAACAAACATAAACAAGCAGGCACAGGAGACAATCGCGGCAACAATGGAAGAAGCTACAGTTTTAGTCTTCATAGAACCATCACCCTACACGGTGCGCATTAACTCGTACAGGATGGAAGGAATAAAACACCCCGGAGCTATTGGGATATATCGGCGTGTCGGCATAGGTCAGTTCGGATTAATACGCGGCCGCAACACTTGAAATGTCATTACGCGCGAACTATTGCCGATAGAGCGACGTCACATCCGAACAGTAACCATCGAATGTAAGACAATGAAATGAATCAGTAGTGAACGTACTGGAGCTTACCGGCTTCGGCGGCGCTGAACGTACGGGTCGAAATCACGCCCAATCCCTTGGCATTGGATTCGGAGATCTCAATGGAGCCGTCGGCATTGATCTTTTCCAGAACGGCAACATGGCCGTACGTGCCATCGGCATTGGCCTGGCCAGGAGCGAACACCACAGCATCACCGACATGGCGAGGAGTGTTGTCCACCCAATAGCCCAGAGCGGAAGCTGACGCCGCCCACTCGCCACCATTGCCGAAGTTGCCGCTGGAAGGCAGTCCCAGTTCGGCACGACGCTGGTACGCGTACCACGTGCACTGACCCCACGGATAGTTGTTGGAGTTGGTGCCAACGGCATGGTTCGGGTTGAAGCCAGCCGGCACAGCATCGCCATCGACATCCATGAGAGCCGACACCACAGGATTGTTCGCATTATTGCGATTCATCAGCTTGGCGTCCAAGGTGCTGTCTGATTTGCTCAGCCCCCAACCGCCTTCATTGGTGGACTGTGCGGTAACGGAGGATGAACTCAGATCAGTACGTGCTTCGGAACGAGAAGCCGCAGTCACATCGCTGATGCGCTTAATCTGCGTGGTCGTCGTGGCCGGATCAGCCACGAACGGGTTCGTGGCGTCTTTATTGTTGGAAAACGCGAGAGCACCTGCGGCCGTGCCGACCAGAGCAGCCAGTGAGGCCGAGGCAAGAATATGGCTACGGTGTTCAGCGGCACGAGCGGCCTCACGAATGGAACGACGAGTCTGGGGAGCGATTTCGTTGATCTTCTCGGCAATGGCCGGATCAAGCCCCAAAACAACAGCGTCGCTACCAGCGGATTGCACCGCACGCACAGCACGAACGGAATGAGAACCCTTGCCGGAGGCAAACAGTGCCTTCGCTAAGCTGAACTTCTGGCGCGAGACCGTGGTCGCTTTATGCGAAGCATGCTTCATACTACGTTAACTCCTTGGATGGGTTCGGCGGGGTCATTGCGATGACCTCGTATGACCGTCACGATTGAGTACTGTACAACAAACAGAGGTCAATCCTCAATGCGATTCCCCGCCATCCGGGTGTGTCAAACGATTTACGTAACCGTGCGGCAGGGTGAAAGACTGCCTTGTTTCCGCCCGTTCACGAACCTCACTATCCGGTTATCGGAAGAATCACTAACTCATGTCATTCCGACACACCGTAGCCATGATGTGCTGCGTACATTCTGCACTGCATTCCGCATTGCCACCACTGCCGCCCGGCACCCCGGAATTCCGCAGTAGCCCCGCAGTAATCCCGCACACCGAGCATTATCCGCGATATTCCCCAACACTGGTCTACCCTTGAAACCATGACTATCACACTGAGTATTCCCGAGTCGCTGAAGCCCGAAGATGGTCGCTTCGGCTCCGGTCCCAGCAAAATCCGCCCCGAACAGATCGCCGCGCTCGATGCCGGCGCCACCACCCTGCTTGGCACATCACATCGCCAGGCACCAGTCAAGCAACTGGTCGCTTCGATTCGTGAAGGTCTGCGCGAGTTCTTCCACCTGTCTGAAGGGTATGAGGTGGCGCTTGGCAACGGTGGCGCCAGCGCGTTCTGGGAGATTGCCTGCGCTTCGCTGATCACCCGTCGCGCCGCATTCGGCACGTATGGCTCGTTCAGCGCCAAGTTCGCCGCGTCCGCCGCGAACGCACCCTTCCTTGAAGACCCGGTGCTGTTCCCCGGCGAGCCGGGCACTTACCGTCTGCCTGAGCTCACCGAGGGCGTGGACACATATTGCTGGGCTCACAACGAGACCTCCACTGGTGTGGCCGCCCCGATTCGCCGCGTGGCCGGAAGTCGTGAAGCCGGTGCCTTGACCGTCATCGACGGCACCAGCGCAGCCGGCGCTTTGCCTGTGGACATCAGCCAGACCGATGTCTACTACTTCTCACCGCAGAAGGCCTTCGGTGCCGATGGCGGTCTGTGGGTCGCCATCCTCTCCCCCGAAGCTATCGATCGTGCGGCAGGCGTCGAATCAAGCGCTCATCTGGAAGGCGCACATCGCTGGGTGCCGCCGTTCCTCTCGCTGACCACGGCACTGAACAACTCCCGCAAGGATCAGACCCTGAATACGCCCGCCGTGGCCACCCTGATCATGATGGAAAACCAGATTCGCTGGCTCAACAACAACGGCGGCCTCGCCTGGGCCACCACGCGTTGCGCCAAGTCCGCATCCATCCTGTACTCGTGGGCCGAGCGCTCCGAATACGCCGCTCCGTTCGTCGTCGATGCGGACGCCCGCTCGAACGCCGTGGTCACCATTGATCTGGACGAGCGCGTCCAGGCCTCCCAGATACTGTCCATCCTGCGCGAGAACGGCATCGTGGACGCCGCCGGCTACCGCAAGCTGGGCCGCAATCAGCTGCGCGTTGGCGTGTTCCCCTCGGTGGAGCCGGCTGATGTCATGGCCTTTACCAAGTGCGTCGACTATGTGGTCGAGCACCTGTGATGGAGGTCTATGCCTCGCATGGCCGACCATATATGCCATGCACATTGATCGGTCTCAACTGATACCGATTGAATAAATCGTAGGGAGGGATGTTTGACGCCCCTCCCTACTCTTACTACAGTGCATGAGTATGAAGTTCGCGCCTCTCATTGACCCTGCCGTCCGCAAGCCCGCACCCAAGCCCGTACGGGTGGATCTGCGAAAGGTGTTTGCCATCGGTACCGGTCTATGGATTGTGGCGTTGATTGTCGTGCTGATTCTGCTGGCCGTGGGCTACAGCGTAATGCCGTTGGTGATTATGTGCGTGGCCGGTGTCATTATTGGCTTGCTACTGCTGATTTGGGAATACTTCGACCGCTGGGACTACCGCCGCCTCGGACAGTAATACAGTTCACTGCGCCAACGGCAACGTCAGGCTGAACGTACTGCCTTGCCCGGGCGCGCTCCATACAGTCACATCACCATGATGGGTCAGCGCCACATGCTTGACGATGGCCAGGCCCAGTCCCACACCCTCCGCCGTGCGATTGCTCTGTTCCGCACCCCGATAGAACCGCTCGAAGATGCGCGCCTGATCCTTCTTAGCGATGCCCGTGCCTTGGTCGATCACGCGAATCACCGCACGGTCGCCATCCTTGTCTTTGGATGCGGACACGCTGACCACGCCATTTTCCTTGGAATAGCCGATGGCGTTTTCGATGAGCTTGGTCACGGCGCCGTCGATCTGGTCCGCCTCACCATTGATGACTAGATCATCGTCGCCCTTGATGTTCAGCTGCACGCCAGCCTCGGCTGCTTGCGGCTCTAGTCGCACCGCCGTGGCCCTGAGCTGTTCCATAACGTTCAGTCGGTTGGCGGAAGACGGCGTAATCGGCTCCTGTGCGCGTATGAGCAGTAGCAAATCGGACACCATATGGTTGAGCTTGCTGCAGCTGGAACGCACCTGGCGGGCATCGGCAGCCACCTGCTGTTCGTCCAGATTGCCGGACTCCAGCGAATCGGCGAGTTTGGCCAGAGCTTCGGTGGGGCCCAACAATTGCTCGGACACATTGGTAATAAACGAGTCACGCACTTGAGCGAAACGAATCACGTCACTGACATCGGTAATCAACACGATAACGAACTGCTCGTTGATGCGCCCCACAGTCACCTTCAGCCAGTTGGGGCGGTGGACGGACTGCGTGGCGACGTGATCGCCCTTGTTCTGGGCCACGACGTACCGCTCCGGAGTATCGGTGGTCAAGTCGAACTGGCGCTTGCCACCGGACTTGCGCGCCTCGTGAATGGCATCCAGCACCTGCTGCTGGGCAATGGCGTCATCCGACACCACACCCAGGCGGTAGGCGGCGGGATTGCAGCGGACCACCTCGTCGTGCTCGTCGACCACCACGGACGCACCCGGCAGCATGGACAGCAGCGTGGCAGTGTCGTCGGACAGATCGTCATTATCGTCATCATCGGCCAGCGGCGATTCCACGTACACTCGATGTGTCGCAAATCCCACGATGAGCGTGATGATTCCCACCACAAATAAAACAGCCGCGACAATAAGAGCAATCGCGGCGACGAGCGGCATCTGTGTCATGCCCCCATTCTTTCACACCACACGCTGGGATTGCGGTTTCCCGGCACGCCGGTAACATGAATTTCAGGTGAACAACCCAATGAACAGTAGAACAACTTGAGGTTGCCATTACCTACGTTGAAGTGGGGAACAAGTACTGGAATAATACACTGGTACAGGTTGCAGTAAGCAAGCATGAAAGGCTAGAGAAATGCGCGTTATTTTCAACGAGGAGCTGAAGCAGGTTGCCGATGACCTCGACCGTATGGCGCAGGACGTACGCAAGGCGATCAACGGCGCCGGGGAAGCCCTGCTGAACCAGGACATTGAGGCCGCACAGACTGTGATTGACGGCGACATCGAGATCGACGCCCTGGAGTCCTCCGTGATCGACCAGTGCGTCAAGCTTCTCGCCAAGCAGAACCCGGTGGCCACCGATCTGCGCGTGGTCGTCTCCACCATGCGTCTGGCTTCCACGTTCGAGCGTATGGGCGATCTTGCCCGCCACGTGGCCGAGGCCGCTCGCCGCACCTACCCCGCCGCCGCGATTCCTGAATCCGCTCAGCCGGTGTTCGCCGAGATGATCGACTTCCTGGACAACACCGCTGACCAGCTGGTGGCTATGCTCTCCGATCGCGATGCCAAGACCGCCGAGGCCATCATCCTGGCCGACGACAAGCTGGACAACCTGCACCACCAGACCTTCGATCTGGCGCTGTCCGATGACATCACCCGTCAGCAGACCGTGGATATCGTGCTGCTGGGCCGCTTCCTGGAGCGCCTCGGCGATCACGCCGTGTCCGCCGCCCGTCGCGTGGTGTACATCGTCTCCGGTTTCGACCCCACCAAGGAACCGGCCCGCGATGAAGGCACCGACATCGACTGATTGGGGGGGCCTGTCCTCACATTGGGCGAATAACTGAACACTTGTCCTCCTATGGTTTGAGGAGGATGCCCGAAAGCGGCGATCCGGCTACGGCTGGACGCCGTTTTTTGTTGCTTTGGGGCGGTACACCGGCGTATCCATGGGGCGGCAAAACACCCATAGGGCGGTAACTTGCCCATGGGGCGGTTTGAAGGATATGTGAAACCGCGGAATTAAGCCATTCTGGCATACCGCCCCATGAGGGTTTTACCGCCCCATGGGGGTTTTACCGCCCCATGGGGATTTGGCAGGCATAGCAAAGGGGAGCCGCACGTTATGTGCGACTCCCCTTACAGCTTGTACCGTGTTAGCGGCTTAGGCTCACTTCTGGCCCTGAGCGGCGACGGCAGCGGCACCGGCGGCGGCAGCCTCCGGGTCCAGGTACTCGCCACGCGGCTTGATCGGCTTGAAGTTCTCGTCCAGCTCATAAAGCAGCGGGATGGCGGTCGGGATGTTGACCTTGGCGATCTCTTCCTCAGACAGGTTGTCCAGCATCTTGACGATGGCGCGGAGGGAGTTGCCGTGGGCAGCAATCAGCACGGTCTTTCCGGCCTTGAGCTCCGGCTCGATAGCGGACTCGAAGTACGGCTTCACACGCTCAACAACGTTGGCCAGGCACTCGGCTTCCGGAACCGGATCGCCGGCGTAGCGCGGGTCGTTGTTCTGGGCGTACTGGTCGTTCGGGTCGATCTCGGGCGGCGGGGTGGCGTAAGAACGGCGCCACAGCATGAACTTCTCATCGCCGTACTCTTCGCGGATCTCGGTCTTGTTCTTGCCCTGCAGAGCGCCGTAGTGACGCTCGTTGAGACGCCAGTCACGCTGAACAGGGATCCACAGACGATCTGCGGCATCCAGAGCGATGTTGGCGGTGTTGATAGCGCGACGCAGCAGGGAGGTGAACACAATGTCCGGAAGGACGTTCTTCTCCTTGAGCAGCTCGCCGCCACGCTTGGCTTCGGCTTCACCCTGCTCGGTCAGCGGTACGTCAACCCAGCCGGTGAACTGGTTGGTCTTATTCCATGCGCTCTGTCCATGACGGAGCAGTACTAGTTTGTAGGTCATGGTTGCCAGTCTACCGCCTCGCACACCCAAAGACGAGTGTTTTCTCGATTATTCGAGTTATGTTTATGCAACATCTCACATTCCGTTGCACAACCATCTGCGTTCAGCTACGGAAACATCACCATCAGGGCAAACATAACGGTATCCCATTCATCATTCCCGACTTACCGGAATACTCGCATAAAGAATCCATTCGCCATACTCTTTGCTGGTGTTGGGCACACCTCCGATACTGTCAATCCATTGGGCATGCATCCGCAGACCATTCCCGGGTCCCCTTGAACCACGATCTTCGGAATTATCGACCGTCAGATTTGCAATGCCATTGGCCTGCGTGATGATTACCTCATCATTTTTTTCTTCGATAGTCAGAAAATACGGAACGTCTTTATCCGCATATCTACTGATATTGGTGTAGATCTCGGTAATCAGCCCCGATATCCGGGCTCTCACGGCAGCTAGAACACAAGCTGTTCCAGCTGCCACTTTCGACGTTCCGCCAAATGCTCTATTTATTTAGAAATACACTTCGGAGGGTGCGTGATCGTCTCGCCCATCAGCATCAAGGGCAGGGCGGCAAAACGACCGTTACGGCACTTCGACACCAGGAGCGCCAACGGACGGCTTGTGTTCAATCTGTTCGGCAGCTTCGCCCAGTTCGAACGCGACCTGATCAGCAAACGCACCAAGGCCGGACTCCAGGCCGCCAGGAGCCGGGACCATCAGGGAGGCCGGCCAGCCGCGCTCGACGACAAACAGCGTAAAGAACTCCGACGGCTCCACAGGAAGGGCGACCTTACCATACGGCAGCTATGCGAACTGTTCGCCATCTCCAAAACCACACTCTACCGAAACCTCAAACAATAAGCTGATTGGTTCCATGCCGTGAATGAAAAGAATTATAATCGGTCAGTGCTATGAGACGCTTTTGAAGCGTATCCCTCCGTGGCCTATAGTTATAGCCGGAGAGGTCAACGACTGGCACGGCAGGCACGACGATCACCTCAAGGAGCGCACCGTCGCCAAACAGGATCCCACGCACGCGAGGGGACGCAAGTGGTGGTGGACGCACGAACGCCTGCGCCGCGCCTACTTCCGATTGGTCAGGCTGAACCGGGCCGGCGTGCTGTTCGCGTTCTGCGATCCGGCCGTCCTCAAGGGTGGCGGCCCACTGCCGTCGGCGACCAACCAGCTGGAGGGCGGCGTCAACGCCGTGGTCAAACGCGCGCTCGACCACCACCGGGGATTGTCGGAGGAGCATATGAGACGCTGCCGCGAATGGGCGGTCTACATGCTCACGGAGCAGCCCGACCCCATGGCGCTCGTCACGCCTGAACACTGGAGGACGAGGAAGGGGAAGCCGGCCGGGAACGACGGGCCCATGCCCGGCACCATGACGGCCGTGCAGGAACCGACCGACGGCGTCGACGCCTACGAGAGCGGGTTCGGAATCAGAGAGGGATGGGCCGGGCGATCCACCTGACCATGACACACGGGAATAGACACACTTTTCTTTACTTAACCCCATATCTTGATTCCGTCCAAGTGTTTATCCGGTAATATCTGAACCAGTCGTGTCTCTCAATCCAAAAGACTCCGGAAAATGTCTACGTTAAGCCTATGTGCTGTTTCTCTAGGTGTCAGAATCCTCTAAGCCGACAGTCCTTTAGATTAAGTACGTCCGCTCGGAACTCTTTTCGGGTGCACACAGCTGTACAGAAAGATTATAAAGAGATTCATCGGGCATGATGCATGTATAAATGCTCGTGCTTGGCGTTGTCCTCTACAGGTAAGATACTAGGGCCTCATGCAATCAGGCAGGGGAGGATTTATGATTAGGCAGGATACGTTGACCCGCAGGGCCGGTATCGCCTACTACGTAAGCACCGCGTTCCTCATAGCGTCCAAGTCGTTCCCCCACGCCGTCCTGACCGTGCTGCTCCTGCACAAGGGTCTGGACCTCACCGAGATCATGTTCGTCCAGACGGCCTTCACCATAGCGGTGTTCCTCTTCGAGTTCCCCAGCGGCGTGATCTCCGACCTCTACAGCCGGAAGATCGTGTACCTGACATCCATCCTGGCGTGGGTAGCCGCATGCTCCGTCATCATCTTCGGAACCGGCTTCGCTATGATGTGCGTGGCCTGGGCGCTCTACGGCATCGGCGAGGCCCTGGCGTCGGGCACGGTCGACGCCTCGCTGATCAACCTCTACAAGCGGCTCTCCCCTGACCCGGACGAGGAGATCAAGACATTCAAACGCATCTCCAACCAGATATCCATGGTCTCCATGATCATCGGCGCGATGCTCGGGTCCGCACTGTATTTCACGATCGGCTACAACATCTACGCCGTCGCGATGGCGCTTGCATGCGCGGCGGCCCTGCCGATCGTGCTCGCCTTCCCCAAGGACGAGCACGACGCCCGGGAGAAGAAGCCGACGATCATGTCCCAAGTGAGGGACGGACTGTCCGAACTCAGGAAGGACAGGCGGCTCACGTTCCTCATCGGCATGGCGGCCGTGAGCCAGATCTTCTTCCAGACCCACTTCAACCTCTGGCAGGCCTACCTGCTCCTGATGGGAGTGAAAGACAAGTACCTGTTCGTGTTCTACCTGGTCTTCCAGGTCATAGGGATAGCCGCGTACGCGATCCACATAGACGGCCGTCTGAGGCGCCTCCTCTATCTTGGCATCCCGGTCGCCCTGATCATGCCCCTGCTAATCACGTCGGAATCACGGATCGTGTCGATCGGCGCATACTGCATCTCCGTGTTCATCTTCATGTTCCTGCAATACATGTGCGACGTGCTGTTCTCGATACGGGTCTCCGAGGAAAGAATCAGCACCCTGATCACTCTCAACTCGACGACCTGCAGGATCATCGGCTTCCTGGTGCTGGGACTCAACGGCCTGCTCCTGAAACAGATAAAACTCACCACCCTGATAGTGGGCTCCTTCGAGATCGCGACGTTCCTCTCCATCCTCCTCGGCCTGCTCTTCATGCTCAGTTTCTCAAAGAAAAAGAAGAAATAATACGGGGCTGCGAACGTTCTAACTATACGGTTTTGTTGCCGCAATTATAGTGCGGCAACAAAACCGTAAAGTTATTTGCCTTATAATCCCTTAATCTCTATCCACTTGCCGTGTAACGATAACCATCAAGTACTTGGTTTATAAATCTGTCAGTGCGTCCGTGGCACGATAGGACAACGTGAATGTACAAACAAGCAGAGATAAGCCCAACATCTGATGTCTGACGACTGTTTGTTGAATTCCCAGGGCACGTTTTACGCGGATCTTAGCTGGATAAAACCAGCCGGAACTTGTACGTCTGACATGCCATTTACAGACTTTGGCAACACTGGCTGCGAGCATTTATGAAGTTGACTGTCATCCCTTGATAGATGTACCAGCTATATTTATGATTTCTTTCGTTTGCTTGACGCGTCGCTCTGCGACTCGGTCTTACGTGTATTATATCGTTCCTCGCTTCGGAGACCTTGGCCTTCCTGCATGACAACAAATAGTGGCGGCGGGCTGGAATCGTTGTTTTCCGACCCGCCATCCACTGCCCCCGGCATCTCACCGCCTAAACCAATATCGACGAAGTCACGTAGACCAGGGCGAGCGCCAGCGAGGCAAGTGTACAGAGCGGCAGTGCTTTGCGGTAGGTTTTTCTTACGATTGCGCATGATGCGGCAATCTGCGCCGCGCACAGCATGGCAATAACTGCGATTATCACGATTAGCGGAATGCTACTGGTTGCATATATCGACGATTGCAACAGATGGTGCAATGCAAACAATGTCGGAATAATCAGGATTACGATAGTGAAGATAGTGCCGTTTCGCAGCCCCATTGCAGTCATCCACGTATGTTTTCCGTGATTGCGGTCAGATTCGATGTCGCGCAGATTGTTGACGCACAGCACAGCAACCGCGACCAATCCCGCAGCTGAACCACCAAGCAGTCCACTCGCCGAAATCTTGCCAGACAACGCGAACATGGTGCCACAAGTGGCAACCAATCCAAAGAAAATGAATACGAAAACCTCACCCAAACAGTGGTAGCCGTAGGGGTGTTTCCCACCAACATAGAACCAGCCGGCCGCCAGACATGCGATGCCGACCAGAATGAACCACCAATAGCCGGTTAGCGCAACAACAGCCAGCCCGCATAGACAGGCAGCCAATGCGCTGATTCCCGCCGCAGCCAGTACTTTCCTAGGATTCACACCGGAAGCCACGAGACGGGCGGGACCGCGTGACGGCATTGTTTTGCCGGAGATCGCAGAATCGCCTGCGTCGTTCACCGGAACCGAGCGCCCTGCATCCGTACCGCGAATACCATCTGAATAATCGTTGGCAAAATTAGCCGCAATCTGCAGCAGCAATGCCACGAAACCGCACAACACCGCCACCGCAACACGATGCTCGCCCGCATCGCGCCAAGCCATCGACGCACCAATCAACACCGGCGCAATCGACAACGGCAACGTTTTCAGCCGCGCCCCACGGATCCAAGTCGAAACTCTCATGAACGCCATTCTAGAATCATGCTCATTGCATACCTTCATTCATTCCCAGAATAGGAGATATGATACTGGCGAATGCCCCGGAACGTCACTCATGAGAAATATCATGAAACCCCGAGGATTTTCATCTAAAAACGCAAAGGCCGTCTGACGTTGGAAGTCAGACGGCCTTTCATGAAATTACGCGCGAAGCCGATATTGAATTAAGGCTTTGCCTTAATTCAGCGGCTTGACCAGCGGGAAGGTGATGGTTTCGCGGATGGTGGCGCCGGTCAGGGCGATCAGCAGACGGTCGATGCCCATGCCCATGCCGCCAGCCGGGGGCATGCCCACGCCGAGGGCCTCCAGGAAGTCCTCATCGATGTCGCAGGCCTCCTCGTCGCCAGCGAGCGCGTCCTTGGCCTGGGCCACGAAGCGTTCACGCTGCACGACCGGATCGTTGAGCTCGGAATAGCCGGTGGCCAGCTCAAAGCCACGCACGTACAGATCCCACTTCTCGACCACGCCGGGCTTGGTACGGTGGCCCTTGACCAGCGGGGAGGTCTCGACCGGGAAGTCGCGCACGAAGGTCGGCTCGTACAGCTTGTCCTCGTAGAAGTGCTCCCATAGGTGCTCGATGAGCTTGCCGTGGTTCTCCACGTCGTCGCGTTCCACGCCGAGCTTGTCGGCGATCTCGCCCAGATGCTCCACGGAGGTGCCGGGGTTGTCCGGGCCGCCGTTCGGCACAATCTGCTCGCCCAACGCTTCGGACAGGGAGTCGTACATGCTGATGGTCTTCCAGTCGCCGCCGAAATCGTATTCGGTGCCGTCGAGCAGGGTGACCTTGTGCGAGCCGTAGACGTCCATGGCGGTTTTCTGCACAAGCTCCTTGACCAGCTGGCCGATGGAATCATAGGTGCCATACGCCTGGTAGGCCTCGACCATGGTGAATTCGGGGGCGTGCGTGGCGTCGACGCCCTCATTGCGGAAGTCACGGTTGATCTCGAACACGCGGTCGATGCCGCCGACCAGGCAGCGCTTGAGGAACAGTTCCGGGGCGATGCGAAGGTACAGGTCAAGGTCGAAGGCGTTCATGTGCGTGGTGAACGGGCGGGCGGCCGCGCCACCGTGCAGGGTCTGCAGCATCGGGGTTTCGACCTCGAGGAAGTCATGGGCGTCAAAGGTGCGGCGCAGAGAGGCCACGGCCTTGGAGCGATTGCGCACCATGTTGCGGATGTTCTCGTCCGCGATCATGCCAATGTACGGCTTGCGGGTGCGGGTGTCTTCGTTCAGGTCCTTGTGCAGGGCCGGCAGCGGCTGCAGGGCCTTAGAGGCGATAGCCCACTCAGTGGCGAATACGGACAGCTCGCCGGTCTTGGAGGCGATGACGCGGCCCTTGAGGTACAGGTGATCGCCAAGGTCGACGAGCTGCTTGAACTGCTTGAGCGAGTCGGCGCCAATCTCCTTCTTGGAGATCATGCCCTGAATCTTGGTGCCGTCACCGGCGGACAGCTGCACGAAGCACAGGCCGCCCGCGTTGCGCAGGAACAGCACGCGGCCAGCAATGCCGACCATGTCTTCGGTCTCTTCGCCAGCCTCGAGCCTTCCGTCATATCGGGCGCGAATCTCCTCGATGGTGTTGGTGACGTCCAGATGCACCGGGTAGGGGGCGATGCCGGCCTCAAGCATCATCGCGCGCTTGGCCACGCGCATCTGCACCTGCTCGGGGTGGGCCAGCGGGCCGAACTCCTTGTTGGAGGGGTCCACGGCTTCGTCCAGCGTGGCACCGGACTTGACCTTCTCGCGGATGGTGGCGTCCTGCTTGAGCAGCATTTCCGCACGTTCGACGGTGCTCATCTGCGGGACGGCCGGGGTTTCGTTCTCAGTGTTTTCGGTATTTTCGACAACTTCAGCCATGATTCATCAGTGTACGCAAGGCCGGCGATTATGAGCCCGGCAGACCGCACGGCCATCTGAACACCCGCTCACATGACGCAAAACCGGCTCTGCACAAGGCTTGAGAGACCTGTACACATGGCGAATCCATCATCACGCAACACCCGCGACATGCCGATTTGCATTGTCCACCACCACAATGTAATATCTACGTCTGTTGCCAAACGGGCTGTAGCGCAGCTTGGTAGCGCGCTTCGTTCGGGACGAAGAGGCCGCGGGTTCAAATCCCGCCAGCCCGACAAC
>OBVA01000414.1_pt1 | contig 18920 bp, 14 predicted proteins | sample 1495021 | NCBI WGS metagenome assembly OBVA01 (sample SAMEA2579965, study PRJEB22360) | human gut metagenome | biome: human gut; feature: human-associated habitat; material: faeces | place: Denmark | collected 2008/2010
GCCGAGGGCCCCGTCACCCGCGTGGTGGCGGGGCCCTCTTGCGTATGGCTGGGCGCGGCGACCCCTTTTCGCTTTCATCGATGCCGCTTCCCGCGGGCGGCTCGTTCCCGGCGGTCCCCCCCTGCGGCCGACGTGATCCGGCGACGCCCCGTTCCGCGGGCCGCGCCACCCCAGGCCACGACCAACGCGTCCCGCCATCGGATTTGATGGCGGGACGCCTTTATCTATATGTCGCGTGTGAGAGCCTATCGCAGCTCGACGGATTCCCAGGAGCCATCGGCATGAGGCACCTCAACGGACCTATAACCTGCCGCATAGGCGTAGCGATATGCGTCCCTGATGCCCCAGCAGACATCGACGGCCCTATGGGCGTCAGAGCCGGTCGTGATGGGCACGCCAGCCTTGGCGAAGCGGTGCAGGAGATCCGCGCTCGGGTAGTAGCTCGCCGTCGTCTTCCTGAGACCGGCGGTTGAAATCTCGACTCGTCGTCCTGTGTCATGGGCGCATTCGACCATTTGGTCCCAAAGGCGGGAGAGGTCGATCGTCGGCGCGAATCCGTCGTTTGAGAATTGGGTGGCAAGGTCGGGGTGAGCCATGCTGTCGAATTCGAGCGGGCTCTCGCAGGCGTGGCACCAGGCGTCCACATAGCGGCGCCAGACCTCGTCTGGCCCAAGGTTCTCCCAGACGTGCTTGTCCTTGTTGTAGTCGATCCATCCGGAGCCTGGGTAGATTTGGTTTGCCTGGGGTGTTCCCTCGGTACCCGGCTGCCCGGCGGCTCCCGTGGTGATGTCGCCGGGGTTCCCGATGTAGTGCACGCTTCCGAGGCGGACGATGGCACCCTCGCTCCAGGTCCGTACGTATTCCTCGCAACCGGGATACCAGTCGCATTCGAACCCGTAGATGAGTTCGAGTTCAGGCGCGATCTCGCTTGCGAGGGCGCGTGCTGCCTCGAAGGCAGCACGGTGTTCGACGAGTCGTGCGAGGGGCACCTGCGCCTCGCACGACTCGTCCAGGCTTGCGGGGAGTGTCAGGTGGTCGGTGGTGACGAGGACGCGGCAACCGACGGCCGCCGCTGCCCGCACGTTCTCCTCGAAGGTTGACGTCCCGTCTGAGAACGACGTGTGGGTGTGGCAGTCGACGATTGGCGTGTCCATGGTTACTTACCGATCACGAAGCTTCTTGGCGGTTACGAGCGCCTTGTAGAACAGGCCGTGGAGGGGGACGTCGCGATCCGGCGCCACTTCGGTGACCTGTTTGGTGAACTTGGTCTTGAACTCATTCAGGCCCATGAGCTTGGGCGAGAACTCGCTGCCGATCGCCATCATGTCATAGTCGAGGCAACCCTGGTTGGCGCCGAGGTCGCAGCACTCGAAGTAGACGAGCTTGTCGGTCACGTGCTGCCGCATGGTCTCGTTGCGGCTGGCGCCGTAATAGCGCACGGCGCGGGTGCCGTTGATGGTGACGAGCGACCAGGTGACGACGCGGCCATCGAGCCTGCCGGCGTAGACACGGCAGTGCTCGGGGCCGAGGATGCGGATCATGTCCTCGTAGTCCGAGCAGGGCGCGGGCGTGAAGCCGTCGCGCTCGCCGGTCTCTCGCATGACGTCGTAGTACTCCTCGAAGCTCTTGGAAGCGAGCTCGGTCTCGTCGGCGCAGGTGACGGGGCTCTCGCGAAGGGCTTTGCGAACGTCGCGGCGACCGCGCGGCTTCATGCGGGAGAGGATCTCCTCGTCTCCGCCGGTGACGTCGATCACGACGGTGTGGTCATAGGGGATGCCGGAAAGTACGGGCGTGGTCGAGGCGAGCCCGGCCTTGATGGAGATGCGCATGAACTTCTGGCGCTTGTCCTTCGCGCGGACGTGGGCGGCGAGGGCGTCGATCGCCTGGCCCTCGAGTTCCTCGTCAGGCTCCGCGATCCAGACGGGGGCGTGGTTGGAGCGCAGGTAGTGATAGCCGTGGGTCTCGTAGTCGAACAGGCTCACAAGGGCGATCGTGCGGCCGTCCTGGGTGAGCTCGACGGCACCCCAGGGGGTGCGCCCGTTGATGGTGGCCTGGTAGCCCGCCCAGACGGCGGTCTGCTCGATGGGAAGGTTGAGCCCGAGTTCCGCGGCCTTTGTCTCGAGTTCTTGAACGGTGATGTCGTTGGTTTCGATCACGTGCGCTCCTGTGTCTCGTTCGTGCTGCGGCGTAGTTCGCATTGTTTCTGACCCTCAATTCTAGCCGGGTCGGGCGCGGCTGATGCGCGGGGAGGGAGGAACCACGGCGAAACCAGACGAGCCAGGTGTCGCCACCTGGGGACGTGTCGTGGAGAGGCGTGGATATTCGGTGGGTGGGACTGCATAACCGGCGTCTTACCTGCGCTACCTGCATTTATATTTGGGTGCCTAACATAAAGTTATCCTTGCGAGACACTCTGCTGGTCTTATAATCCCTTAGACCTTTAAGCACGGTACGGGATACCTGCAAGGCAATACGGCCTGACTCGGCGTTGGACATGCCGGGTTTTCGCTGGGCCAAAGGGCGCGCGGCAGGCGTGTGCTCGTCTTGTGGGGACGCCCTCGGTCACGAGTCGGGCGCCTCTTTTTTTGTGCCTCGGCCTCGAATCCGGGCGTCGTTTTCATACCGCGCGAACCCAAAAGAAAGGGGAACGCGTGAATCCACTGCTCGCAACTGATGCCCCCAAGGCGCTTCTCGCGCTCGAGGACGGCACCACCTTCGAGGGCCTTTCGGTGGGCGCCACTGGCGAGACCTTCGGTGAGCTCGTCTTTAACACGGCCATGTCGGGATACCAGGAGGTCATCTCCGATCCGTCCTACGCGGGTCAGGTCGTGACCTTTACGTATCCCCAGATTGGCAACTATGGCGTCTGCCCCGAGGACATGCAGTCTGATGGCGTCGACCTCGCGGGCGTAGTCGTCTGTGATATGTGCCACACGCCCAATAACTGGCGGAGCATCGGCTCGCTCCCTGACTTCCTCGCAGAGCACGGCATCGTTGGCATCGAGGGCGTTGACACGCGTGAGATCACGCTGCGTGTTCGCGATACCGGCACCATGCGCTGCGCGATCTCCACTGAGGACCTTGACCCGGCGAGCCTCGTTGCCCGCGTGAAGGCCGCGCCCTCTATCTCCGAGACCAACTGGGTTGCCAAGGTTTCCACCGCGGAGCCCTATGACGTCAACGCGCTCCTCGACATCGACCATCCGCGCAAGCGCCTGCGCGTCACCGCCCTCGACTGCGGTGAGAAGTTCGGCATCCTGCGCGGCGTCGTCGGCGTGGGGATTGACATGCACGTCGTGCCCTGGGACACCCCGGCGGAGAAGATCCTCGCCGAGAACCCCGACGGCGTCTTCCTCTCCAACGGTCCCGGTGACCCGCGCGAGCTCCCGGAGCCCGCGCGCTGCGCCGAGGAGCTCCTGGGCAAGGTTCCCGTCTTCGGCATTTGCCTCGGCCACCAGATGATCTGCCAGGCTGCGGGTGCCCAGATCGAGAAGCTGCCCTACGGCCACCACGGCGGCAACCAACCCGTCATGAACCTGCTCTCCGGCATGGTCGAGGTCACCGCCCAGAACCACAACTACGGCCTCGTGTTCTCGAGTCTCGGCGAGATTGATGTCGAGCTCTCCGGTGGCCAGGAGGTCGTCGACGCCTGGAACGCTGCCAACACGCAGGACCTCCGCTTCTGGAGCGAGCGCCGCATCGCGCCCGTGGTGAACAACGAGCGCTTCGGTCGCATCCGCCTTACGCACGTAAACCTCAACGATGGCACGCCCGAGGGCATCCAGTTCCTCGACATCCCCGCCTTCTCCGCCCAGTACCACCCCGAGGCCTCGCCCGGCCCGAAGGATGCGGCCTACATGTTCGAGGCTTTCCGCCGCCTCATTGAGGGCGATCCCAACTATCTTGCCATCGACGTCCGTGAGGGGAGGCGCTTCTAGTGCCGAAGCGTACTGACATTAAGAAGATCCTGGTCATCGGCTCTGGTCCGATCGTCATTGGCCAGGCGTGCGAGTTCGACTACTCCGGCACGCAGGCGTGCGAGAGCCTCAAGGCGCTCGGCTACGAGGTCATCCTCGTGAACTCCAACCCGGCGACCATCATGACCGACCCGAACATCGCCGACCGCACCTATGTCGAGCCGATCACGACGGATGCCGTCGCAAAGATCATCGAGCGCGAGCGCCCCGACGCCCTCCTGCCCAACATGGGCGGCCAGACGGGTCTCAACTGCGCCATCGAGCTTGACGAGATGGGCGTGCTTTCCAAGTACGGCGTCGAGGTCATCGGCTGCAACACCGAGTCCATTCGCATCGGTGAGGACCGTAAGCTCTTCGCCGAGGCCATGGAGGACATCGGACTGCACATCTGCAGGAGCGGTTTCGCCTACTCCGTGGCGGACGCCGAGCGCATCGTCGAGAACCTCGGCTTCCCCGTCATCATCCGTCCGAGCTTCACCCTCGGTGGCGCCGGTGGCGGCATCGCCTATGACATGGACGACCTGCGTCGCATCGTTGCCCAGGGTATCGACCTGTCGCCCGAGGGCGAGGTCCTGGTGGAGGAGTCCATCCAGGGCTGGAAGGAAATCGAGATGGAGGTCATGCGCGACTGCGCCGGCAACGGCATCGTGATCTGCTCCATCGAGAACCTCGATCCCATGGGCGTCCACACGGGCGACTCCATCACCGTCGCTCCCGCCCAGACCCTCTCCGACACGGAGCTCCAGCGTCTCCGCGACGCCTCGCTCGCGATTCTCGAGAAGGTCGGCGTCGCCACCGGTGGCTCCAACGTGCAGTTTGCCGTGAACCCCGAGGATGGCCGCATCATCGTCGTCGAGATGAACCCGCGCGTGAGCCGCTCCTCCGCGCTCGCTTCCAAGGCCACGGGCTTCCCGATCGCCAAGGTCGCCGCCCGTCTCGCCGTGGGCCTCACGCTCGACGAGGTCAAGAATGACATCACGCAGGCCACGCCGGCTTGCTTCGAGCCCTCCATCGACTACTGCGTCGTCAAGGTCCCGCGCTTCGCCTTCGAGAAGTTCAAGGGCACGGACGAGACCCTCTCCACGCGCATGAAGGCCGTGGGCGAGGTCATGTCCATCGGCCGTACCTTCGAGGAGAGCTTCAACAAGGCCATGCGCTCGCTCGAGGTTGGCGAGAACATGCTCGGCGCGGACAACCCGGCGCTCTTCGACGTGCCTGACTTCCGCCAGCGCGTCTCGGTGCCCACCGCCCAGCGCATCTACTACGTCATCGAGGCGCTTCGTCGTGGCTGGGAGATCGAGGATCTCTACGAGCTCACGGGCATCGATCCGTGGTTCCTCAGCCACCTGCGCAACCTCACGGACACCGAGAAGTGGCTTGCCGGCCACAAGCTCACTGATATTTCCGGTCGTGACATGCGTTCCGTCAAGCAGATGGGCTTCTCGGACGAGCAGATCGCCCACTTCACCGGCTCGACCGAGCTCGAGGTCCGCACCTGGCGCAAGGCCAAGGGCATCGTTCCCGTCATCAAGACCGTTGACACCTGCGGTGGCGAGTTCCCGGCGCGCACGAGCTACCACTATAAGACCTACGAGTGGGGCGCCACGGAGCGTCGTGCAGCTGATAAGCCGCGCGCGATGATCCTCTCCGCCGGCCCGAACCGCATCGGCCAGGGCATCGAGTTCGACTACTGCTGCTGCCATGCCGCCTACGCCCTTCACGACAAGGGCTACGAGACGGTTATGGTCAACTGCAACCCCGAGACCGTCTCCACGGACTACGACACCTCCGATCGCCTCTACTTCGAGCCCCTGACGTTCGAGGACGTCATGGACATCGTCGACATCGAGCAGCCCGAGGGCGTCATCTGCACCCTCGGCGGCCAGACGCCGATCAACCTCGCCGCCCGTCTGAAGGCCGCCGGCGTGCCCATCATGGGCACCCAGCCCGACGCCCTCGACCTCGCCGAGGACCGCGAGCGCTTCAGCGCCCTGCTCGACGAGCTCGGCATCGCCTACCCGGTCTCCGGCGTCGCGGAGACCTATGAGGAGGCCGTCGAGGTCGCCCACCGCATCGGCTTCCCGCTGCTCGTCCGTCCCAGCTACGTGCTCGGTGGTCGCGGCATGGTCATCGCCTATGACGAGCGCCACCTCAAGAGCTACATGGAGGCCGCCACGCGCGTCTCCAAGGATCACCCGATCTACCTCGACTCGTTCCTCGACTCCGCCGTCGAGCTCGACGTCGACGCCCTCGCTGACGGCGAGGAGTGCTACGTGGGCAGCGTCCTCGAGCAGATCGAGGAGGCTGGCATCCACTCCGGTGACTCCGCCTGCTGCATGCCGCCGTACTCCCTGGCGGACTCGATGGTCGCCCAGATTCGCGAGACCACGCACAAGCTCGCGCTCGCCTGCCACGTCGTGGGCGCGCTGAACGTGCAGTACGCCGTCCACAACGGCCAGCTCTACGTCATCGAGCTCAACCCGCGCGCGAGCCGCACCGTGCCGTTCTCCTCGAAGTCGACCGGCGTGCCCCTGGCTCGTATGGCCGCCCTCATCATGGCCGGCGAGAAGATTCGCGACCTCGACCTCCCGGCTGAGGACCGCACCTTCGACTACTTCGCCTGCAAGGAGGCCGTGCTTCCATTCGACCGCTTCCCCGGTGCGGACATGACGCTCGGCCCGGAGATGAAGTCGACGGGCGAGGTCATGGGCGTCGCCCCGACCTTCCCGGCCGCCTACGCGAAGACCCAGCTGGCCATCAGCTACGGCCTGCCGACGAAGGGCCGCGTGTTCGTCTCCGTGCGCGACCGTGACAAGCGCGCCATTATCGGCGTAGCCCGCGACCTCGCCGGCATGGGCTTCACGCTTGTGGGCACCTCCGGTACCGCCAAGGCCCTGCGTGCCGCCGGCATCGAGTGCAAGACCGTCCGCCGCACGAGCGAGATGCGCCCGAACATCGGCACGATGATCTCTGGTGGCGACATCCAGCTCATCATCAACACCCCTGGCGGCCACGACACGCGCGGCGACTTCTACGCGCTGCGTCAGATCGCTGTCCGCTATCGCGTCACCAACGTCACGACGCTCCCGGGCGCCCAGGCGATGGTCGAGGCCATCCGCACCGCGCGCGAGGGTAAGCTCGACGTCGTTGCCCTGCAGGATCTGTAAGGGGTCCGAGGAGGCCTGACATAGCCTGATTCTGAGGGGTCCGACCGGCAAGCGCCGTGCCGGACCCCTCTCGTATGTACATTTCGCCGACGGTGCGCTCGGCATATTTCGTCACTATTACGCATCGGCTTCGTTTTGGTAGTCTCTCGCGCAAAAGGACTATCCTATGTGGCTACCGCGGAGAGGCCACCACACAGGGGGAGACACCGCGCGCATACCCAGGGGGACCTCGCCCGGCGGGGCCAGAGAGACCGCAACGGTTTTAAGGAGCAAGATCATGGCAGTTGAGAAGAAGGATCTGGACTGGGGAAGCCTCGGCTTCGCCTACATGCAGACTGATTACAGCTACGAGGCGCACTGGAAGGACGGCGAGTGGGACGAGGGCGGCCTGACCTCCGACCACACGATGCACGTCTCAGAGTGCGGCGGCATCTTCCACTACTGCCAGGAGGTCTTCGAGGGCCTCAAGGCCTACACCACCGAGACCGGCGAGATCGTCTGCTTCCGTCCGGACCAGAACGCTCAGCGTATGTTTGACTCCGCCCAGCGCCTCGAGATGCCGCCGTTCCCGAAGGACCGCTTCGTCGAGGCCGTCAAGGAGGTCGTCAAGGCCAATGCCGCTTGGGTCCCGCCGTTCGGCTCTGGCGCCACGCTCTATGTTCGTCCGTTCATGATCGGCTCTGGCGACGTCATCGGCGTTGCCCCCGCGCCTGAGTACACCTTCCGCATCCTCGTGACCCCGGTTGGTCCGTACTACAAGGGCGGCCTCAAGTCCGTCAAGCTCCGCGTTTCCGAGTACGATCGTGCCGCGCCGCACGGCACCGGCAACATCAAGGCCGGCCTGAACTACGCCATGAGCCTGAAGCCCTCCGTCGAGGCCCACGCCACCGGCTATGCCGACAACCTTTATCTCGACTCCGAGTCCCGTACCTACGTCGAGGAGACCGGCGGCGCGAACGTCCTGTTCGTCGACGGTAACACCCTTGTGGTTCCCAAGAGCCACACGGACTCGATCCTGCCCTCCATCACCCGTCGCTCCCTCGTTCAGGTCGCCGAGGACCTTGGCATGACCGTGGTCAACCGTCCCGTCGAGTGGGCCGAGGTCAAGAGCGGCAAGTTCTCCGAGTGCGGCATGTGCGGCACCGCTGCCGTCATCTCCCCGGTGGGCGAGATCGACAACAAGGTCTATGGCGCGGACGAGACCGTCGTCTTCCCGGCTGGCCAGACCGAGATTGGCCCTGTCATGAAGAAGCTCCGCGAGACGCTGACCGGCATCCAGTCCGGCGCCGTCGAGGACAAGCACAACTGGGTCTTCAAGATTTGCTAGACCTAGCTACATAGATGGCTATCTGCGGCCCCACCGGTTCTCCGGTGGGGCCGTTTTTTTGTGAGGATGCGTGCCGCGTCACCCCATGACGACGGCAATTCGCACGGTTGCTAAATGTGAAGAACATATGAATACACGTTTGGAACAATGTCTAGAATATGCAAATTTCACAAATAAATATACGCAAAATACATAGGTTAGCTCCACAACTTGCATGAATTGTGAAGATACATGATGAATCGAAATCGGTAAACGGTAATAGCAGACAGCAGAACAACAGCGTAAATACTATTCGTATACCGCTTATCGGCATGCGCTTGACTATGGAGAACCTGACGCCGATATTGTGGAGGAACTTCAGGAAGGAATTCGAAAAGATGCACTAAACCCTAGTATGCAAAAGGAGGAAACGGGGATGTTCTCCAAGGATGCAGACTTTCCGCGCGTGACCGTGATTCTGCGCGGATACAACTACGAGCAATGCCGCTGCGTGGTCGAGCAGCTCGTGGGGACTCGTCTGGGCGCGGTTGAGGTTGCGATGAACACTGAGGGCGCAGCTGAGACCATCGCCAAGCTCGTGAACGAGTTTGGCAACGAGGTAAAGATCGGCGCCGGCACCGTGACCACCGTTGAGCGTGCAAAGGCCGCTGTTGCTGCGGGCTCGGCCTTCATGCTCTCTCCGGTCTGCTTCACGCCGGAGATCTTTACCATCGCGAAGGACGCCGGTGCCGTTTGTGTCCCGGCTGCCTTCTCGCCGACGGAGGTCTTCACGATGTTCGAGCAGGGGGCTGACATCGTGAAGATCTTCCCGGCCGCGCGTCTTGGCGCTAAGTACCTTTCCGATATCCAGGCGCCTCTCAACTGGATGCCTCTCATGGTCGTCGGCGGCGTCAATGGTGGCAACGTGCAGGAGTTCTTCGATGCCGGCGCCACCTATGCGGGTATTGGTTCGGGCATTTTCGAGAAGTCGGACATCATTGCGATGAATGCCGACAAGCTCGCTGAGCAGGTTAAGTCTTTCGAGAATAGCGTTAGGTGGTAGGGGATGGCAGAGATTTCCTTTGATGAGGGTCTTGTTGTCGTTACTGATGAGCCCGGTAACTGCACTGATGTCGAAAGGCAGTTGGCTGGCGTTCTCTTCGAGTCCGGGTATGTTCGCGAATCCTACGCGCAGGCCATTCTTGACCGCGAAGCCTCGTATCCGACGGGTCTTGAGTTCGGTGAGCACAGCATTGCAATGCCCCACTGTGACATCGAGCACGTGAATGGCCCCGCCATTTGCATGGGAGTTCTCAAGAAGCCCGTTGCCTGGCACCGCATGGATGATCCGGAGTCTACGTGCAATGCGGAGCTTGTGATCATGCTCGCCCTTAATGAGGCCCACGCACACCTCGAGATACTCCAGAAGGTGGTTGCACTTCTCCAGAACCAAGACCTTGTCGCCGAAATCGTTTCGAGCGATAGCGCCGCAGAGGCCTACTCGCTCGCTAAGGATCAGCTTCTCTAGTAACAAGTGATTCAATCGGAGGAACTCCATGAAGGATTACAGCGGTGAGCACTGGAAAGTTGCCGGAACGGCGGTAACGTTCGGCAAGTTTTATAAGGGCAGCATCGAGCGTCTTGAGGCTGCTGGCTGCGAAGTTAAGCTCAACCCGTATGGCCGTCCTCTCACCAACGAGGAAATGATCGAGTTCGCAGGTGATTGTGACGCCCTTATCGTCGGCAATGACAAAGTGCCCGCCAACGTCATCGAGCACTTCCACAACATGAAGGTCATTGCAAAGCATGGCGTTGGCGTTGACGCCATCGATAAGGATCAGGCTAAGAAGCAGGGCATTCTTGTCACCAATGCTCCGGGAACCAACAAGGACGAGGTCGCGGATGCGGCGATGTGTCTTGCCCTCATGGTTGCGCGCGACTTCCACACCATGAACACCCACACCAAGAACCACGAGTGGATCAAGTATCCCGGCGTGGATGTGGTCGATAAGACCATCGGCGTGATTGGTGCGGGTGCGATTGGCACCGCTTTCGTCCGCAGAGCGACGGGCTTCACGGACAAGATTCTGGTTAATGACCTGGTGGAGCGTGACGAGGTCAAGGCCATGGACGCTAAGTATGTTAGCAAGGAGGAAATCTACTCCAACTGCGACATCATCTCCCTTCACGTCCCGCTTGATGAGAGCACGTTCCACCTCCTCGGCGAGAAGGCGTTCTCGCTCATGAAACCCGGCACCATCCTGGTCAACACCGCTCGATCCAAGTGTGTTGAGGTCGAGCCACTTACGAAGGCGCTTAAGGATGGCACGCTCCGCGGCTATGGCGTTGACGTGTATGACTTTGAGCCTCCCGCATGGCTTGATCTCTTTGATTTTCCCAACGTTATCATGACGCCGCATGTTGCTGGTACCACGTATGAATCGAACCAGCGCATGGGCGACACCGCGGTCACCAACGTCATTGCGGTCAAGCAGGGCAAGACTCCTCCCAACCTCATCACTTTCGGGGGAGCGTCGGCGTAGATGAAAGTCACTGGATTTGAAATCTACCGTCTCAAGCCGCGATGGGTCTTCTTGAAGATCATGACCGACGAGGGGATCGATGGCTGGGGTGAGTGCATTTCCGGAACCCGTACGGAAGCTGTTGTTTCCTGCCTTGAAGAGGCCATGGGCACGCACGTGGTCGGTCGCGATCCGCAAGAGATCGAAGACATTTGGCAGTGCCTCTATCGTTACTTCTTCAGAGGTGGCCCGGTTCACATGACGTGCGTGTCCGGCATCGAGATGGCTCTTTGGGATATCAAGGGCAAGGCTCTTGGCGCTCCCATGTACCAGCTCTTGGGCGGCAAAGCACGTGATCGCATCCGAGTCTATTCCTGGATTGGCGGAGATCGTCCTTCCGATGCTGCGGCACAGGCACTCGAAAGACTTGAGGGCGGTTTTTCAGCCGTCAAGCTGAACTGCTGCTCGGAGATGCACTACATCGATTCCTTCTCCAAGGTCGAGGAGGTTGTCGAGCGAATCGCATCAATTCGCGAGACGGTCGGCTACAAGCTCGATATCGGAATCGATTTTCACGGTCGAGTTCACAAGGCGATGGCGAAGCAGCTTCTCGCTGAGCTTGAGCAGTTCCATCCGATGTTCGTCGAAGAACCTGTACTTCCCGAGAACACCGAGCTTATGGCTGACCTTGCGAAGTCGACGAGTATTCCCATCGCCACGGGTGAGAGGCTCATTACGCGTTGGGGCTACAAGCAGCTCTTCGCACAAGACGCAGTTTCGGTGATTCAACCGGATTTGGGTCTTACGGGCGGAATCTTGGAGGCCAAGAAGATCTGCGCCATTGCCGAGTCGCACGATATGGCAGCTGCTCCTCATGCGCCTTACGGTCCGATTGCTCTTGCAGCGACCATCCAGCTGGACGCCTGCACCCCGAACGTCTTTATCCAGGAGCAGAGCTTGGGGATTCACTACAACCAGGGATTTGATCTCCTCGACTTCGTGAAGAACAAGGAGATCTTTCAGTTTGAGGCGGGATATCTGTCCATTCCGCAAGGACCTGGCCTTGGTATCGAGATCGACGAGGAGAAGGTTCGCAAGGTGAGCCTGGAGGGCTTGAACTGGACCAATCCTCGCTGGAGGGCATACGACGGCACCATTGCCGAGTGGTAGGGGAGAGTTATGACTGCTGAGGTCAATACGGTTCTTGGGCCGGTTAAGGCTGATGAACTTGGAATTACATATATCCACGAGCATCTCTATGTGAAGCCCAACGAGCTTCCCGAGTTTTATCCGTATACGCTTGATAACGTCGAAAAGTCGATCGAAGAAGCCAAGGCTTTTAAGGCTGCTGGCGGCTCTACGATGGTTGAGATGTCTCCGCTCAATTTTGGCCGTAACGCAGAGGTTTTGCGCACCATCTCTGAAGAATCGGGCGTTAACGTTGTCTGCATCACGGGGTTTCACAAACAAGCTCATCTGCCGCAATGGTTCTTTGAGCTTGATGACAAGGCTGTTTCTCATGTTGTGATTGATGAGATTGAGGATGGCATTGGCTATTCGCACGTGAAGCCGGGTGCCATCAAGATAGGAACCAGCCTTAATGCCGTGACGGATGCTGAGAAGCGTGCCATTGCGCTTTGCGGAGCTATTGCGCGCGATTTCTCGCTGCCTGTTATCACGCATTGCGACAAGGGCACGATGGGCCTTGAGCAAATCGATCTTCTCAAGCGCGCGGGTGTCGCTCCTGAGAGAGTTTGCCTTTCCCATGTCGACCTTACGCTGGACGTCGATTACCTCAAGCGTATTTGTGCTACGGGTGCTTTTATCAGCTTCGACCACGTTGGTCGTGACCTTGATGACCATGACGCTGCTCGTGTTGCGATGCTGGCGGACCTCGTTAAGGCGGGGTTTGGCGACAAGGTCTGTCTTGCCGGGGATATGGGCAAGAAGGATTACTTCCGTTCTTACGGAGGTAAACCTGGCTTGGATTATATCCTCACAGATTTCAAGAAGTATGTGCTTGAGGCCATTTCCGAGGCTGATTACCTGCGCATGCTCGTTGACAATCCCGGGCGCGTTCTCGCCGGTTGCCACTAGTTACGTCACATAGCTTCAAAGTCTAATTACGAGAGGGTTTACTTACATGCTTCGCAAGATTGACCAGCTTGAACCGTTTCAGCGCGCCATCTCCAAGGCGCACCTCGCCGCTGCTGGTATCTCCATCGATTCGCTCGAGAACCCGGATAAGCCGCTGATCGCCATCGCAAACAGCTGGAATGAGGTCTGCCCGGGCCATGAGCCGCTCAGGCAGCTTGCCGCCGAGGTCAAGAAGGGAATTCTCGAGGCGGGTGGCGAGCCCATCGAGTTCAATACCATCGGCATGTGCGACGGCGTGGCCCAGGGCCATGCGGGCATGCGCTACTGTCTGCCTCACCGCGAGGTCATCGCGGATTCCTGCGAGGCCATGATCGTGGGAGAGGGTTGCTTCGATGGCGTTGTCTACATGGGCTCTTGCGACAAGATCATTCCCGCCATGCTCATGGCCGCCGCTCGCATCGACCTGCCCTCCGCCCTCGTGACGGCTGGCCCCTGCTATGACGAGATCAAGCCTTCCGAGTCCAAGGCCCTCCGCGCGCGCTTCCTTCGTGGCGAGGCAACGGAGCGCGAGGTCATCGAGGGCACGCTCAAGTACTACACTGGCCCCGGCATCTGCCCGTTTCTCGGCACTGCCAACACCATGGGTTGCCTCACCGAGGGCCTTGGCATGATGCTGCCAATGGGCGCCCTCTGGCCGAGCTCCACGAGCCAGCGTCGCTTCTCGGCGCGTCAGACCGGTGTTGCCGTCGTCGACCTCGTCCGTCGTGACATCAAGCCGAGCGACATCATGACGCAGGCCGCTCTCGACAATGCGGTCAAGCTCCTTGCCTCCGTTGGTGGATCGCTCAACGCGCTCATCCACCTGCCCGCGCTCGCTCACGAGCTTGGTCTCGAGTGCACCTGGGCCCAGGTTGCGGAGACTACGTCGCACACGCCGGTTGTCTGCAACGTCGTGCCCAACGGCGATATCTCCTGCGTCAACCTTTACAAGGCCGGTGGCGTCCCTGCGGTTCTCAAGACCATCGAGGGAGACCTGGACACCACGGTCATGACCGTGACGGGCAAGACCCTTGGTGAGAACCTCGCTGGAAAGATTCACATCGACCGCTCCGTGGTTCGCACCCAGGACGATCCTGCCTCCATCGCCAACGGCATCCAGGTGCTCTATGGCAACCTCGCTCCGGAGGGCGCGCTTGTGAAGACGAGTGCCGTACCTGCCGACCAGCATGTTTGGAGCGGCCCCGCTATGGTGTTCAACTCCGAGGACGAGGCCTTTGTTGCCTACAACGAGGGTCGTATTGTCGCTGGCACCGGCGTTGTCATCCGTTACGAGGGTCCCAAGGGTGGCCCTGGCATGAAGGAACTTCACCGCGTGACGGAGATCATGAAGGGCATCCCGAACTCCGCTGTTATCACGGATGGTCGCTTCTCTGGCGCATCCGGCGGCCTCTCCGTTGGCTACCTCTGCCCGGAGGCCCTCGATGGCGCGCCCATCGCTCTTGTCGAGGACGGGGACATCCTTCACGTCGACCTCACGAAGAACCTCATCGAGGTCGAGGTCTCCGAGGATGAATTCGCTCGTCGAAAGCGGGATTGGAAGCCGGTCATCCACGAGAACGGTGGTAACCTGCTCGCGAGGTACGCAAAGCAAGTCGGTTCCGCAAAGACGGGTGCTGTGCTCGCATAACGTAATTAAGTAGGCGGCCTGGGTTTTCCCGGGCCGCTGGCTTCTCATCCACTAGACTGTCCCTAGCCAAACCATCGTCGAGGAACCTCCATGCTCGTTGCCAAATCTCACCTCAAAGTCTTCTCCTGCGCCGCTTCCTTTGGTGTTTTCACCAAGGAACCGCTGGAGCGCCTGGAGGCCGCCGGATGCGAGGTCTGGGTCAACCCGACGGGCCGCGTCCTCACGAAGACGGAGATTCTCGAGCATGCGTACGATGCGGACGTCGCCATCGTGGGCAACGACGACTTCAACGGCGACGTCATCCGCAGGCTTCCCAACCTCAAGCTTATCGCGCGCCACGGCTCTGGCGTGAACAACATCGATTTCTCCGAGGCCAAGCACCGCGGAATCGTCGTGACGAACACCCCGGACGCCAACGTGGAGGAGACCGCGGACCTCACCCTTGGTCTCATCCTCGACCTCGAACGTCATCTCTCCCAGATGAATGCCGAGCTCAAGGATGGTATCTGGCGCAAACGCGCGGGGCACAGCCTCTACGGCAAGACCATTGGCATCATCGGCGTTGGCCGTATCGGCCAGGCCGTTGCGCGCAGGGCAATGGGCTTCGGCCTCGATATCCTCGGCAATGACATCAATCCGGACGAGTCTGCGGCGAGGACTGGCCTCATCTTCACGAGTCTCAATGACCTCTTAAAGCGAAGCGACATCGTGACCATTCACACGCCGCTTACCCAGGCGACGGAGAACCTTATCGGTGCCAAGGAGCTCCGCATGATGAAGGATGACGCCATCTTGATCAACACGTCTCGCGACGGCATCGTCCGTCACTCGGCGCTCACGAAGGCCCTCGCGGAGGGTAGGCTCTACGGCTATGCCTCTGACGTGCACGCGGGCGAACCGCCCAAGCACTCGCCGTTGTTCGATCTTCCCAACGTCATCGTGACGCCTCACGCGGGATCCGCCACGTACGAGGCCAACTATCGCATGGGTATGGCTGTGGCGGACAACATCATCGCCTTTATGGACGGATGCGTGCCGCCCAACGTCGTCACGTCGCTTGGGCAGTTCTATAGCCGTTAGCGCGGTGCCACAGAAGAGACGGGGCGACAGCCGCTATGCTGCCGCCCCGCTTGGGTTTGCACACGAGCGTGTGCCTTGCGCGCCGATGCGATTGCTCCGTGGCCGTGACTACGCCTTGAGCTCCGCCTCGTCAAGCAGCGGAAGGATTCCCGGTGTCACCGTGAGCGTCTCGACGTTGGTTGAAGCGCAGCGCGCGAGAGCGCGGTAGTTGAGCGGCGCGTAGGGCATGAGCTCCGCCACGTAGGCATCGCACTCCTGCATGGCCTTCACGCGCTCGTCGTGGTCCGCGACGGAACGGGCCTTGTCGATCATGGCGTCGTACGTCGGGTCCGAGAAGTGACTCACGTTGTCGTCACGGCCGGTGTAGAACATCGGGTACAGGTAGTTGTCGGCGATGGGGTAGTCGGCGTACCAGGCGCGGGCGCCCACGGTGTAGGTGCCGTCGAGGTAGCTCTGGTACATGGCCGCGTACTCGACCTTGTCGATCTCCACATCGATGCCGAGCTCGGCCCAGTCGGACTGCATCGACTGGTACTCGTTCTGGGTGTTGGCGGCGTTCGTCATGAACTTGAACGAGATGTTGCGCTTGCCGTCCGCGTCCGCCGGATATCCCGCCTCGTCGAGGAGCCTGCCAGCCTGCTCGGGGTCATAGGCGGCGTACTTCCAGGCACCCTCAGTGTGGCCTTCGATCGCCTCGGGGAGGATGTCGTCCGCCGGCTTCGCGGAGCCCTCGTAGATGGCGTCGCAAATGGCCTGGCGGTTGATGGCGAGGGACAGCGCCTGCCTCACGCGCGGGTCCTTGGTGAGCGGGTCATTGACGTTGAAGGCCAGGAACTGCGTGTAGAGCATGGTCCCGTCGAGGAACTGCTTGCCGGGCGTCGCGGTGTAGCCGTCCTCGGAGGTGCCGTAGCTGCTCTCGGCGTCCTTGGTGGCCGTGATGGGCACGAGCGAGCAGTCGAGGCTGCCGGCGCCGAGCTCCTTGTATGCGGTGTAGGAATCGCGGTAGATGGCGAAGTGGACACCGTCGAGCTTGGCGACGTCGCCGTTCGTGTAGTCATCGAAGCGCTCGGCGTCGACGTACTGGCCGTCGACCCACTGACCCTTCATCTTGAACGGACCGTTGCCCACGGGCGCGAGGGAGAAGTCCTTGTAGCCGTCGCCGGCGCCAAGGCCCTCGGGGATGGGCGAGAGGACGGGTGCCGCGCAGACGTAGTCGAAGTCCGCATAGGGCGCGGAGAGCTCGACCTGGAGCGTGTAGTCGTCCGGGCAGGTTACGCCGGCGAGGTCATTCGTGGTGCCGGCGACGACGTCCTCGTAACCCTTCACCATCGCGAGGTGGTAGGAGACATTCGAGGGCTGGTCCGCGGTGTTGGGGCTGCAGAGGCGCTCCCAGGCGTACTTGAAGGATTTGGCCGTGACCTCGGACCCATCGTGGAACTTCGTGCCCTTGCGAATCTTGAAGGTCCAGACGTCGTCGGTGTCGTTGTGGGAGTGGCTCTCGGCGACGAGGTCGACGAGGTCGCCGGTCTTGTAGTCGTAGTAGGTGAGGGCGTCGAACAGGTTGAACGCGACGGCGACGGCGTTCTCGTCCTCGAGGGTGTAGGGTTCGATGCCCGTGGGGCTCTCGATGTGGTAGGAGAGGGTGCCGCCTGCGGCAGACGCTCCGTCCGCGCCCTGCTCCGCGTCGTTCTTCTTGCACGCGGCGAGCGCCGACGCCGCGGCTGCGGCGCTGCCGGCAAGCATCGCGCGGCGAGTGATGAGATGGTTGAGCGGGGTCTTCTCGTTCATGGATTCGCCCTTTCTCTGTGTCGCGACCGCGTATTCGAGAGCCGGCGTTGGTGCGCTCGGCATGCGGCGCGAGAATTCCTAGTTCGTTTGAGTGAATATAAGCTTGCTGCCGTTTGCGACCCCGGTTGCAGCCTGACTGTAATCGCATCGTTACATCGTGCGCGGCTTGTGTGGACGTGGCCGGGAGGGGCGCTAGCATTGGTGGCCAATTTGAAGCACGCCGCGGCGCGAGGCGAGATGGAGCCGGCCGCCGCCGCATGAAGACAGCGCCCCGGACTCCTGCGGGTCTTCGGGGCTGACGAGAGGGGAGAGCCGAATGGCGGAGGAACTCAAGGTCGTCAAGGGATACATGCCCTTCAAGGGCTATAAGACGTGGTACCGCATCGTGGGCGAGAACGACTTGGGGCGCCTACCGCTGCTCACCATTCACGGCGGCCCCGGCAACACGCACTGGTACCTGCGCTCTCTCGACGAGCTCGCGCGCAAGTACCACCGTCAGGTCATCTACTATGACCAGATCGGCTGCGGCTACTCGAAGGCGCCGAGCAACCCGGACATGTGGTCTGCCGAGCTCTTCGAGGAGGAGCTACACGAATTGCGTCGCCACCTCGGCCTCGATCACGTGCACCTGCTGGGCCAGAGCTGGGGCGGTATGCTCGAGCTCCAGTACGCCACACATCGTCCGAGCGGCGTCGCCTCCATGGTCGTGGCGAGCTCCCCGGCGGATATGGACCTGTGGCTGAGCGAGGCGCTTCGGCTGCGCTCCTACCTGCCCCACGAGATGGAGGAGGCCCTCGCCCAGGCCGACATCGACGGCGACTACGAGCGCCCCGAGGTCAAGGCGGCGAGCGCCGAGTACTATCGCCGCCACGTTGCCGCGGTGCCCGAGACGGAGCGCCCGGACAACGTGCGCAAACCCTTCGCGGACCCGATCGGTGACGAGGTCTATCACACGATGCAGGGCATGAGCGAGTTCGTGGTGACAGGCAAGCTTAGCCACTGGAGCGTCGTGGACAAGCTCGCCGACATCTGCATTCCCACGCTCGTGACCTCGGGTACGGCTGACGAAGCGACGCCGCTCATCTCCAAGCAGATCGTCGACGGCATCCCCGGTGCCGAATGGGCACTGCTCGAGGGAACCCACTGCGTGCATCTTGAGCGCGTCGAGGAGTACAACGCCACGGTCGAGGAGTTCCTCGAGCGCCACGAGTAGGCGGCGCGTGCCCGACGGGTTACGGCATGAAGCTGGCGCGCAGCGCGAATGAGCGGCGCGGTGCCGGTGTGCCGCCCGCTCGC
>OBVA01000415.1_pt1 | contig 18912 bp, 15 predicted proteins | sample 1495021 | NCBI WGS metagenome assembly OBVA01 (sample SAMEA2579965, study PRJEB22360) | human gut metagenome | biome: human gut; feature: human-associated habitat; material: faeces | place: Denmark | collected 2008/2010
CGCCGTGACGGCCAGAATGGCCGCGGTCCCCGTGGACCCCGCCGTGACGGACGCCGTGGCCCTCAGGCTGAAGCTCCCGTGGAAGAAGGCCCCCAGCTCGCTGAAAAGGTTGTGTTCATCAACCGTTGCGCCAAGGTCGTCAAGGGCGGCCGCCGCTTCTCCTTCTCCGCCCTCGTCGTGAGCGGAGACATGGAAGGCCGCGTAGGCTTCGGCTTCGGCAAGGCTAATGAAGTAGCAGACGCCATCCGCAAGGCTACGGAAGCCGCCAAGCGCCAGCTTCGCCCGGTCTCCATCGCCAACGGCACGATTCCGCATGAAGTCTACTCCGAATTCGGCGGCGGCAAGGTGCTCCTGAAGCCCGCCTCCCCCGGTACCGGCCTGATTGCCGGCAACACCATCCGCGCCGTGCTGGAAGCAGCGGGCGTGCGTGACATTGTTGCCAAATCCCTCGGTTCCTCCAACCACGCCAACGTGGTGAAGGCTACCCTGCAGGCTCTCGCTTCCCTGCGCACGAGCGACCAGGTTCTTGCCGACCGCGGCAAGAAGAAGGAAAAGGCCATCTAATCTGATCCGGAGGCGGCAGCCCGGCGCCGCCGCCTCCAAGAAATCCAACCATTGTAAATAACATGTTACAGCTTCATACGATTAAGCCCAATCCCGGAGCCAAGCACCGCAAGAAGCGCCTCGGCAACGGGGAAAGCTCCGGTCTCGGCAAGACCTGCGGCAAAGGCAACAAAGGCCAGAAGGCCCGTTCCGGCGGCACGATCCGGCCGGGTTTTGAAGGCGGCCAGATGCCCCTTCACCGCCGTCTGCCCAAGAAGGGGTTCAACAACACCCGCTTCCAGGATAAAATCCTTATCGTCAACCTCTCCCAGCTTGAACGCGTGTTTGAAGCCGGTGCTACGGTTGATGAAAACACCCTGCGTGCGGCCAAGCTCGTCCAAGGTCCCTGCGATGCCGTGAAGCTTCTTGGCAACGGCACCCTGACCAAGAACCTGAACGTAGTCGTGGACTTCGTGAGCGCCAGCGCCCGCGAGAAGGTGACCCAGGCCGGTGGCACCGTCACCGTGCTTAGCGAAGCCTAATCACATTTGGCGAACCGGGTCATGCAGCTTGACCCGGTTCGCATCATTGTGTTTACTGTTGCGGTTCCCATGGATGCCCCGGGTGCAAACCGCCGCGACATGCAAGCCAAGCTGCGCGCCAACTTTTATATTACAGGACCATGATATCCGCATTTGCAAACTCCATGAAAGTACCGGAGCTCAGGCGCCGGATTTTGTTCACACTGGCGATGATTGTCGTCGTCCGCCTGGGGGTACAGATTCCCCTGCCGGGCATTGACGTCATGGAGCTGCAGAAAGTGATTGAAGCCTCCGCGAACGCCAGCGGTCCCGGAGCGGGTCTGGCTACCGTGCTGACCATTTTCTCCGGCGGCGGCCTCCAGCAGTGCGGCATTTTTGCTCTGGGCATCATGCCCTACATTTCCGCTTCCATCATGACCCAGCTTCTTTCCGCGGTGGTTCCCCAGTGGGCCAAGATGGTGCGGGAAGAAGGCGGCCGCCAGAAAATGACCAAGTGGACGCGCGCCATCGCCATCGTCATTGCCCTTGTGCAGGGCTGGTTCCTGGTCGGCACGCTGGAACACCCGGAACGCCTGCAGGCCGTGGGTCTCAACATTCCCGCGGACTGCCAGCTTGTCATTGACCCCGGCATCCAGTTCGCCCTCATGACGGTGCTCATTATGGTGGCGGGCACCATGTTCCTGATGTGGATAGGCGACCAGATTACGGAACGCGGCGTCGGCAACGGCGTTTCCCTCATCATTTCCGTCAACATTATTCACGCCCTTCCGGGAGCAGTCACCCTGGCCTGGAAAACCCTGGTGTACAAGGACGGCGCGGTTGTCCCCATGGGAGCCATGCTGCTCGTGGCCCTGATTGCCTTCCTGATTGTCGTGGTGGCGCTCGTCGTGACGGTGACGCAGGCCCAGCGGCGCATTCCCGTGCAGTACGCCAAGCGGGTCATGGGCAATAAAATGTTCAACGGTGCCACGCAGTACCTGCCTCTCAAGCTTAACTACTCCGGCGTGATGCCCGTCATTTTCGCTACGGCCATCCTCTCCCTTCCGCAGGTTCTCTTCTCCCAGATCGCCCACTACAACACTACGCTGCAGTGGATCGCGACCAAGATGAATGACTGGCTGAATCCCGCTTCTTCCGGCTATTACATTATTTCCGGCCTCATGATTTTCTTCTTCTCCTACTTCTGGGTGGCGACCATGTTCCAGCCCTCCCAGATCGCGGAAGACCTGAAGCGCAATGGCGGCTATATTCCCGGCATCCGTCCCGGCCCCCCCACCGCCCTCTTCCTGGACCAGACCATGCAAAGGCTGACCTTTGCCGGGTCCGCATTCCTGACCCTCATTTACTTCCTGCCTTCCCTGCTGAATATCGGGGGCAATATCCCCTACCTGGTTACCCAGTTCTTCGGAGGCACCAGCCTTCTCATTCTGGTGGGCGTACTGCTTGACATGATGCGCCAGGTGGAAACGACCCTTCTTTCCCGCAATTACGACGGCTTCCTGAAAAAAGGCAAGCTCAAGGGCAAATACGGGCACATCCAGGGTACCGGCGCCGCCGCGGGCAGCCGCACCGTTACCGTCATGTGGATTGTTATCGCCCTGCTTGTGCTGGCCGGAGCCATCGCCTACAACGCCATGCAGTAAGCCCCCTTTTTTACTGAAAGTAAAGATATGAAGGAACTCAAGCATTTCATTCTGGTTGGGGCTCCCGCATCCGGCAAAGGGACCCAGGGCCGGTTTTTGGCTGATACCTTCGGCCTTCACTCCCTGAGCACCGGCTCCCTGTTGCGGAGGGAAGTGGAATCCTGCACGGAACTGGGCCGGAAAGCCTTGAGCTATATGGACAGGGCCATGCTGGTTCCGGACGAAATTGTCAATGACATGGTGCGCGGCTGGCTGTCGGAGATGGACCATGGCGCGTGGCTGCTGGACGGCTATCCCCGCACGGTTGCGCAGGCGGAAGCGCTGGACCATTTTCTAAACCAGCGGGGAACCTCCGTGGATGTAGTCGTCTGGATGGATGTGTCCAGGGAACTCATTGAACAGCGCATCATGCGCCGCCGGGAATGTTCCACATGCGGTTACGTGGTGCAGACGCCGGAAGAGGAATGTTCCAAGTGCGGAGGGAAAATGGTTTCCCGCAAGGATGACAACATGGAAGCTTTCGCCCGCCGCTGGAAGGATTTTGAAGCCATGACGCTGCCCGTAGCCAGGTACTACGAGGCCCGCGGCCTGGTCGTTAAAATGACGGTGTCCGAAGAACGGGAACCTGCCGATGTTTCCCGGGATCTGGCCCGCAAGCTGGAAGAGTACCGGCAATAGAAAGAATAATCCCATGGCAGAACGAATCCACATCAAGTCTCCCGGCGAGGTAGCCAAGATGCAGAAAGCCGGGGCTGTAACGGCGGAAATCTTGATGGAGATCGGGGCCGAAGTCCAGGTGGGACGCACCACGCGGGAAATAGATGATATCGCGCGTGAAATTTTTAAAAAGCACAAGGTAGGCAATTCCTTTTACCGGTACCGCGGGTTTCCCGGCCAGCTCTGCATTTCCATCAATGAAGAGGTGGTGCACGGCAGCGGCGGGCCCCCCCCCAACCACAACGGGGGCAATTTACAGTAAAACCCCCGCCGCATCCAGAACGGGGACATTGTGAGCCTGGACGTGGGCGCCATTGTGGACGGCTGGCATGGAGACAACGCCATGACCGTTCCGGTGGGCATGGTGGATCCGGAAAAACTGCGGCTGCTGGCCGTGACGGAGGAATCCCTGTTCCGCGCCATTGAACTGGTAAGGCCGGGCGCCTTGCTGGCGGACGTCTGCGCGGCGGTGGAGGGCTTCGTGCGTCCCCGCGGTTTTACTGTGGTTCGGGATTTTGTGGGGCATGGCATAGGCCGCCACCTGCATGAAGAACCCCAGATTCCCAATTACCGCCCCCATTACAAGCTTCCGCGCCTGAAAAAGGGGATGGCCCTGGCCATTGAGCCGATGGTGAATGCGGGCAGGCCTTCCGTTAAAATTCTGGATGACGGCTGGACGGTCGTCACGGCGGACGGCAAGCCTTCCGCCCACTTTGAGCACACGGTTATCGTAACGGACGGCGCGCCCCTGATTGTGACGGACCGCCCCCGCATCGCGTTGCCGGAGCAACTCGGCATTGCTCCTTTGTAACTTCAGCCTCTCCAGGGAATGACGCCGCCGGAAGCCTCCGTTCCCGTGATTCTGGAGAAGACCGCCGCCCGCCGGATGGTGTGGGTGGATGTGGCCCGCGTGGCCGCCTGCATCCTGATTATTGCGAATCACATGGCTTTCTATTCGGCGGAGCTGTACCGGTGGATATGGGCGGAGTTCCTGGCGGCGCGCACGCCCTTTTTTCTGCTGGCGGCGGGCTATTTTGTGGGAAGAGGGTCTTTTGGCCCTCTGGATGGCGGGAGCCTTTTCCTCTGGCGGCGGAGCTGGTTTCTTCTTCGTCCGTACCTGGTGTGGGGACTGGCTGCGGCCGTTCTGATCGGCTGGTCCCCCCTGCACGAATATTACGCGTCCTACCGGCCTATGTATGAATGGCTGGGAGGGGAAAAGGGAGCCGGGTTCTGGCCTGCTCTCGCGGCGTTCGGCCGCTGCCTGGGCATTGCCGGGCATCCGGTGGACGCTCCCATGTGGTTTCTGCGCGATATCATCATCTATACCGCTGCGGCCCCCCTTCTTTACCGTTTGGGGGACTATCTGCTCTGGGCGGGCATGGTCATGCTGTCCCTGAACTATTTTGCGCTGGATCTGGCGGATCATGATTATCCCATCGCCAACAGCCTGGGATTTTTCCTGCTGGGAATGTATGTTTCCCGGTATTCCCTCCCGTTCCTGACGGAATCCGTGCGCCGGTACGCGGTGCCCTTCCTGGTCGCCACGCTTGCGCTTACCTGGTGGCTGGCAGGCCACCGGGACCAGCACAACTCCATGCTCATCGCCCTGGGCATGCTGGGGCTGATGTCCCTGGCCATTCTGTTCACGGAATGGTTTCCGCGCGCTGCCAGGTGGGTGGCGGAGCTGGCTCCGGCATGTTTTTTCATTTTCGGAACGCATTACATCGTCATCATCCTGCTGCGTGAAAGCGGCTGGATTACATGGAAGGGGGAGGCCTGGGACATGCTCTGGCTCTTTCTGGTTCCGGTCATTTTCGCCGTGCTGGCGGGGCTTTTTTTCTGCATGAAAAGATTTGCCCCGCGGCTGGTTCCCCTGCTGGGGGCCTATGGGAAATAACCGTCTTGAAGAGCCGTTCCGCCGGGACGGGAAGGGAGCCGCGCTTATCTCTTGCCGTCAAAAGGCAAATTCTTTATTCTTTCCTTTGCTGGAAGGGGCGGAGGCGGCTTTTTTGTCACGTTGCCGTTCTTGCTCCACGGCCGGGAAACAATACATGGTATGGCAATGATTCAAGGTGAGCAGGTTCAGGATTCGGAATTATCAACTCAGGCGGTGATCTATCTGGGCCCGAGCTCCATGAGCCTGATGGTGGCTGAGGCTGTCCGGGACAGGATTCGCCTGCTGGATTTCCTTCAGCAGCCCGTTCCGATGGCGCGTGACATTTTCCGGTTCCACCGCATTTCCCGGCATACCATGGACCGCTGCGTGCAAATCATCGGCGACTATTTGGAGATTCTCAAGGAATACGGAGCCGGCAGCAAGCTTTCCGTCCGGTTCATGATTTCCAACATCATTTCCGAGGCGGATAATGTGGACGTGTTCGTGAACCGCATGCACGTGGCCCACGGCTTGCGGGGGCGCCGCATTGACGACGGCAAGATGACGCGCCTCATTTACGTGAAGGTGCAGGAGGCTCTGGCCCAGTATCCGGGGTTCAGCAAGAAAAAAGTGCTTGTGGTCCATACGGGACCGGGCAATACCCGCGTGCTTCTGTTCCAGAAGGGGCGCATCGTGCGTTATTCCTGCTACAGGCTGGGAACGCACCGCACGGGGGAGGCCGTCGGGGAAATTGAGTACGGAGACGATGTGGCGGAGCTTTCCATTCTGCGGGAGCACATGCGCGGGCAGGTGGACCAGATTTGCCTGGATTACGGGGGCGTGAAGGGCCTGGCGGGCCTTATCGTCATCGGCCAGGAAATGCAGCAGCTCCGGGACCGCCTGGCCCCCACGCCGGAAGGCAAGGTGGCGTGTTCCTCCCTGGCGGCGGAGGCGGAGCGGATGTCCCGCACCACTCTGGAACAGCGCATGAATGTTTACGGTGCGGATTTTGCCGGGGTGGACTCCCTGCTGCCCGCCGTTTTGATGACGGAAATGATTGCCCGCAGCCTGAACCTGGATGACGTCATCATTCCCGCGAGCGGTTACGACGAGGAGTTTTCAAGCAGCCTGATACGTGCGGAACAGCATCCGGGGGACCTGGAGGCGGAGGTTCTCCATTTCGCCGGGATTCTGGCGGACAGGTACAAGGCGGACAAAGGGCACCGCGAGCATGTGGCGCGCCTGTGCATGGAAATGTTTGACCAGCTTCAGGACCTGCACCGCCTTTCCGAACATGACCGGCTGCTGCTGGAAGTGGCCTCCATTCTGCATGAGGTTGGGTCTTTCATCAACCAGCAGAACCACCAGCTCCATTCCCAGTATATCATTCTCAACAGTGAAATCTTCGGCCTTTCCCGGGATGATGTGGAAACGATCGCCCTGCTGGCCCGCTACCACCGGCATGAGGTTCCCCGCCAATTCCGATCCCATGTACGGGGAGCCGGAACTGAGGGACCGCATGCGCGTAGCCAAGATGGCCGCCATCCTGCGCGTGGCGGACGCCCTGGAACGCGGCCATGCCCAGCGCGTGAACGGCGTCCGGGCGCACATCCGCGGGCGCATGCTGGAGCTGGAGCTTCAGGGCGTGCGTGAAACCGCCGTGGAAGACCTGGCCCTGCGGCTGAAGGGCGACCTGTTTGCGGATATCTTCGGTTATGACGTCGTGCTGGCGCCCCAGCGGTAGGCTGATTAAAAAAATTTCCATTTTCCATTTTTCCCATGTCTGACGAATATATCAACAGAGAACTTTCCTGGCTGGAATTCAACCAGCGTGTGCTGGACCAGGCCGTAAGAACGGATCTTCCCCTCCTGGAACGCCTGAAGTTTCTGGCTATTACCGCCTCCAACCTGGATGAGTTTTTCATGGTGCGCGTGGGCGGCCTTCAGATGCTGCGGCATTCCGGTTCCCGCGTGAAGGATATTTCCGGGCTGACGCCCACCCGCCAGCTGAAAGCCATCCGCTCCCGCGTGGGCCGCATGATTGAGGACCAATACCGCCTGTTCCATGAAGAAATTCTGCCGTGGATGGAAATCAACGGCATCAATCCCCTGGCGATGGAGGACCTCAGCACTTCCCAGAAACTGACGCTGGAGCAGTATTTCAACAACCAGATATTCCCGCTTCTGACGCCGCTGGACATGGATGCTCCGGAAGCTCCCGCGCTGCCATCCCTCAAGCTGCTGATGGGCGTGGAACTGCGCGACAATGAGACCGGGGAGGTGCGCTCCGCCGTGGTGGCCCTTCCGGACGGCCTGCCGCGGCGCGTTCCCGTCCCTTCCGCAGAGGCGGAGCGCTACGTGATGCTGGAGGACCTGGTCCGGGAGTGCATCGGCACCGTTTTTCCCGGTGAAACCGTTCTTTCCGCAGCGGTGTTCCGCGTCACGCGCAATGGGGACATTGCCGTGCAGGAGGAAGACGCTCTGGACCTGGCGGATGAGATGGAGGAAGTGCTCGTAGCCCGGAAATTTTCCGAATGCGTGAGGCTGGAAATAGAGTCCTCCGCGCCCGCCCCCCTGCATGACAAGATCATGCGGATTGTAGGCGCCGGGAAGGAGGAGACTTATGACCTCAAGGGCCCCCTGATGCTTTCCGACTTCATGGAAATGGCTTTTGCCCCCGGCAATGACCAGTTGAAGGTGGAGCAGTGGTCCCCGCAGCCGTCCCCTTCCGTGAATCCGGCCGTCAGCATTTTTGAAAACATTGCCGGCGGGGACATTCTGCTCAATCATCCCTATGAAAGTTTTGAACCCGTCCTGCGCCTGGTGGAGGAGGCAGCGGAAGATCCGGACGTCATCGCCATCAAGCAGGTGCTGTACCGTACCGCCAGGAACTCCCGCATCGTGGCCGCCCTGAAAAAAGCGGCGGAGAGCGGCAAGCAGGTGACGGCGCTGGTGGAGCTGAAAGCCCGTTTTGACGAAGCCCGCAATCTGGAAAAGGCGGAGGAGCTTCAGCGTTCCGGCGTGCAGGTTGTTTACGGCGTCAAGGGGTTGAAGACCCATGCCAAGATTTGCCTGGTGGTCCGCCGGGAACAGGGCATGCTGCGGCGTTACTGCCATTTCGGCACGGGGAACTACAATGAGACCACTGCCAAGATTTACACGGATATTTCCTACCTTACCTGCGACGACCAGCTGGGAGCGGACGCTTCCCAGTTCTTCAATTCCGTGACGGGGCGCACCAAGCTCATGCGCTTCCGCAAGCTGTATCCCTCCCCGGTGTTGATGAAGGCGCGCCTTATTGAACTTATTGAAGGGGAAGCGGAACGCGCGCGGCAGGGGGAACCCGCCCGCATTTCCGCCAAGATGAACAGCCTCCAGGACGTGGAAATCATTGACGCCCTGTACAGGGCCGCGGACGCCGGGGTGGACATTGAACTGAACGTGCGCGGCATTTGCTGCCTGAAAACGGGCCCCCGGCCCAACGGCAAGGTAATCCGCGTGGTCAGTATCGTGGACAGGTATCTGGAGCACGCGCGCATTTTCTTTTTCCACCACGGCGGCAACCACCAGCTTTTCATCGCCAGTGCGGACTGGATGACCCGGAATCTGGATAAAAGGGTGGAGCTTATGGTGCCCGTCACCAACGGGAAGCTGGCGCGGCGTCTGAAATCCATTCTGGACGCCTGCTTCAGGGACAATGTCCAGGCCTGCAATATTCTGCCGGACGGTACTTCCGAACATGTCGTCCGGAAAAAGGGTCAGAAAGCCTTCCGTTTGCAGCAGTACCTGACCAAGGAGGCGCGCCGCCTGGCCAAGGACAAGGAACGGGAACGCCAGCAGATGCTGGAACCGCACACGCCGCATTAAAGGCGCTCGTCACGGGCGTTTGAAGGTCCGCCGGGAACAGTCTCCGGAGTACGCCGGTTTTCCGGCCGTCTGCGGAGGCTGCCCATGTTTCCCGGAGAGGGGGGAAGCCGGTTACGGTTTTCTGCCGTCAAGAATGGACAGCAATTTTTTCAGCTGCCTGATCTTGTCCCGGCGTTTCCGGAAAATATGGCCCCGGGAGAAGAACAGTTTCCATTGCTGGCTGCGGATATGGCGCTGGAGGAGCGGGGCCAGCCCCTGGGAAATCGCATCCAGTTCCTCCCGGAACGCGGGAAGCCTCTTTGCTTCCGGCCACCAGAAAAAGGAGTACAGGATCCAGTGGAACTGCCCCATGGTTCCGGGGGTGTCAGGGAGCCGCCATGGTTTTTCCGGGCCTACCATGTGCAGCAGTTTCCATGAACGCCCGCAGGATATGGTCGGAACGTTTTCAAATTCGGTTCCGCGCAGGAGCCGTGTTTTTTCTTCATCCCAGGTCCAGGACAGGAATTGGAAGTTCCATTCCGGAGGCAGCGTCGTCATGTCTCCGTGCAGGGCGATATTTAAGATGTCCTGGTCCGGATAGGGGAAGGGTTCCGGGCGGTTCCGAAGTTGTTGGAGCAGCCGGTGTTCCAGGTTGCGGCGGCGCATCTGGTCCAGATCCAGCACCAGGACGCCGGAATTGCAGTAGGAAAGGGGGGAGGAAAGGTAGTTGCCCATATATTCCAGATGGGGATGCATCGTTCCTTTTTCAATGCTCCAGAGGGCCAGGCCGTCTCCGGCCGCCGCTACGGAAGCTCCCCGCAAATCGGAAAAATACAGTTCGGCTACGTCTCCGGCCAGCAGGACATCTGCGTCCAGATAAACGATCCTGCCGTACTGCGGGAACAGGCTGCCGGCCATCAGGCGGGCATACGCAAGGGGGGAGTAGCGGTCCTTGTTGCCGTTTTGAAAGAGATGGCGGAATTCTTCCGGAAGTTGCAGGAAAGAAAGGGAAACCTGCGGAAAGGGGGCGGCAATCTGGTTCAGCTCCTGTATTATTCGCGCGTCCATTCCGTCGTGAACGATGTGAATGTCATAAAAGCGTTCGGAACTGGCGTGAAGGCAAAGGGTATGAATGGCTACGCCCAGGGGCAGTCCCCAGCCGCCGGTGGCGGAAAACATGACGGGGATGCGTGATTTTTCCGGGGATGCGGGAACGGGCGGGGTTGTCATGGCATCGGGGAATTTCATGGGAAGGGTCTTGAAGAAGGGGCTGAGGGAAGGAATAGGCCGGGGAGGGAAAGAGCATGGAGGCTCCGTTCAGGCCGGAAAAGGGATGTCTGTTATTTGAAGAAGGGAGAATCTGAAGTCTTTAAATGCCGGGGCCGGGATTTTTGCGGGGGGTAACCGTTTTTCCCCGTATGGAAAATAATTTGGCGGTTTTCGTTCATTTGTCCGTTTCATGGTTCGGGGCGGCTTTTCGGGCATTCCTGTTCCCTTGGCGGTTCCTGCCGGGCGGAGAGAAGGGGCAGGAGCAGTCCGGCTGTTTTCCCTGCCTGGTACGCGCGGTCCGGAGGGGAGAAATGGAAGGGATCTATATATCTGCGCCCCTGCATGAAGTCATGGTGGTCTGAAAGAACCGCGCCGGGCAGGGAAGATGCCGCCTCACGGACAATGGCATTAAAGGCGGTGATGATTTTCTCTTTTTCTTCATTCAGCGTGCCGTCCGGCCCATCCATGATGGACGTACTGGTTGCCAGGATGAGGAAACGGCAGCGCTTGCTGAGCTGGGAGACGAATGCCATGTAATTTTTGCGGAAGTCATCCACGGAAATGGCGGAGACTTTATTGGTGACGTGGGAACCGAAGGAAACAATGACGGCTTCGTATCCGGCGGAGGGAAAATATCCTGCAAGGGTGGGGAGATAGTCCGGATCTCCGGGAATCAGCGTGGAGGAGAACAAGTCAATGTCTTCCTGAAGTTCTGAGGCAAGGGGCCGCCACAAATGCCGCATGACGGAACCGCCAATGAGCAGTATGCGCGCCTGCCCTTTTTCTGAATGAATGGCCGTAATCCAGTCGGTTTCCTCACGGTAATGGGGAGGGGCCGCCAATGTCCTCCAGCGGGCAAGCATGCGTTCCTTCCGGCGTTTTCTTCTTTTCTCCAGCAGGCGGTGTATTTTCCCGGAACGCCTTCTCACCCACGTTTGGCCGAAAGGCAGCCGGTGGAGGACCTGTTTTCCCAGATTCCGGTAAGCTTCCGGGAAATCTTCTTCCCCGGAGCCGGGCAGGGGGCGGCATTGCAGCATATTGCCGCAAAAGTCAATGAATGGAAGGTTCAGCTTGCCTGCCAGCGTGCGAAGAAGGGCGTTCCAGGCTTCAAGGGCACCCGGTTCTTCCGCGTAGGGGTGCCGGGCGCTGCCGTAGTCGGAGGGCGGGGATGACAGGAGGATCAGGCGGCGCGTCTGTTTCCGCAGAAAGGCGAAAAGCCTGCAAAGCATATCTTCGGCGCTTTCCGTGGGCCCGCCCCCTTCCGGGGGCTTTTCCATGAGCATGCCGTTGGCCGGGGAAAGATGCAGGGGCGGCCACATGAAAAGAATGATGCTGTAGCGGGCGCCGGAAAGGCTGTGCTCCATTTGCCGCCACAGGCGGGGATGGTTGAGCGGGGAATTGAAGATGAGCGTGTCGGCGGCCAGTCGGGACGATTTCAGATGGCCATGGTTTTTTGCCAGAGCGGAACTGCCGATCACCAGCATTCTGTCATTGCCGGGCAGGAGGTGGTCGTGTTGCTGGTAGGAATAGATGAACACGGGAAAAACAGCAGTTACAGGGATGATCGGGGGAGCTTCTTTGCAGAATAAAGAGTGTATCCGAGGATTTGGAGCGTGTCTATTCCGTTTTTGGAAAACCTCAGCCGGAACATTTTCCTTCTGGCGGTCTTGAACTTCCAGAAGCATTGAAGGAGGCGCAGGTAAATCCACCGTCCGGCCAGGGCGGCCTCAAGATAAGCCCTCTGTTCCCTAGGCATCCCGCAAACGTGTTCGGAAGTGATGTCCGCCTCCCGCCAGAGTTCCGCCCAATGCCTGAGCCGCCCGGCCGGCATTTCATTGTCCGGAAAAAGCAGGGGGACAATATAATTCATGTAGGCCGTGCGGTTGCTGCCCAGAACCCCTTCCCGGAGTTTTTCCCTGGTGAGCATCTCGAATACGGCGTAATAACTTGCGGGCCGGGTTTCCGCTTTCCGGTTGCGAGAAGAAACGGATTGGGGACCGCCCAGCCCGTAGTGGTAGAGTTTTTCAGAGGTGAGGGCGACGCTGCGGCAGCGGGCGATGGCCCGGGAAACGTAAAGGGTGTCTTCTCCGCTGGTGAAGGAAGAAGGCAGGCGGACTTCCAGGGGGGCGGAACAGCCGGGGAGGAGCCGCCTGAACAATTTGCTCCAGACGACGCCGGTGATCCTGTCTTCCAGAAAGAGCCTGAATATTTCTCCTTTCTCCGTAAAGACGCCGTCGCAGGCGGTGTTTTCAATATGAAGGAGTTTTTCCTCAGCCATTCCGCGCGATTCTCCGCTTTCAGCCGGAAGGAAGGGGGAATAGGAACATTGGACCATGTCTGCCCCGCTTTCTTCCGCGAGCCGGTAGAGCCGTTCGTACATGTCCGGCTCAACGTAGTCATCCGGATCCGCAAAACCCAGGTAAGGCGCCGCGGCTGCCCTGATTCCCGCGTTACGGGCTTCCGCCCTGCCGGAATTTTCCTGTGTAATCAGGCGGAAACGACTGTCTCCGGAAGCATATTTCCGGACGATGCCTCCGGACCCGTCGGTTGAACCGTCGTCCACGCAGATGATTTCCAGGTCGCGGAGGGTTTGTGCCGCCAGGCTGTCCAGACAGCGCGGAAGAAGGGACTCCATGTTGTAGATGGGGACGATGACGGAAATGAGGGGAGAGGGCATGGTCTGCTGTATAGGAAACGGGGTTATATCCGGAGCCATGAGCCGGGGATGAGAGCGTCATCCGTATGGTACCGGTCGCCTTCCTCCCTGTTGAACCAGATGCGCGGCGCGATGACGATTTTCTCCGCGTGTTCGTTGAGCCACGCCGCCCACCAGGAGAAAGTGCTGTTGGCGATGATGTGGTGGCGGCAGTTTCGCATCAGTTCCAGATCGAAGTAGCCGGTCCATTTCCCTTTGATATCCACATGGACATGGGGCAGGGCGGGCCTCAGGTTTTGCCGGGCCCATTCTATGTCGTCCGAAAAGATGAAGTAACGCAGGGATTCCTGCGGAGCGCCTGCCGCCCGCAGCCTTCCTTCCATTTCAGCCATGCTCCGGAGGTAGTATTCCAGAGGCGGCGGAGAAAGGTAGGGGTTGGAGAGGTAATCCGTTCTGCGGATGTGCAGGGAAATGGAGCAGCATGAACGGATATCTTCAAGAATGCGGGCGTTTTCCGGAGTCAGGGGAGTTTTCAGACGGAATTCCCTGCAAAGCTGTTCCCGGCAGTGGAGGAAGTATTGTTCCGTCTGAAAATATCCCTTGAAATAGGTATGGCGGCGGGGAGGAGCCGCGAGACCGGGATCGAACCCGTGCCGTTTTTCCTCCCGGAAATGAGGATATTTGGGAGCGGCGAACAGGGAACGCAGGCAGGCGGGAATACGGGACTTGCGGAAAGCCCAGGGGGGAGGGCCTCCTTCAATGGGAAGGGAAACCCGGAAGTGATGGAGTTCGCAGACCCTCTTATCATCATGTTCATATGATGAGGCTTCCAGTCTTGCTTTTCCCCCTTGCCGGGAGAGCGCGAAGAGGAAGGCGTATTGGAACAGCTGGTTTCCCAGCCCTCCGAAAAGACGCATGACTATTATTTTTCCTTTTGCCATGTTCAAGCAGGGGAAGGGGTTAAAACGTGATATTCCTGCGTATTTCCTCCAGCTGTTCGCGTACTTGCCGCAGCTGTGCCCTGCCATTCCTCCTCCATGAGGGGACAGGGCAGAAATGGAGGAGCTTCCGGCGGATTCCGGTGTTTTTGCCGGCCCTCCGGAGCCTTCTTCCGAAGTCTGAAAAGCCGGAGGATTGCAACAACAGGCGGAAAGGAAGATGCAGGGAGGCCCTCCGGCACTCGGCGGCCGTGCAATGGGCGTTCAGGAAGTCCCGGATGATGCTGTAAAGTATTTCCTGCTCCGGCGGGGAGAAAGGCATGCCAAGCAGCCTCAGTTCAAATGGTTCATGCTCAATAAAGCGGACGAGATGGCCGGCTTTTCTTTTCCAGAGATGGCGTTGTTCATAAAACTCTTCAATCAGGGAAAGCCACCGGGGGATCATGGGCAGGATGTCGGCGGTTCTTTTCCGTATCTGGTGGTGGTTGCCCTGTTCATGCTGGCGGTAATGGTAAACGGCCTCCGGACAGAAGGAAATTTTTTCTGTCAGCGCGAGCACGAAATGCGAGAAGAGGCCGTCTTCACAGGGGTGAATGCCTTCCGGGAATTCCAGATTGTTTTTCAAGGGGAACTCCCGGCGCAGAAATATGCCGCAGGTGGGCAGGGCGGGGATTTTGTCCGGCGGAAACCTGTCGCAGAACAGCTTTCCCGCTACGGTCAAATCGCTTGCTCCGCGGTCCGAGGCGTCCAGAAGATGTTTGAGAAAGGCCGCGTCGATGAAATCGTCACCGTCAACAAAACACAAATAGCGCCCGGAAGCGTGCCGCATGCCCAGATTGCGGGCGGAGGAAACGCCCCTGTTTTCCTGTTCGAAGCAGCGGATTCTTGAGTCCTCCTCTGAAAAGCGCCGGGCGATTTCCCCTGACGAGTCGGAGGACCCGTCGTTGACGATGATGCATTCCCACTCCGCAAGGGTTTGCCGGCGGATGCTGCTGATGCACTCTTCAAGATATTGTTCCTGATTGTAAACGGGAACGATGACGGAAACCTGGGGCTGTGGCGGGCGGGTTCGGGTCATGGGCGGGCCTGTTGAGGTTCGGAGGGGGAGCATGCGGCAAGGGCCCGCTCCAGATTGGAACGGGATTCCCTGTCAATATCCCTGCCCAGTTGGAGAAGCGCCTGCTGCATTTCTGCGTATTCCTCTTCCGTCTGCCTGATGGCGCGGAGCATGGCGCCGCCAAGCGTTTCTTCCCTGTAAAGGAGTGCGTTCCTGTCGTTGAAGCCGTAGAAGGAAGCGAATTTCTCATGGATAACCGGGATTTTCGCGAATCCGTAAACAAGCTGGGCGGAACCGGTGACGCCGGTGGTAATGTAGCGGTTATGCGCCGGATTGCCGGGATCAAGCAGGGGCAGGAAATAGTCCGCCCGCCTCATGGCCTCGTACATGGCGGGGAAGTCGAGCTTTCCGGCCACATGCAGGAAGGGGCGCAGATGGCCGGGGATTTTTCCCAGCTCTCCTTCCCCCACGATGATGACGGAAAAGTTCCTGTACCCTTCATTGCAGACGGTTTCCAGCGCCTCAACCAGGAGTTCGTGGTTTTTCCGCTGTGCGGAGAGGGAACCTACGGTGATGAACACGGGTTCGCGGTTCCGGGGCGCAGGCGGGATTTCCCCGAAAAAGTGCGGATTAACCATCATGCCCCTGGGAAAGGAGCCCAGCGTCAGCAGCCGTCCCTGGCGGTCAAGTTCTTCTTCCCCGAACCGGGGGATGTCCTTTAATTCATGTTCGACGGCCAGAAGATTGGCGAATTTGTCAAGCCCCGTCATATGAAGGAAACTTGCCCAGCCCGGAATGTCATAAAAGGCGGATGTTGATATCAGGATGGCTTCGTACCGGGTGAGGACGCGCGCTTTGGCCAGGCGCTTCCATGAAGTGCACATGGCCGTGAAAATATGGATATCGCCTTCCTTGAAACAACACAGGGGCGATTGCCTGGCCAGGCTGTGATGCATCAGGACATCAACGCGGTATCCCATGTCGAGCAGGTGGCGGCAGAAACCGGGGATGACTTCCCCGTGGCAATAGTTGGGTTCCAGAATAAGGATGGTGCGACCGGCCACTGGATGCCTGCGCCATGCGCGCATGCTTCGGCGGGCGTCCCGGTCATAGTCGGACAGAAAATCGCGCAGGAAAGTGCGCCATTTTTTACGCAGGTTCCGAAACGGAATACACATGGTCAGCAATCGGAGCATGACTGTCTGCGTATGTGTCATTGGTTTCATGGTGAAAAATTGCAGGAAATATAATGAATATCGCCTGACGCGGATGATGAATGGCCCTTGTTACCGTTCCGGGCGGTTTTTCCCCCGCCGGGTAAAAAAGAATACGTTGTGTGACGAGGGCTGAATACTTAATAAATTCATACTGAAAAGCAATATCAAAAAACTCCTTGGCGCATGATGCCGGAGTATTCCTGACGGTTTGAATTTTCCGCCGTATTGCAGCCGTACCACAGCCCTCCGTTTCCGTTATTCCCGGGAACTTCCTTCGGGAGGCAGCCTTTACATTTCTTTCCGGAAACAGTTTCCCTCTTCCGGTTGTTCCGTTTTTCAACAGATGGCGTTGCTGTTTTTTCTTGATGTGAATTTTCAATCCGGATAAAAAAGGATGCTTCCGCCATGAGCGTATCCGTTTCTATCATTGTTCCCTGTTATAATGTTGCCGCTTATTTGGACCAGTGTATGGAAAGCCTGGCCGGCCAGAGCATGGAAGATATCGAAATCATTTGCGTCAATGACGGTTCTTCCGACCGTACGGCGGAGATATTGCGCGAATGGCGGGACAGGGACGGCCGCGTCCGGGTGATTGACCGGAAAAACAGCGGTGTTTCCGCGGCGAGGAACAGCGGCATGGAAGCGGCTGCGGGAAAGTATATCGGTTTTGTGGACCCGGACGACGTGGTGGAGCGGAATATGTTCCGGCGCCTGTTTGATGCGGCCGTGGAAAAAGATGCGGACGTAGCGGTGTGCGGATACCATGAGTTCTGCGACTGCGGAGGCATGGATATGCCTGAAAGCGGCTGGGCGCCGTCAGCCCGGGTTTTCCCGGAAGAAAAAGCGGAGCGGTTCCGGCGGGGGACGCCCTGGAGCCGGTGCGCGGGAACGGTGTGGAATAAGCTGATCCGCAGGAAGCTGCTGGAAGAAAACGGTGTGCGTTTCGTTCCCGGATTGCGCCAGGGGGAGGATTTGTATTTCTGTCTGATGCTGTTGACTGTTGCTCCGCGGCTCCTGATCCTTCCCGACCGTTTGTACCATTACCGGAGGGAACGCCCCGGTTCCGCCTCCTGCGGGCGGGATCCCCGCCTGGGGGATTTCCGCATGGATTTGATGGGCATGGAATCTCTGGCGCGTTTCTGGGGGGAGCGGGGGCTGCTTGATTCACCCGCCGCCTTCGGTCTGGTGGACTACTGCATGGAGTTGATGCGCAGGCATTTCATCATGAAAGAGGGAGCTTTTTTCAAAGCGTCTCCGGAAGACCGGGAAGTTCTGCTTTCCGGCTGGAAAAAGTGGCTGGAGCTGGTGGGCGCGGAGAACGTCCTTCCCCGTCTGGACCGGTGGGACCGGGCTTTTTGCCGCCTTCTGCTGGATTGCCCCCTGCGGAGCAATTTTTTCTCTGCCCTGCATTCCCGCCTGATGTCGTCCCGCAAGGGGCGCCGGGGGGCTTACTATACCCTGAAAAGGCACCTGATGAAGTGAAAAGGGGGAGATTCCCCCCTTTCCCTGTTGTTCCGGCGCCGCATGGGGTTGCGGAAAGGCGGAATGCCTGCCGGCATCCTACAGGCCCGTGTAGCACATCTGCTCTTTGAGCTGGGCCACCTGGAGGTCTTCCCCCAGATATTCCCCGATGGAGTAGCCGAAGAGCATGGCGGCGCCGGGGCCGTTGGCGGTGAGCATGTTGCCGTCCAGCACCACATTTTCATCTTTCACAATATGGGCGCCGGCTTCGTTGAGTTCCCGGTAAACGTCCTGGGCCGGGTAGGCCGTGACGTTCCTGTCCCTGACCAGGCCCGCTTTGGCCAGCACGATGGGGGCGGCGCAGATGGCGGCCACCAGCTTGCCCGCTTCATGCATTTTTTTGACCAGATGGATGACTTCCGGCGTGTCGCGGAGTACCCAGGAGCCCGCGCCGCCGGGCAGGATCAGGGCGTCCAGCTTGTCAGCATGGAGTTTATCCAGCATGGTGTCCGTGCTGACGGTTACTTCATGGGTGCTGACCACCTTGTCGGACTGGACGCCGGCAAGCACTACGTCCATGTTCAGGCGCCGCAGGATGTCCAGCGGAGCCATGAGTTCGATTTCTTCAAATCCGGGGGCGGCAAGTATGGCGACTTTTTTCATGGTTGGTAAGACAGGGGGAGGAAGAGGAACGTTCAAGGAAAAGAGCAGCATGTTCCGGTAGCCCTACAGGAGGAGAAGAACCGGGTTTTCCAGCAGGGTTTTGAATTCGGCGGCAATGTTGGAAGCCTTGCATTCCGGCAGAATGCCGGCGTTCACGTACAGGGTGACGGGCAGGATGAGTTTGGACACGGGGCGCCCCGCTTCAATGCCCGTTTTCGGCGTGGTGCCTCCTATGCTGATGATGCTGTGGGGCATTTCCGGCAGCACGGCGCGCTGGCCTGCCACGTTCACGCCGCTGTCGCAAAGAAGGATGTTGGGCGCGACGCTGCCCGCGGGGAGAGGGCCTGCCGCGGGGGCGGCCAGGCGTTCCATGGCGATGTTGTAAATCGTCTTGCCGGAGGCGTTTTCAATGAAGACGTATTTTTCCCCCTTGTCCAGCACCATGAGCAGTTCCGCGGCGGCGTCTCCGGCCAGCCATTCCGGC
>OBVA01000418.1_pt1 | contig 18825 bp, 15 predicted proteins | sample 1495021 | NCBI WGS metagenome assembly OBVA01 (sample SAMEA2579965, study PRJEB22360) | human gut metagenome | biome: human gut; feature: human-associated habitat; material: faeces | place: Denmark | collected 2008/2010
GGAGCCGCGGCGGGAATCGAGAAGAGCTGCTCGGTCACGGGCGTAACGGGCTTCGTGGCCACGGGCTGCGCGCCGGCGCCCTGCGCTCCCATGACAAAGCTAGGCAACGTCAGGTCGCGGGCGCTTCTCTTGGCTGGTCCTTGCGTCATACGTGGTCTCCCTGGTCATGTGCGCGGAAACCCGATGGCGAGACCGGGGCGAAGACCCCAGCCGCGAAGCCAGAACGAACCGCGTCGCGAGATTAATCGTTCCTAGTCTAACCGCGACCGCGGACAGAAACTCAAAGCGCCTAGAATGGACAGATACTGACTAATCCCGCATCTCTTTGCGACGAAAGGAACGCTATGCCCAGGCATCGAGTCCTCTACTACGCCCTCCCCGAACACCTCGACTTTGGACACAAGGTCCTTTCCCAGAAGCCCTACGCCGACGCCATCGACCTCGTCGGTTGCGTTCACGCGCCCTACTGCTCCCCCACCGCCGAGGAGCTTGACGGCATGGAAGCCGTCATCGGCGAGTTCATGCCCGTCGACACCGAGTGCGCGGCGCGCATGGAAGCCGCCGGCGTGAAGCTCGTCGCAAGCATGTCCATCGGCACCAATCACATGGACCTCGCCGCCCTCCGCGAACGCGGCGTCACAGTCACGAACTGCCCCGGCTACTGCGCCGAAGACGTGGCGACGCATGCCCTCGGCCTCACGCTCGACCTCTTCCGCAAAATCACGTTCCAGAACCGCTCCATGCTCGGGGGTGGCTGGGACCCCGTGGAGGGCTACCCCACCACGCGCGTCTCGAGAAAGACCCTGGGTCTCGTGTTCTTTGGACACATCGCGCAGTCGCTCGCCCCCATGGCCCGCGGTCTGGGCATGCACGTCGTCGCATGGGCGCCCACGAAGAGCGCCGAGACGCTCGCGGAGTTTGGCGTCGAAAAGGCCGAGACGCTCGACGACCTCCTCGTTCAGTCCGACGTCGTGAGCCTCCACTGCCCGCTCATCCCCGAGACGGAGGGGCTTATCGGCAAGCGCGAGCTCGCCCTCATGAAGCCGAGCGCGTATCTCATCAACACCGCCCGAGGTGAGGTCGTGGACGAAGACGCGCTCGTGGCGGCACTGGATGAGAGCATCGCCAGCGACGGAGAGTGCGGCATCACGGCAGCGGGGCTCGACACCCTCGCAGGCGAGAACGACGGCACGGATAACCTCAACCGCCGGCTCATCGAGCACCCACGCTGCGTGACGACGCCGCACTCGGCCTACCTCTCGCGCGAGAGCACCCTCGCACTCGCGGGCATGTCACTCGACTCCTGCGCCGAGATTTTGATTGAGGGCCGCACGCCCACCAACGCCGTGAACTAGAACTCAGCGCAGGCCCGCGCCTTTTTCGTCGCGGCTCCACGACCAGCCACTCCGCCTCTGCATCGTGGCGGAAAGAATTGCCGAGCCTTACGCGTGACCCAATTGGACTTCAAAACAAAGGCCAACCCGGGACCTGTCGCCCGGGCCGGCCTATTTAGAGCTACTTGCGAACAGCGCCTATTACTTCTTCAGCATCGACAGGACTCCGCCAACGGCGACGGCGGCACCAGAGAGAACGAAGAGGTTAAAGGCAATCTCCATGGCAAAGAAGCCATAGCCCTGGTCATCGACCTGACCCTTCCAAGCGAAGATGAAGCCAAGAAGGACCACGGCGACAACGATGCGAGCAATCGCGCCAGACTTGCCCTTCACAAGAAGGGAAACGACAAGCGCGATGACCGGAATAACGAGGAACAGGATGTTTGCGGCCTCGCCGTCCATGCTCATACCATAGACCGTGGTGCCGAAGGTCATCTGCATGGCACTCAACGTGGTGGTGGAGCCAAAGACGCTCAGCGAGATGATGGGCATGAAGAACGCCACGATGCCCACGATGGCAGCGACGACGGATACGAGCATACCGAGGTCGTTCGCCGCAAGGCCCGAAACGGCGGCGCCGGGCTTGATGGGCTGGACGGGCGGAACATAGCCAGTCTGAGGAGCGGCGGCAGGGGCGGGAGCGTCGCCGAGCTGAGAGCCGCAGCTCGCGCAGAACCTAGAGCCGTCAGGGAGCTGAGCTCCGCACTTAGGACAAAACATGGGACCCTCCTTGGTCATCGGAGTATTGGCCCCAGTATACACTCCGACAAATTGCCACCCGCGAACACGCGACCCCTATGCCATGCCAAGCGCCGGAGCGATCACGAGGAAGAACGCGAGCACGACCACGCCAAGAACTATGCGATACCAGCCGAAGACCTTGAAGTCATGCTTGCGCACAAAGCCCGTAAGCCACTTGATCGCAACGAGCGACACCACGAACGCCACGACAAGGCCCACCAGCATGATCCCCCACTCGTTGGCGCTCATCGCGGCGCCCTTGAGCGCGAACTTGACGATCTTGAGCAAGCTCGCGCCGAACATGACGGGAATGGCGAGGAAGAACGTGAACTCCGCCGCCACGGCACGCGTGCAGCCAAACAGCAGGCCGCCGATGATCGTGGACCCCGAGCGCGACGTGCCCGGCACAAGCGAGAGGACCTGGAAGCAGCCGATGCCGATCGCCGTCTTGTACGTGACCTCATCGACACTCGTAATAGCACCGAAGTCGGAGTCCTTCTCGGCAAGTTCATCGGTCACGCCCAGGGCGAAGTGCGCGCCGTGAGGGCGCTCGGCAACCATCTCGGAACGAAGACGCGCGCGCCAGTTCTCGATCAGGATGAACGCGATGCCGTAGACGATGAGAGCACCGACAACCACATAGGAGTTGTGGAAGTGCTCGTCCATGAAGTCATCGAGCGGCAGTCCGATGACTGCGGCGGGGATGCAACCCACGACGATCTTGCCCCAGAGGCTCCAAGTGGCACGACGACCCTCCTTGCCCTTGCTTGGGCTAAAGGGGTTGAGCTGGTGGAAGTACAGCACGCAGACGGAGAGAATCGCACCCAGCTGGATAACGACGAGGAACATGTTCCAGAACTCTTCGGTGACGTTCAGCTTCACGAACTCGTCGACCAGGATCATGTGACCGGTCGAGGAGATGGGCAACCACTCGGTGATGCCCTCGACCAGGCCGAGGAAGGCGGATTTGAGCAGGTCGATGGGGTTCATGGAAATCATTCAGGACCTTTCGATTTGAGCGCGGCGGGATGCCGCGATTGGTCGCGTGGCTGCAGCTGGCACAACTGGCATGCCGAAGCGGACGCGCGACGCCACCGAACGGGACGTCATCGCCGGGGTGGATGCCGCCGGAATGGCGCTGCCAAGGCGAGCGAGCAACCAGACGCGAATCGTCGGCGAGGCGGGAACTACGCCACTGATTATGATGCGCCGAACAAGCAAGGCGTCCATCGAACACCCGACGCAACAAACCCCACAGAACCAGACGCAGCCGATTCGCCCGCGGAACCCAACGTGCAGAATTGCATACGGTCGCCGTCCACCGACGCATTCGCCCGCACGTCCACGAGCCGCTCGAGATTCCGCAACAGGGGTATACCTAGGACATGACCGGACGCGGAACACCCCTATGCCCGGCCGGGGCTCTCAGGGGACCCCACCCAGAGAAACGAGGTACGTCATGGCAACCCTCAACGACATTGGATACAAGAAGGTATTCGTCTCACTCGATGGTTCTGAACAGCAGGACAAGGTGCTCGGCCGTGCCATCGTCGTGGCAGCAAACAACGGCGCAGAGCTATATATCGGCCACGTCATCGACTCCACGGTCCTCGAGACCGCTGGCGCCTTCCCGTCAGACCTCATTCCCGGCATGGACAAGGCATTCCGCGAGTCCATCGAGCCCCTCGTTACCGAGGCGAAGGCGAACGACCGCATCCCGAAGGTCGAGGTTCAGGTAAAGACCGGCCGCATCCGTGAGACCCTCAAGGAGGAACTACTCGACGTCATTAAGCCTGACCTCGTACTTTGCGGAGCACGCGGCCTATCGAGCATCAAGTACGCGCTTCTCGGCTCCATCTCGACGTTCCTGCTTCGCAACACCGGCTGCGACATCCTCGTCGTGAAGTAGCACCCGCTCCACGCAAACGCCTCACCTCACGGAACGTCAACTAGCAGGAATCACACAAGCGTCGTCGATGAACATCCCATCGGCGGCGCTTGGTCCTATTTAGCTGGGGAATGTGTGAAGCGGGCCGGTAAAAGGTAGACTACTATCTGTATGTCCTTAGATTCGAGTACAACCTCGTCTCTCGGACACGGGCCATCCGGCGTCGCGCGCCGCCTTGTCCAACAATAAAAAGGGGCCGGAGCGCGTGCGGTCCTAAGACTGACCTCGGGAGTAGCATGAAGAAACGCAACATGAAGGCAAAGGCGGTTCTGGCCGTAGTGGCCAGTGTCGTCCTATCCACGTGCTGCGCCCTGGCACTCCCCGCTCACATCGCCCTCGCCGCTTCAGTCGACGAGCTCCAGGCCAAGGTCGACGAGGCAGCCATGGCCTATGACGAGGCGACGGCCAAGGTCAACGAACTTCAAGCCAAGATCGACGAGTCGCAGGCAAAGATCGACGAGGTCACCGCCCTCCTCCCCGAGCAGCGCGACCGCGCCGCGGTGTCGATGAGCTCCATCTACAAGATGCAGCAGGACACCCCGGGTCTCGTGAGTCTGCTCCTTTCTGCCAAGGATTTCTCGGATTTCCTCACGACCTACCAGTACATCAGCGCTATCCAGCGTTCCAACTCCGATGACCTCAACGACCTCGTCAGCACGGAGAACGAGCTCGCGAGCGCCCAGCAGGCGCTTGCCGCCGCCAAGGAAGAGGCTGACAACCAGCAGCGTCAGGCGCAGGAGGCCATGAACCAGGCCCAGGCCGCGCTCGATCAGCTCAACGCCCAGATTTCCGCACAGGCAGCCGCCGAGGCAGCCGCTCGCGAGAACGCGAACACCCAACAGAATCAGACGCCCGAGACTGCCTCTAACAGCAACTCGAGCAACACCTCGAACGACAATTCCAACGCAGGCACCGACACTGGCAAGTCCGATCCGGGCGCAACCGACGGCTCCGAGGTCGAGACTGACGGCGAATGGATGATCGGCTATGCATCTGCCTACTCCGTCGCAGACAACACCGGCGGCGATTCCACCGCCTCGGGCGACATCCTCACGGACGACTCCATGACCGTTGCCGTTCCGCTGAGCCAGAGCTATCTGCTTGGTCGTACCGTTCAGATCCGTTACGGCGGCAGGACCATCACCGCAACCGTGAACGACGTGGGCGGCTTCGCCCAGTACGGCCGCGTTCTCGACCTTGCGGGCGGTTGCTGGAAGGCCTTCGGCTGCTCGTCGCCCCATGAGTGGGGCGTTCGCGCCGTTCAGTACCGCTTCCTGTAGCATCGGCCGAAAAAGCCCAGCACGGCCCCATCGCAACCAAAGCCCTTACGCAGTGAGATACACCATCGTGATGATCATCGCGAAGCCAATGAGGTCCGTCGGCGAGAAGGTCGTGCCGAGCCACAGGACGGAGAAGATCGTCGCGGAGATGGGCTCAGACGTACCGAGCATGTTCGCACGGAGCGGGCCCAGATCTTTCACGCCCTGCATGTAGAACGCGTATGCCAGGAAACTGCCTACGACGGAAATGGCAACGAGCGCCACAATGCCCGCGAAATCGAATGCCGGCACGTTCTCCCACGGGTGAATCAGGATGGCAAGGCCGCCGCCCGAGATGAGCATCGAGATGGCATTGACGACGGGACTGCCCCATTTCTCGAGAATCTTCGCCGGAACGGCAGAGTAAATGGCATAGGTCGTGGCGGCCGCAAAGCCCCAGAGCAAGCCATTGAGCGGCATGGCGAGCTTGCTGGGATCCCCTCCCGTGGCAAGCAGGAACGTGCCGCCAAGGGCAAGCGCGAGACCCAAGGATTCGCGGCGGCGCGGCAGACGCTTGGCAACCACGCAGGAGAAGATCATGAGCAGGACGAGCGAGAGCGCCTGGAGAACCGTAGCCGTCGCGGAGTTCGTGATCTTGATCGTCATGATGTAGCTGAGAGAGTTAACCATCATGCAGAAGGCCGTCGCAAAGAACAGACTGATGCCGGAGGACCTGGGACTAGTCCTGACCGCCTCACCAAGCTCGGCGAAGCACTCCCTCTCGCGCGGAGCGGCGAAGACATAGGCGAGGAACAGGAGCGATGCCGTGAGCTGGCGCACGCAGAGAAGCCACAGCGGAGTCACCCCATAGCCATCCATCAGGAACTTTGCGCATGTGCCGGAAAAGCCCCAGCATATACCGCCCAAAAGCGTGAGGAGAACGCCGCGCCTCACGTTGTTTGCCTTCGTCATTCGCTTCCCTTGCGTGATACAGTCAGTGCCAACAGCAACCTGTGAAAGGTACCATCATGTCTTCCGCATTTTCCACCCTTAATTTAAAGCTTTCTGTCGGTGGCATCTATCATGGCTTCACGGTCGAGACCGCCGAGGATTTGCCCGAGATTTCAGGCACCGCATACGTGATGCGCCACAATGCAACTGGAGCGCGCGTCATGTGGCTCGCCTGCCCGGATGGCAACAAGGCCTTCTCAATTGCCTTCAAGACACCGCCCGCGAACGACACGGGCGTCTTCCACATCCTCGAGCACTCGGTGCTGTGCGGCTCCAGCAAGTTCCCCGTGAAGGAGCCGTTCGTCCACCTGCTCAAGAGCTCGATGCAGACCTTCCTGAACGCGCTCACTTTCTCCGACAAGACAATGTACCCCGTCGCCTCAACGAACGAGCACGACCTCGAGAACCTCATGGAGGTCTATCTCGACGCGGTTCTCCATCCCAACATCTATAGCCGCCCACGCATCTTCGAGCAGGAGGGCTGGCATTACGAGCTGGGTGAGGCCGCGGACGAGGCACAGGTCGCAGACAGCGGCGAGACCGCCGAGGATGCGGGCACCGGCAGCGACGCGGGGGGCGCAAATGCCAACGCCGCGGGCCTCGCTACCCGTCCGCTTACCTGCAACGGCGTCGTCTACAACGAGATGAAGGGCGCTCTGTCGGACCCGGACGAGATTCTCATCATGGGCATCAACCGCCAGCTCTTCGGCGAGACGCCCTACGGTTGGGTCTCCGGCGGCGACCCTGCGGCAATCCCCTCCCTCACCTACGAGGAGTTCCTCGACACCCACGCGCGCCACTACCAGCTCTCGAACTCCTACTCGATCCTCTACGGAGACCTTGACATCGACGAGAAACTCGCGTTCCTCGACGAGCGCTTCATGGGTGCCGAGGACCGCCACGCAGGTGACCCCAACCCCCTGCCCACGTGCCCTGCGCGCGTGAGCGGCCTCGTCCAGATCCCCATGCAGACGACGCCCGACAACGCCTGCGTAGGCGTCGCCTACGTGTTCGCCCGCTCTTCCCAGCGCGAGCGCGTCCTCGCCGCGGACGTCCTGGTCGACGCACTCGTCGGCTCGAACGAGGCGCCGCTCAAGCGCGCCGTCCTCGAGAGTGGCCTCGGCCAGGACGTGAGCGGATTCCTGTACGACGGCCTCCTCCAGCCCATCCTCATCTTCGAGCTTAAGGGCGCCAAGCCTGACGTTGCCGAGAAGTTCCAGAAGCTCGTCGAGGACACCTGTGCCACGCTCGCCCGCGAGGGGCTTGGGCAGGACAACCTCGAGGCCTCGCTCGCCCAGGCGGAGTTCAACCTGCGCGAGGGTGACTGGGGCTACCCCGACGGCATCGGTCTCGCCATCCAGGCGATGAGCGGCTGGCTTTACGATGACGCGGACGCGACCCTCTACCTCCGCTACGAGGACGCTCTCGCCCACATGCATGAGGGCCTCGCGCAGGGCTACTTCGAGCGGCTGCTCTCCGAGGCCATCTGCGGGTGCGACCACAAGTGCCTGGTCGAGGTCGTCCCAACCGAGGAGGAGCGCTCCGACGAGGTTCAGCGTCTCGCCGCCAAGCGCGCTAAGTTCTCTGACGCCGAGCTTGCTGGCATCGCCCGCGAGGCGGAGGAGCTCCATGCGGAGCAGGCCGCCCCGGACGCCCCCGAAGCCCTGGCCACGCTGCCGCGTCTCGAGCTCTCTGACATCGGAGACGGCCCCGCCGAGCCCGAGACCGTTGCCGTTGAGGCTCCCGTCCCGTGCTTCCGCCACGACATCGACACGCGCGGCATCGACTACGCCTACTTCTACTTTGGCCTCGACAAGGTGGACTTCGAGGAACTCCCCTACGTGAGCGTGCTCGCAGGGCTTCTCGGCAGGCTCGACACGGAGACACGCAGCGCCTACGAGCTCGACACGATCTGCGAGTCCAAACTCGGCTTCCTCTCCTTCTTCACCGAGACCTACAACACCGAAGGTGACGAGACGAACGCCCATCCGAAGCTCGTCGTGGGCGCGAGCGCGCTCTCCTCGAACGTCGAATGGCTCGCGAAGCTGCCTGCCGAGGTTTGGTCTGCCACCAAGTTCACCGATCGCAAGCGCATCGCCGACATCCTCACGCAGCGCCGTCTGGGGATGGAGCAGTCCTTCGTGAACTCGGGTCACGCCGCGGCACTCTCGCGCGTGAACTCGCAGTTCATGGCAAGCTCCGTCGTCGCGGAAAAGCTTGGCGGCGTTGACTTCTACCTGTTCCTGCGCGATCTGGTCGACCACTTCGACGAACGCGCCGAGGAACTCGAGTCAAAGCTCGGCGACCTCTGCCGCCGTATCTTCTCCACCGGCAACTGCGAGATGAGCATCACGGGCCCTGGTGAGGACGCGAAGCGCTTCTGGGAGGCAGCCGACGGACTCGCCCTCTCAAGCGCCAACGAATCCGACAAGGCGCTCGTTGTGCCCGCGCCCCAGGCTCGTGCCGAGGCCTTCATCGTACCCGCCAACGTCTGCTTCGTAGCCGAGGGCATGCCCGGCCTCAAGCATGGCACCAAGTCGAGTGGCACTTGGCGCGTCGCGTCGCAGGCGCTCTCCTACGAATACCTCTGGAATGAGGTGCGCGTGCTGGGCGGTGCCTATGGCTGCGGCTTCCGTTGCACGACCGACGCGCTGCTCGAGATGTACTCCTTCCGCGACCCCGCCGTCGATCCCACGGTTCGCCGCTTCGAGGCGGCGGCCGAATGGCTTGCCAACTGGGAGCCCACGGACGAGGAGCTCGAGGGCTTCATCGTCGCGAGTGTCGCCGGCCTCGACGCGCCCGTGAAGCCGCGTCAACTCGGACGTAGGCTTGACGCCCAGCGTCTCTCCGGTCGGGGCGAGGACTGGCACGAGCGCCGTCGCTCTGAGGTGCTCGCCACCACGGCGGACACCCTGCGCGAGCTCGCTCGTCCCCTGACGGAGCTCCCCGAGAACCGTGGCATTTGCGTCTTCGGCGGCAAGGAGCAGATCGCCGCCAGCGCACTCGACCTCGACGTTCGCGAGCTCTTCAGCGCATAGCGAGGGCGTGTCCGCCGTCAAACGTGCGGGCGCCCCGCACGTCAGCTATCTCTCGTGCGGATCGCGCCTGTATGTCAGCTATGTCTCGCGCGAGCGACAACAACGAAATAGCGCCGGCTCCATACATCCCAAGACGGGCCGCCGAGCAAGCTCGGCGGCCCGTTCGTTTACCTAGAGGTGCTTCTGGTTTGGGACGCACCAAAGCGCAGCAGCCAACCGACACCAAACGCCACGGCCGCCCGACTGCAAACGCCAAAACGCCAGCAAAAGCAAGCGGCACCCTGAAAGCGGCAGCAAATACCGACGTAAAGTCAGCGGCACCATAGAGATGACAGCAAATTCCGACGTAAGGCCAGTGACAGACGTCGAAATAACCGCTGCGAAAAGCCACGCAGAAACTAAATTCCGCTGAGGTGGTCAAAAACACCATCTCGGCGGACGCTCATTGCCCGTTTCAAGACAATCCAGAGGACAAAGCCGTATGCATAAGGCTCCTCTTGCGCCCATGACGATCGCCGTCACTTAGCCCCAACGCGCTTACCTGCGGTTTCGTCTTTTAACTCATTTGGACCGTCATCTTGCGGTGACAAAAACCTAGAAATTCCGTCCGCCGCGCAATGGTTTTTGACCACCCCGGAGGAAATAAGCCTTTCGAAGTTGCCATCGAGATCGCCAGATACGACCCCTCCGCGCCTGCGGTCATAATAATATGCAGAAGACGGAATACTCTATGCATTTTCGAAGCAAACCGTCGTTTGATGGTCCAGTGGCGACCAACTGTGGCGGTCCCGCAACAGAGGGGGGGCGGTCGGCACATGCCGACCGCCCCCCAGCCAAAGCCAAAGCCAAAGCCAAAGCCAAAGAATGGCCATCTTTCCCAAGCGGGATCACGTTCAGCAGGCAGCCATCGCCCATCGACCCGGCCCACCGGGCAGCGATCACCCATCGGTTCGGTCCACCCGCAGGTTAGCACCCGCCCGACAGCCAACCCCGCCTAGCGCCCGATCAGGACATCCCCGAGTGAGCGCTTGGGCACATGGTGAACGCTCTCGGCATCACGCCAATAGTTAGTGGACCCGTCCGGGCTGGCGGAAAGGGGCTCAAGCACGACTTTCTCGGCGGGACGCCCCAACGCAAGCACCATAAGGGGCTCGACGCCCTCGCCCTCAAGGCCAAGGACTTGGGACACGCCGGCCTTGTTGAAGGCATGCAGCATGCAACCGCCAAAACCGGCCTCGACGGCGGCGAGCATGATGGTCTGAGCGGCAATTCCCTCATCGACCGAAGTCGTCGCACCATGGCCGGCGTCGCAGATCACGATATAGCCGGTAGGACGCTCGCCCTCCTCGGGACCGTCCCAATCCTTGAGGGCGCCAGCCCACTTGAGCTGGGAAAACACCATATCACGCTCGCTTGCCGAGCTCACAAGGCGAAAACGCAGCGGCATGCGATTGGCGCCACTCGCCGTGAGGCGCGCGAGGTTCGCAAGCTCGACGAGAAGGGTTCCGGGAATGGGATCGCCCTCGTCAAAGCGTCGATAGCTACGGCATGCTCGTACCGTCCGCGCGAAATCACCAAGGTCAAAGTCTTCCTCGGCAAGACGTGCCAGCTCATCAGTCTCGCTCATGGTTCCCCTTTCTCCGCACGTGGGTTTAGCACTTAGTCAATCAGGTCATAGTGACGCAGAGCCAGAGCGATGCCGTCCTTGTCCACGTCCGTCGTCACGTAGTCCGCAGAGGCCTTGGCGTCATCAGTCGCATTGCCCATCGCCACGCCAATCTCGCAATATGCGAGCATCGTGGCATCGTTGCCGCCGTCCCCGAAGGCGATCGTCTCCTCGCGAGAGAGGCCCAGGTGCTTGAGGGTGGCCTCGATGCCCTTGGGCTTGCTGCTCGTGGACGGAACGACGTCGCAGAACAGGTCGCACCAGCGGGTGATGATACAGTCGTCCATGACATCGGAGACCTCATGCTCCTCGTCCGGGCCAACAAACGCACAGAACTGGTAGACAGGCTCGCTAAGCGCCTCGGAGAAATCGAGCACAGGGTACTCAAAGGCAACCATGCGCTCAAGCTCGCGAACCTTCTCCGAGCGACGGTTGCAGAAGACGCCATTGCGGTTGAGCAGCAGGGCATCGAACATGCCGTTCTCGACGCACTTCACGAAGCGACAGGCGATCTCATGGTCGATGGGCACGTCCGCGTAGACGCCGCTCTCGTCATAGCACATCGAGCCGGTCATGGTGACATAGGCATCGAAAGCGTCGTCAAAGCCCGGGAAGCCGTCCTTGATGCACCAGGGGAGCTGGGCCGTCGGGCGGCCGGAGCAGATGCAGCACTTGACGCCGCGCTGCCTGAGCTGGACGAGCGCGTCCTTGGTGCTTGCGGGGATGAGATGGTTGGTCTTGTCCGAGAGAAGCGTGCCGTCGATATCGAAGAATGCAGCCTTGATCACACGAGTTCCTTTCTGCCCCTTGGTTCAATGCCTAGCATAGCAGCGTGACCGGGCAGCTAAAACATGTCCGCAACGACTCGTACAATGTCGTAACCAAGACTCACGAGGGAGGGCGCATGGAAGAAATCGACACGAGCCACGGCAGCATAGGCAGGGGCGGCACATCGGGCTTCGTCAGCTCCCGCCATGGCGAGGGCACCGCACTCTCCATTCTGCGCTCCACCTTCGGCTATGAGGCCTTCCGCCCGCACCAGGCAGAGATTGTCGACGCCGCGCTCGCCGGTCGCGACGTCTTAGCGGTAATGCCCACCTCGGCAGGCAAATCCATCTGCTATCAGGTCCCCGCCCTCGCGCTCGGCGGCCTCGCCCTCGTGGTGTCCCCGCTCATCTCCCTCATGTCAGACCAGGTGGCGGCACTTCGTCAGGCCGGCGTGGCCGCCGCGTGCCTCAATAGCGCGCTCGGCGCAGAGGAGCGCCGCGAGGTCCTCTCCCAGGCCTCCCGCGGAGAGCTCACGCTGCTTTACGTCGCGCCAGAGCGTCTCGATGACCCTGCGTTTCTCGATATGGCAAGCAGGCACGGCGTGGCGCTGCTCGCCATCGACGAGGCGCATTGCATCTCGCAGTGGGGCAATGACTTCCGCCCTAGCTACCAGCGCATCCGCAGCTTCATTGACGCCCTACCCACGCGTCCGCCCGTGATGGCGCTCACCGCCACGGCGACACGGCAGGTTCGTGATGACATCGAGGCATCGCTTGCCCTCCGCGACCCGCTTCGCGTCGTGGCGAGCTTCGACCGCCCAAACCTCTCCTTCTCCGTCGAGCGCCCGTCGAGCCGCGCGGATAAGAACGCCGCGCTGCTCGAGTTCGCACGCGCCCGCGCGGATCGCTCCGGCATCGTCTACTGCATGAGTCGCCGCGCCGTCGAGGAGGTGCGCGACGCCCTCTGCAAGGCAGGCCTTGCGGCGACGCGCTACCACGCCGGCCTTTCGCCCGAGGAGAGAGAGCGCAACCAGGAGGATTTCCTCTTCGACCGCAAGACGGTCATGGTGGCGACGAATGCCTTTGGCATGGGCATCAACAAGAGCAACGTGAGCTACGTCGTCCACTACAATCTGCCGCTCTCCCTCGAGAACTACTATCAGGAGGCAGGCCGTGCCGGCCGCGACGGCACGCGCGCGGAATGCCTGTTGCTCTATTCCCCGGGAGACGTCCACACCGCGGAGTTTCTCCTCTCGCGCATCCAGCGCGACGACCTCACGCCAGAGCAGCTCCAGACGATGCACGAGGCAGACGAGGCACGCCTCCGTCAGATGGTCTTCTACGCCACCACGACGGACTGCCTGCGCTCCTTCATCCTCCGCTACTTTGGCGAGGAGGCACCTGCCTACTGCGGAAATTGCGGCAACTGCCTAGCAGACTTCGAGGAGGTCGACGAGCGCACGAACGCCCTCAAGATCCTGAGCTGCGTCGCGCGCGTCCGCCAACACGCAATCGCAACCAATAGCCCCGCCACGGGCGTAGGCGCGGGCGCGCTCGTCGACATCCTCCGGGGATCGCGCGCCGCAAAGGTGCTCAAGCGCGGTTGGGATTCGCTCTCCACCTACGGCATCATGTCGGAGGTGCCCGTGCCGCGTATCCGTGCCATCATCGACGAGCTCGTCTTTCGCGAGTACCTCACGCGCTCGTCCGGCGACTTCCCCACCATCGAGCTGGCAGGCCGCGGCGTGGTGTTCATGAAGGGGGACAAGCCCTTCATCATGCGCGTCGCCAAGGGCAAGCCCCGCGCACCCAAGCGCGGCGAACGCCGCACGCGCAGGGCGCGCAACGCCGGCGAGGAGATGCTCGACCTCACGCCCGAGCAGGCAGAGCTCTTCGAGCGCCTACGCGAGCTTCGCCTCTCCATCGCGCGCGAGCAGCAGGTGCCGCCCTACCTCATCTTCAACAACGCCACGCTCGAGGACATGTGCCGCAAGCGTCCCGTCAGCGCAGAGGACCTTCTCGAGGTCTCCGGCGTGGGCGAGAAGAAGGCGGAACGCTACGGGCAGGCCTTTCTCGACGCTATCGCCCAGGAGGCATAGGGGCGGCAAGGACACACGCCGGCAACCTGCGAGAGCACTGCCTCCGCTACAATCTGCATCATCCAACACGCACGCGACGCCGCTTGCGGCACGAAGGAGTAACCCATGCGCACCGTGAACGTCGGTATCATCGGACTCGGCACCGTGGGTGGCGGCGTCGTCCGTCTCATCAATTCCCACCACGACGACTACGTCGCCAACTATGGCATCGACCTCGCCATCACCCGCGCCTGTTCCCGCAGGGTCGAGTCCGCCCGCGCCTGCGGCCTCCCCGACGAGGCCTTCTCGACCGATTGGCAGGACGTCGTAAGCGACCCGGACGTCGACGTCGTCGTCGAGCTCATCGGCGGCGAGCACCCCGCGACCGAGATCTACGAGGCAGCCTTCGCCGCCGGCAAGCACGTCGTCACCGCCAACAAGGCCCTGCTCGGCCGTCATGTCGAGGCCCTCGCCGCCAAGGCGCGCGAGAACGGCGTCCAGCTCAAGTGCGAGGCCAGCTGCGGCGGTGGCATCCCCATCGTGAGCACGCTCGAGCGAGACCTCGTGGGCAACAAGGTCCTCACCATCGCCGGCATCCTCAATGGCACCACGAACTACATCCTCAGCCGCATGGAGTCCGAGGGCGCCGATTACGCGGACGTCCTCGCAGACGCCCAGGCCAAGGGGTACGCCGAGGCTGATCCGTCCGCAGACGTCGACGGCTTCGACGCCGCTAGCAAGACGGCCATCCTCGCCTCCATCGGCTTTGGCACGCGTGTCACCACCGATGACGTCTACCAGCAGGGCATCCGGACCATCGCCGCCGAGGATATCGCCGTGGCGCACGAGCTGGGTTACACCATCAAGCTGCTGGGCATCGCCCGCAACACCCCCAAGGGCGTCGACGCGCGCGTTCACCCCACGATGATCCCGCTCGACCACCAGCTCGCCAAGGTTTCCGGCGCCATGAACGCCGTCTACGTGGTGGGCGACGCCGTGGGTGAGACGATGTTCTACGGTGCCGGCGCCGGTTCCTTCCCCACGGCGAGCGCCGTCGTGGGCGACATCATGGCTCTCGCAGACCCCATCTCCAAGGGCGCCACGCCGCTGCCCGAGGCAGAGCCCTTCTCCCACACGCTGCCGCTGCGCTCCATGGACGATCTCGAGACGAAGTACTACGTGCGCCTCACCGTGGCAGACCGCGTGGGCGCCCTCGCCGAGACGGTCAACGTCTTCGCGAAGCATGACATCTCGATCTCCCTCATCAACCAGCTCGAGGATGCCTCTTCTGACAGCGACACCTGCTCCGTCATCTTCCTGACGCACAAGGCGCTCGAGAAGAACATGCAGGCTGCGGCCACGGAGCTCGCCGAAGCGGAGTGTGTACGCAAGGTCGCCAACGTCCTGCGCATCGAGGACACCGATGCCTGGTCTGACGGGGTTATGGCGAACTAGGACAAACCAAACCGCTCAGCCCAGTCGCAATGGCCGGGGCACTAGATTCAATCGCCAGAGCTAGAGCCAGCAATCTAGCCACGGAGCACGCCAACATACCGCGCGAGAATGACGCGCCGGCAGCTGCCAAGAGCAGGCTGCCGGCGCGTTTGCTTTATGCGCCGACCGCGCCATTTGGCTCGAACTATATGACGTATATGTCATATCTGCTGCTAATGACGTTGTTCTTGTGCTTGCTGAATATGACGTATATGCCATATTCGCTGTTAGATGTGCTGAAAGGGAACTTACCTCTCAATATGACTTATATGTCATAAGGCCAGGTAGATAAACCCGTCTCCATGCAGCTATCGTTTGTTGTGAATATGACTTATATGCTATATCCGCAGCTCAGAAGCGCACAAAAGGGGGCTGCCGCCCATCCGGACAGCAGCCCCATCAAAGTAGTCCCTGTTGACTCGTCGCTAGCAAGCTCCCGTAAGGCGCGCCTTCGGCGGGCGAACCAGCCCCGAGACTTGCGCCTTACGCCAGAGCAGCCTCAATGGCGGCGCAGAACGCCGGCAGGTCATCCGGGCAGCGGCTCGTGATGAGCGTCTGACCGTCAGAGTCATCGACGTGAGCCTCCTCGTCGACCCATACGAAACCGCCGTTCTCCATGTCAATGCGATTGAACTCGCAGCTGGTCACGGTCTTGCCCTCGGCAACGCCGGCATTCACGAGCAGCCACGGGCCGTGGCAGATGCACGCGACGACCTTCTTGGCCTCCATGAACTCGCGCATGATGCGGTGCGCCTCCGGATTGATGCGCAGGCGATCCATGTTGACGGTGCCACCGGGAACAATCAACACGTCATAGCCCTCAGCCCCAGTCTCCGCGAGCATCTTGTCAGGAACGACCTGCTGCGAGTCATAGCGGTCCCCCGTCACACAGTCAATCGGGTTCTGAGCTGCGGCGATATCAACCTCCGCACCGCGCTCGCGCAGGAACTCGACGGGCTGGAGAAGCTCGGGCTCCTCAGTGCCATAGCCCTCGACGATGACGAGAGCGCGCTTGCCAGTAAGATCTGCCATGGTATCCCCCTGTCCGGCGCCTAGGCGCCAACGCATACGTGCAATGGTGTAACGATACCCGCGCAGAAGGGTCGTCGGACCACGCATCCGCCAAATGGTTTGGGGGTATCGGCAAGGAGAAACCGGCATCGTGGGCAATCACGACCATTGGCACTCGCGTAGGCAAGGCCACTTTCCTCGCGAATGGGCAGCGGTCAATATCGGCATGCAGGGCAACAGCAGGCCCGCTTGAACGGCACCATAGCCCCGCGGTCTTTGGGCGGACGGGATGGTAAGGCCGTCTCACGTCTTGACCAAGGCGCTCACCGGGGAGACGATTGCACCCACACGCACACAGCTCCAAGGGGGACCATGAGGCAAACGGTTGTCGGCATATTGGCGCACGTCGACGCAGGTAAGACCACGCTCGCAGAAGCGATGCTGCTTGATGCGGGCACCATCCGCACCCGCGGGCGCGTCGACCGCGGCGACTCCCACCTCGACACCGACCTCATGGAGCGTGACCGTGGCATCACGATCTTCTCCTCCCAGGCGACCCTCGAGCACGCAGACACCGCGATCACGCTGGTAGACTCCCCCGGCCACGTCGATTTCTCCGCCGAGGCGGAGCGGACGCTCGCCGCCCTCGACCTCGCGGTGCTCGTCGTAGGGGCAAACGACGGCATCCAGGGTCACACCCGAACCCTCTGGCGCCTGCTCGAGCACCACGGCATCCCCACCATCATCTTCGCGAACAAGATCGACCTTCTGCCCGATGCGGGCTCCCCCGCCGAGAGGGACACCCTGCTTGCGGCCCTGCGCGCAAGGCTCTCCGAGGGATGCCTCCCCGTCGAGGAGCTAACCGGCGAAGCCGCCGCAATGACGGACGAGGTGGCACTCGAGGAGTTTCTCGAGGCGGGCACGCTCGACGACGCGACCACTCGGCGCCTCTTCGCCGAACGCCACGTCTTTCCGTGTCTGTTTGGCTCGGCCCTCAAGAACGAGGGCGTAACCGAGCTCCTGGATATCATCGCCGAGCTAGCACCCACCCACACTTGGCCCGACGAGTTCGCCGCTCGCGTGTATCGCGTAAGCCGTGATGACCGCGGCGAGCGAATCGCCTGGCTCAAGATCACCGGCGGCGAGCTCCGCGCACGCCAGCAGGTGAACGGCGCGGCAGACGGCGCCCCCTGGTTCGAGAAGATCAACGAGCTCCGCATCTACACCGGATCGCGCTTCGAACCTGTTCCGTGCGTCTCCGCCGGCGGCGTCTGCGCCGTAACGGGCCTCTCGCACATTCGCCCGGGCGATACGCTGGACGCCGAACCCGCGCCGGAGCGTCCCACCTTGGCGCCCGTCCTCACCTACGGCGTGCTCACGGGCGGCGCCGACATCCACACGGTGCTCAGCGCCTTGCGAGAGCTTGCCGAGGAGGACCCCATGCTCGCCGTCTCCTGGGACGAGCACCTGCAGGAGATTCGCCTGAGGCTTATGGGGGCGGTCCAGCTCGAGGTCGTCCGCGACCTCATGGCTCGTCGCTATGGCCTCGACATCGACTTTGGCCCGGGGAGCATCCTGTACGAGGAGACCATCTCGAGGCCAGTCATGGGAGTTGGCCACTTCGAGCCCCTGCGCCATTACGCCGAGGTCCATCTCCGCCTTGACCCAGCACCGCGTGGCAGCGGCGTGATGTTTGGCTCCGAGTGCTCCGAGGACGATCTTGACCGCAACTGGCAGCGTCTCATCCTCACGAACGCGCAGGAACGAGAGCTCGTGGGCGTTCTCACTGGCGCGCCCGTGACCGACGTTCGCATAACCCTCGTTGGGGGCCGCGCCCACCTCAAGCACACCGAGGGCGGCGACTTCAGGCAGGCAACCTATCGCGCGATGCGCCAGGCACTCATGATGGCCCGTGAGCTCGGCGAATGCGTGCTGCTGGAGCCATGGTACGCGTTTGAGCTCGATTTGCCCGCAGACAAGATCGGCCGTGCGATGTCTGACTTCACGAGGATGTCCGCACGCTTCGGCTCTCCCGAGCAGATGGGTGACGAGGCCCGGCTCGCAGGCGAGGTCCCGCGTCTGAGCTCGGCGACTACGCCTTGCAGCTCGCCGAATACACGAGTGGCCAGGGGATGATCTCTCTCGAGTTCTCCGGCTACGAGCCGTGCCACGACGCGGATCGCGTTATTGCGGAAGCGGGATATGACCCCGAGGCAGACCCTCCCAACACGCCAGATTCGGTCTTTTGCAGCCACGGCGCGGGGTATACCGTCAAGTGGCATGAGGTGCCGGAGCACGCTCATGTCGAGGTGGATCCGTCGCGGCTGCGCCCCTGGCGCTCGGCGGCGGAGGTCATGGGCGAGGCGGGGCGATAGAAGGCGCGGCTCGGCACGAGGGCATCTCGGCACGGGGCGTCTC
>OBVA01000424.1_pt1 | contig 18597 bp, 16 predicted proteins | sample 1495021 | NCBI WGS metagenome assembly OBVA01 (sample SAMEA2579965, study PRJEB22360) | human gut metagenome | biome: human gut; feature: human-associated habitat; material: faeces | place: Denmark | collected 2008/2010
CGGTCTCGAAGTCGCCTAACAACATCAGCTCCAAGCCCGGTCGCTGTGTTGTTTGCACGGCTGAGCCCCATCTGGCCTACGATTGCTCCGCCTTGGCACTGAGATCTTTAATTACCGACAACGGGTTTCTAGACAACGGGGATCTATGAGTAAACAAAAGATGGACGAATTTTCCTCGTGCAAGGAAAATCGCCCATCTTTTTTACCAGTTTTAACTTTTTCAATTCTGCTACTTTGTTTAAACTCAGCTTTTCAACCCGGCTAGGCTTTCAAAGGTTCCTTCAACATGCCATCAGTTGTTTTACCGCAGGACTGATAGCTTTCTAACAATCCCAGTTTCATGAAGACCGTCTGTTGATAAGCAATCTTCGCATTCCATTCAACGGTTTCCAGAATTTCTGTGGCATGATGCAAGTCTTCAGAAGTGATCAAAACACCATGGCTGTTTAAGAGGAAGATGTGCTCTTTTGCCGCATCTCCGACTTCCTTCAGGCCATTGTAGACCGTGTCTGCAAGTTCCTTGGAGCAGGCTGGTGCGTATGGCAGTACCCGAATCGGACCAACTTCTTCAGTAACTTCGGTGACATTTGGCATATCCAATCCAGCTGTTGCCCAGAACATGGATTCTTCAGCATGGGAATGATAGACACAACGGATCTTGTCGTTGGCCCGATAAGCTTCTTCATGCATGTTGATTTCACGGGTCAGACGACCAACGCCGTCAATCAGTTTGCCGGTTTCAAGATCAACCACCAAGATTTGAGTTGGTTGCAGCTTGGCATACCAGGCTTCAGACATCATGGTTGGCGTCATAATCAGATAATCTTTGCCAGCTTTAATATGAATATCCCCGTAATCAAAATCCTTGTCAGGGGTGATCCGAACGCTAATGTTGCCACCTGCAACATTGGTATTCTTCCGCATGAACATTTCGCGGGCCACTTCGACTAAATCTTTCCGCTCATTTTCAAAGACATATTGTTCGGTCATTTTGAAATTCCTTCCTTATTTGTCCGACGCGCCAATAACTCTTCCCGTTTTTTTTCAATCTTTTCCTTGCGTTTGCGATCATAATCGCCAAACAAAATTGGATTGACTTTGACGTAAAGGATCACGGTGGCAATTCCCATCAAGAGACATAACCATGTGTTACCGCCTAGCAAAGCAATTGATATCCCAATCGTATCTAGGAAAACCAAGAATGATGCTAAGGTTTTACTCACCTTTATCACCGCGTTTCTTATCATGACTGGTCTGACTGAAATCCAGTCCGCTAATGTCATTCAAATCAACATCATCAGCTGTATCATTTTGCTTATCTTTGGTAGCCTTCTTTGATTCGTTCGACGCTTTCGCATCGCTGAAGTCCAAACCGCTGAGATCGCTCAGATCAACATCGGTAGCACCATTGCTGGTTGAAGCCGGTGCTGTTGGCGCAGCTGCGGCCGTGACCGGCACTAGTGCACCGTAACGTTGACTCGGTAACTTGATCTTGATTTGATCGCGGTACAACCAGATGAACCCGAGTGTCCAAAGCACCGCCAGCGCGATTGCCCACCACTGACCATTGAAAGCTTGCGCGAAGAACAAGCGGAAGTCCGGCCCTTCAAATGTGGACCATGAAAGTTGCTGACCAGCCTGAACTTTAACAGTGCCGGTTGATTTGGCCAGGTTCGTGATAACTGGCGCAAAGTACGTGGCACCATATAAGAAGATCGGCGTAGTAATGATGCCCAATGTGATCATCCGCAACAGGTTTGCCCCAGTCAGTAACAACGCAGCGTTAACAAAGGACAAGTTGATGATGCCAGCGAATGGCAAGACGGTGTTGTGCGGCAAGATCATGGCGAAGACCAACATGATCGGCACCAGAATGATCACCGTAACCCACAATTCGTTACGTCCGGCAAGGATTGGCCAATCAAGGCCGATATAAACCTCACGACCTTTAAAGTGTTTCTGCATGAAGCCGCTCATCGCATCAGCAATTGGTGATAAGGCGGTCATGAAAAGTTTGGAGATCATTGGGAATAAAGTCATCGCAGTTGCCGCTTTAATCGCTAAGTTCAAGGAGCCAGAAACGGAATACCCGGCACCAAAGCCTAATAGCACCCCAATCAAGGCACCCATGACGGTATTGTCACCCCAGACACCAATTCGCTTTTGCAACGCATCAGCGTCAAACGGCTTGTTCATAATCGGAATAAAGTCAAGCAACTTATTAAGCGGTTGCAAGATGACCGCGAATAAGGTGATAAAATGCGGTACTGTGACACCCGGCATGCCTGTCAAATCCTCAATATGCCGTTGCCACATATCACCTGCTTTCAGTTCGAAAACAATTTGAATCCCGGCAACTAAGAATCCGAAGAAGGCATTGTGCGTAAAGTACAAAACAACGACGTAAGTGAAAATCTTGTTCCAAACGTTCCACATATCAACGTTCAGGGTTTTGGTCCAGTTGAACGTCAACATCACGAAGTTAATAGCTAATAATAACGGGAAAAATAGGAACGCGGACTTGTACGACCAAGTGATGGCAGCAACCCCGGTCCAGCCGGCATCAATCGCATTCAGGCTCAAATGGAAGAGCTTGGACATGGATTTTGCCGCTGGTGAAATAGCCTCCATCATGTAGTTAACGACCAAGGTCATGCCGGAGAAAGCAACCCCCAAGGTCAAAGCGGCCACAATTGATTTTTTGAACTTCAACCCGGCAACCAGACCCAGAATCAACATGATCAATGGCACGAAGACCGGCCCACCCAAATTCAGGATATAATTAACGACGTCTTTTAAGATTGTCACGATTTTCCACCTCCTCTAGTAGAATGGGCTGTTATTTCCCAGCAGCCTGCATGTTCTTCAATGCTTGAACAATTTCTTTGTAGGATTTTTCAGGATTCATGTTCATGAAAATCGGCATCCCATTCACAACAGCGATGTTATTTTCCTTGGCCAGTTCCTCCAACTGTTGATTCGGTTTAGCGATCCAGACATACACATCATAGTTATGCAAAATTTCCGGTAACTGTTTGAAATCCGTCGCATCAACCGAAATGCCTTTAACGTTATTGGTTTCAAAAAAATCTTTGATTCGACTAGCGGTTGCTTCGCTGGAAGCTACACCGGAACCACATGCAACAACAATTTTAGCCATAATATTTTGCTCCTTATTTTGATTGGATCAGTTATTTGTTAGCAGCTTGTGTCTTGAACGTATCGACAAAGAATTGATACATTGCTTCAGGATCAGTCGTTGCCTTGAACTTGGCGACAAACGCTTTGTCTTGCAACAGATCCATGAAAACCTGCAATAACCCGACTTGTTGACTGGCATCGGTGATCCCCAAGAAAAACATCGCCGTTGCATCCTCAGGCTCGTTGTAACCCATTTGCAGTACTCGAACTGGCTGGGCATTTTTGACGATAGCCATAAACGGCTCGTTCACGTTCTCAGGATCGGCATGCGGTAACATGACCGAGATCTCAGGAAAAACAACCCCAGTCGGGAACTCATCTTCGCGTTTGTTAAGGGCAGCTTCATAAGTGTCCTTAGCATACCCAGCCGCGCGAATCTTCTTGGCAACATCTCTAAACAGTGTTTTTCGATCGGCAGCGTTTTCGTTGAGAAAAATTAAATCTTTGTGAATCATTGTGCTATAGTCCATCTTTATATCACCTCATCTTTTCGAGTGGCCTTAGCATTTGGAACTTTTTGAACCTTTCCCTTGTTTCCAAAGCTAATGATAAAGCGCTTACAGCCTTTTGTCTACGCTGTTAAGTGGAAGTCATCAAGGTTGACAATGGTTCATGAAAGCGGTTAAATTTTGTTCAGATAGATTCATAATAATTCATAAACTGGAGGTGTTAACTGTGTCACAAAAACCAGCTAAGTTTGAAAGACTAAATGACATCATCAGAATTTTGCGTGAAACACCGCAAATTAGTGTGGCTGAACTCAGTCGACAAATATTCACAAGTAAGTCCACCTTGCGTCGCGATTTGATTGAGCTTGAAAACACTAACATCATTCAACGCCAATACGGGATGATTCAGCTCCTGCAAGGTAACAACATTGAATTCACCTACGAAAAGCGCCGCAACGAGAATGCGCGGCTCAAGCGGATTATCAGTCATCAAATTGCTGACAAGATTCCTAGCAACGCCGCCTTTTTCATTGACGGCAGTTCAACTTTTTTCAGCTTACCTGAACTGTTGCACAATCAAGTCGGCCTGCATGTGATTACAAACAACGTCAACATGGGGCTACAATTCAATTCACTGAACAATATCGAAACCATTATCATTGGCGGTAAAATGGCCCCACGATCAGCTTCGACCCTTGGCTCAACGACCATCGAGGAAATCCAGAGTTTCCATCCGGACTTTGCGCTGCTTTCGACCGGTTCCATCGATGCAGGCGGCATTTATGTTGCCGATCCAGAGCAAGCAGCAGTCAAAGAAGCCATGATTGCCAATGCCAAGTGTGTTATCTTCGGCATTGACTCAACTAAGTTTGATCAAAGTGACTACATTCGCATTACGAACATGAATCAAATCAACGAGGTAATCACCGATAAGCGTCCATCCGCAGCCTACCGGGATTTGTTTGCAAACAATCAGATTAAGCTCACCTATCCCAATGGCCATCACGTCCACTCTGATCAGTAATTGACACGAAGCTATCCTCTCGATCCGCTGTGTCACACAAAAAGCAGATTCATTAGCCGCTACATACTGCGGTTGATGAATCTGCTTTTGTTATTTTTCCTAGGAGGTCATTCAAGCGGTAGCAAAAACTTAGACCTTCAACGACACTTGGCTAATCAGTGACTCCCCATGCAGAAAGGCTGGGTTCGGTGTCAGATCAAAGCGATCAGCTAACTGTTCCAAGTTTTCATCGGTAATTTCGTTAATGATGCGACCACCTTGAGCTTGAATAGCCGTGTAAATCGTGGCAGCTTTTTCAACCGTTTCGATCAGGCCATAGGTTTCATCGATGGAATCGCCAGCGCCGAAAATGCCATGTTGCGGCCACATCACGATGCGGAAGCTGGCCATTTTATCTGCTGTGGCTTGGCCGATTTCATTGGTGCCAGGCGTCATATACGGCAAAACCCCAATGCCTTCAGGGAAGACGACGATGGATTCGGCCTGCATTTTCCACAAAATGCGGGAAATCAGTTTTTCTTCTAGTGGCAAGGTGAAGGACATTGCAACCAAATTGGTTGGGTGGCAATGCATCACGATGCGCTGATTAGGGTCGACCTTTAGTCGCTGAATGTGCGTCATCAAATGCGCTGGGAACTCGCTGGTCGGCTGCCCACCGTCATTGAAGCCCCAGAGTAAATCAACGCTCTGGCCATCCTTGGCAATCTGAACCAACCCTGTATCGCGATCCGGAAAATCCCTCACATTCTTGAAGTAGCGGCCAGTCCCTGTCACGAGGAAATATTGGCCAGCAAGCTTGCTAGCATCGAATTTGATCGGGATGTTGCGTTTAACATCGTGAACATCCCCGTATGGCGCGATTTCCGCTTCGGTCAGGCGATAGCTGACATTACCGCCATTACGTTCATCCCAGCCATGTTGATAGAGATTCCAAGTAACTTTACGCATTTGCGTCACATAAGGCGACTCAACAAAACTTTGGGTATATTCAGGATTGAGAAACTGTTTCTTATTATCCATTAGACGTTTTCCTTTCTAAACTGACGGCTTAGTGTACCAAGTTGATATCGCGCTTGAACTGAACATCTTTTTCATACTGGTGAATGTTGTTCATCCAGTCGAAGCCGACTGGGGTGTTGTGATCCTGGCAGAACTTGTCCCAAACCGCACCGAATGGGAAGGACTTCAGTTCTTCGGTTTCAATCAAACGGGTCGTGAAGTCAGCTTCGAGTTCATCCTTCTTCAACTGATCAATCGGTGCCAGCATCGCTTGCAACAAACTCTTTTGGGTCGCGCGGGCACCAACAACCCATGCAGCAACCCGGTTAATGGTGGCATCAAAGAAATCAAGGCCGATGTGCGTCCGATCAAGATAGCCATCACGAACCAAGGAACGGGTAATGCGAATCAAGGCATCGTCCATGATGACAACATGATCGGAGTCCCACCGAACTGGACGGGAAACATGCATGAACAGCCCTTTACCGAATGGGAAGAAAGCACTGAACTTGTCGGAAACATCTTCAGTTGGGTGGAAGTGGCCGGCGTCAATTGTCCAAAGCTTGTTGCGACTGATCGCATAGTTTTGATAAAACTCGTGTGAGCCCGTCGTGTAGGATTCAATCCCAGTGCCGAACAACTTACCTTCGAAGGATTCAACCGTGTTCTTTTCTGGCAACGGATCTTTGATAATTTCATCCAAAGCCTTCATCAAACGCAGGCGCGGGGTCTTCTTGTCAATTGGGTTATCCTTGAAACCATCTGGGAACCAGAAGTTGTTAACAACTTGACTGCCCAGTTTTTCACCAATATAGTTCGAAATTTCGCGGCTGATCTTGCCATGCCGAATCCAGAAATCGCGCACTTTTGGATCTGGCGATGATACCGTCATATTGTCTTTAACCATCGGATGGGAGAAGAAGGTGCCGTTAAAATCAAGACCGATATTTTCCTGCTTTGCCCAATCAATCCAATAGTCAAAATCTTCCGGCTCCAGTGTGTCGAGATCACGTTTCTTGTCGGTCACCGCATAGATCGCGTGCAATTGGACACGATGCTTCCCAGGAATCAGGCTGAGCGCTTCATGCATGTCCCCAGATAATTCATCCGGTGTGCGGGCAATGCCAGGATAGTTCCCGGAAACCCCAATGCCGCCAGTCAATTCTTGGTTAGGAAAAAGAAATCCATGAATGTCATCCCCTTGCCAGCAGTGAATAGATAGCGGTACCTTCTCCAATTCTTTCATAGCAGCGTCAGTATCGACACCGATTTCTGCGTAACGTTGTTTTGCGACTTCATATGCCTGATCGACTGCTTCTGGTTTAACCATGTGATAAACGCTCCTTTAATTTAAATAGTTTGACAGTGCTTGTTACCAACTTTAAAAACGACTTAATTCAGGTGGAAAACTTCATGCAGATCAACTGCCACGGGACTGTTATCCGGGTTGGTCTTCATGAGAGGCTTCATGTAAGCCCACCATTTCTTGCAGATGTCGGTGTTAGCAATTTCGTTATACTTGGCAACATCCGCCACCTCCAGATAGGCGAACAACTCACCATTAGCCTTGTTGAGATAGATTGAATAGTTCGTGGCACCATACGCCTTGAGTGTTGTTTTCATTTCCGGCCAAAGTTCGCGATGACGCTTTTCATACTCATCGTATTTATCCGGGTAGACATACATGATTTGGCCAATTCGTGCCATGTCTAAACCGCCTCCTTCGATTTTTCCGCTTTATCGATATCAACTGTTTTCATAAACGTCTGATATTTGGTGAAAACGTCTGGATAAGCCGTTGCATCTGGCGTATATGTCTTCAGGTCAAAGGATGCCTTGATCAACTTGCGGCCAGCCACAACATCCTTAACCGTTCCCGTGGTGATCATCTGAACTAGCAAGTTGCCAATCGCAGTGGCTTCGCTTGGCCCGGCAACCACTTGAACATTAGCAAGATCCGCAGTGAGTTGATTCATCAAGGCAACATTTGAGCCGCCGCCAACAATGTTCAAGGTATCGATCGGGTTGGCAATGATGGTACTCAACTTTTGAATCTCATTAGCATAGTAAAGTGCTAAGTTTTCATAGACAGCTCGGGTCAGTTCGCCAGGAGTTTCCAGCTTTGCCTGGCCGGTTTCGGCAACATAACGTTGCAACTCCGCGATCATGTTCTGCGGATTTTCAAAACGCTTGTCATTAATATCGATAAACACACGGAATGGTGCGACCTTATCAGCCATTTCGGCTAACTCTTTGAAGCTGTATTGATCGTTGAGTTCACGTTTGATGCACTGGACGATCCATAAACCCATGATATTTTTCAGGAATCGGTAAGTGCCGTATGCCCCCCACTCGTTGGTGTAGTTTTCTTTGAAGGCATCGCGGCCATTTTCTGGTGTGTTAAGTTCGGCACCCAATAAGGACCAAGTACCCGAGCTCAGGAACGCCCAATGATTACCAAAGCCTGGCGTGCCAACAACCGCGCTGGCCGTATCGTGAGTCGCAACCGTAATCACATCGGTTTCCGGAAGATCGTATTTCACATGCCACTTGTGGCTGACCTTGCCTAATGATGTCCCTGATTCAACCAATTCAGGGAATTGATCTTGCGCGACATTGACTTCTTTGAGGAGATCCTTATCGAACAAGCCTTGACGCAGGTTCAACATTTGGGTGGTTGAGGCATTGGTCACTTCAGTCACTGCATTGCCGGTCAAAACATACCCGATATAATCCGGAATCATCAGAATTTTATCTGCCTTGGCCAGATCATCACGTTCCTCGGTGTATAGCTGATACAACGTGTTAAAATTCTGGAATTGAATCCCGGTTTTTTCATAAATATAAGCCTTAGGCAGGTCGGTCGTTAGCTGGGTGATCGCCTGATTGGTGCGGGCATCGCGATAGCTGACGGGATCGTGCATCTTTTTGCCATCGTCACCGACAAGGACATAATCAACGGCCCAAGTATCAATCCCCAGATCAACTGAGGTATAGCCCATCTTTTTGACTTTCTCTAACCCGATAAAAATCTCATCAATGATGTGATCAATTTGCCAACGGTCATGGCCGTTTTCATTTTTGAAGCCGTTCTTGAACCGGTGAACTTCTGTTAACTTCAGCTGACCGTCAACGATTGCGCCAAGCATGAGTCGTCCGCTTGATGCGCCGATGTCAACTGCTACATATGCTTTCATGTGCTGCACCTCTCTTGAATGCATTTCCCAGCTTCGTAAGTCTGCTGGTTATGCTCTTTTCTAAACGCGTTCTCTGGCCCAGAAACCTACGCATAAGGACCTCAAGTCTAAGTGGCCCAAGCCCAGCCATTTAGGCTTGAGGCCACTTATACTCCGGTTTCTAACCGGGCCAGTTCACGCTCTTCACTTGTCTGGATTCATCATTTCTTGGGCGACGGAACTGCTCGCACCTTTTGCAGCAGTATCACGATCTGCTTTTGATTTTTCGTCGTCTGTCAAGAACTTGTCGCCATATTGTTCACGGGTGATTTCTTCAAGGCTCTTACCGCGCGTTTTGGGTGTCCAGATGGTACCAATCACGAGTGAAACGATCAGCAAGCCGACCATGAAAGTTCCGGCAACGGTGAAGCCTAAACTGTTCAAAATAGCTGGGAAGATGATGGACCATACGCCAGCGCTGGCACGAACGATGAAGAACATCACCCCTTGTGAACCAGCGCGGAACTGCGTTGGGAAAAGTTCTGTGGCCCATAATGCGTACCATGCTTGAGCGCCGATGCCTGCGCTGATTCCCCAGAGTGCTACGAACGCCCATAAGCTCCAAGATTGCGCCATGCCAGCATAGGTGAGGACAATCCAAGATGCAGCGGCCATGGCGGGACCGACAAAGAAGAAGATACGATGATTAGCTTTGTCGCCATACTTGGCAAAACCGAAATAAGTTGCGATTGCTGTCAGAATCCATAGAACTGCTTGCAACATGTTCGCTTCTTGGTTAGACAATCCACCAGCAGTTTCATAAACATACGGCATGAAGAAGCCCATTGCGCCGGCAACCAAGTTCCAGAACATGTAAACACCAACCAAGAAGAACAACCATTTGAGCGATGTCTTATTGGAGAACAAGGTACGGATGCGGCTTTTCGCCAGTAGACTTTTCATAGGCCTTCTGATCTTGCCATGCCTTGGACTCACCCAAGCCGCGTTGCAGCAGCCATGCAATGAAGGCGATCACAGTCAGCAAGCCGAACAATATCCGATTCCCTAAGAGACCTATTGGTGCCAATAGTGTCCCTAGAATGAAAATAACTGCAGGTCCTAATGACCAAGCAAACTGTGATACTCCGATGTTCTTAGCACGATTGTCATCCTGCGATGTTTCAGAAATATAAGTCCAACTGGCAGGCACCCCTGCACCAACTGCTAAACCAGTGATCAGGAACCCGGCAAGTAACATTGGAAAACTGCCGGCGAACATCACGAGAATCGTGCCCAACATATAAACCAACATGTCGTAGGTATAAATCAACTTGCGACCGAATTTATCAGACAGCGGACCGCCAATCAGTGCCCCTAGTGCTGCTCCAAAAGCATTTGCCGAAAGTGCGCCCAGCAACCCAACTTGGAAACTGCTGAGACCAAAATGCTGCGTCCACAGCGTCAAGCCACTGGCACCGGCCACAATACTGCCTGAATCCAAGAAATTCGTGATGGAAACGCGAATCGTGGATTTCAACGAGCTTTTCTCTGAAGCCATTGTGTTACCTCCTGAACATTTATGATTTTGTCATCGCTTACAATTCACATTTAATCGCTTACATGGTATGGTCTCAATGGCAGATAAATATCAGGAGTGGAACATAAGCACAGGAGGCTATCATGGAGTTATCGATTTTAAAACAGCTGCAAAGTTTGACAGACATTGAGAAGCAGCAAAAAGACCACCGCATCTTCAGCGACGATATTCCGCCAACCGCCATTGACCTTCAGGAGTCAAAAGCGGTTAATGTCCCGGTTTTAAATGATTACTTCTTCCGCAATCACGCCATCTATGTCAGCAAGCACAATCGCTTCGCCCCCTACCCGTTGCATAGTCATCAATTTTTTGAAATGAATTACATGCTGCAAGGACACGCTGATGAAACAGTCAATGGCGATCGCGTTCATCTGTCCCAAGGCGATGTGCTTCTATTGGATATTGGCAGCGAACATGCCATTGATGCCCTAGGTGAGAACGATATTCTCATCAATATTCTTTTCCGTGATCGCAACATCTCACTAGATTTTCTAAGTCAAATTCAAAGCCAGCAAAGCGTTCTTTACGACTTCATGATCAACCACTTAAGGGAGAAAAAAACCGAGAAACGGTACATGGTTTTCCGTAGTGGCATGCATGATATTCAGACGACATTGGAGCGCATTATCGAAGAATATTTCCAACCACAAGCCTTTAGTGACACGATTATCCAGTCGGAACTGACCGTGTTAATCGCTGAGTTAATTCGAGGGCATCGCCCAACCATCGCTGATCCTTCACCTGCGCAAAAGCTAGCCGTCAAGCTTTTGAATGATATTCATAAACAATATCGTGATCTTTCACTCGAAGACTTAGCTAGTAAATATGCCTACAACAAAAATTATCTCGGCAATCTTTTTTCAAAAGAAGTGGGCAAAACCTTCTCTGAAGCGTTGACGCAAGAGCGCTTGATCAATGCGCGACGCTTGATTCAGAACACAAAGAAGCCGATTAGCGAAATCTGCTTAGAAGTCGGCATTAGCAACAAAAGTTTCTTTTATCACAAGTATCACGATCTGTTTGGCAACACGCCAAAAGATGATCGACAGCACACTGGCGGCTATGTCTCACCCAATCACACCACCCCACCGCTGACGATTCTGTAAATCTGTTTCGATCGTGCTTCACAATTTCAGTCTTTCGCGCCAAAAATAAAACGTTTTCATAGTGAAACACAAAAAGTCAAGTATTTTTAGGGGCATATCTACAGGCATTGGTAAATGACGCTTGATAATTATATTTATTGTGAAAGAATGAACGTGTAATTAATTTATGCGAACGAGGGAGAGATTTTTATGAAGATCAAAGCAGCTGTTGTTGACGAAAAAGGTGCTGATTTCAAAATCCGGGATGACATCGAACTAGCGCCGATGGGCCCCGATGATTTGCAGGTTCACATGGTTGCCACTGGGATCTGTCATTCTGACGAAGCTTTGCGAATTGGCGATGCCGTTATTGGTTATCCGATCGTGCTTGGTCATGAAGGCTCCGGCATTGTTGAAAAAGTCGGACCAGAAGTCACCCAATTCAAGCCAGGCGACCATGTTGTCTTAAGCTTTTATGCGTGCGGTAATTGTAAGAATTGCTTGAAAGGCATTCCGACACAGTGCTTGAACTATGCTCACAACAACCTGTCCGGCACTCGACCAGACGGCTCTGCTCACTTCACGGAAAACGGCAAATCAGTTGCCGACATGTTCGATCAAAGCTCCTTTACCACCACCACCGTCGTTCGCGAACGTAATGCTGTCAAAGTCGATCAGGATCTCGATCTGCGCAAACTTGGCCCATTGGGTTGCGGCTATGTCACTGGTTCCGGAACCGTTTTGAATACCTTGAAACCAAAGCCAGGCGACACGATCGCGGTTACTGGTACCGGCGCCGTTGGTCTTGCGGCAATGATGGCTGGCAAAATCTCCGGCTGCACCAAGGTCATTGCCATTGACATCGTTGATTCCCGCCTTGACCTCGCCAAAGAACTCGGCGCAACCGATGTGATTAACAGCAAAAATGAAGATCCAGTTGCCGCCGTTAAGAAACTCACTGGTGGTTATGGCGTTGACTGGGCGGTCGATACCACTGGTGTTAAAGCGATTATGGAAGATACCATTCAGATGTTGGCACAAGGTGGTACGACTGCTACCATCGCGGTCACCCCACATCATATTGATGTTGACACTTGGAATGACCTTTGCGTGAACGACAAAAAAATTGTCGGCGTTAACATGGGCGATTCCATTCCGCAAATTGATGTCCCACGGCTGATTGAATTCTACAAACAAGGCATGTTCGACTTCGATAAGACCGAAAAGTTCTACAAGTTCGATCAAATTAACGAAGCCAATGCCGACTCCCGCTCTGATAAGACGATCAAACCGGTGCTAGTGATTGATGAAGATTATGTTCCGGGAAAATAAGTTAACTAAACCACGCATTTAGCCGCAGTATATAAAGGGACCTACCTGAGCAAAAATTGCTCAGGTAGGTCCCTTTGTCATATGAAAAAAATAGTATTTATTTTGTATTTATAATGACTAACCCTGTCAAGCATCAATTTACGCCTTCAGCTCGGCATTAATATTTTTAATAATAATTAACCAAAATCCTCGTGCTACAGTGATCTCAACTAATATTGCGAGGAGATCAGATCACGATGAACATGCCAAAGAAATATCTGTACGTTTTAATGCTCTTGCTAATAGGGGTAGGCATCTGCCTACTGTTAGTTGCTTATCAGGGTGAGCGGACAGTCGCACATTCAATGCCAACAGAATCGTCATCAGTGACCATCTACACCGCCTTGCCACTAGCCACCAACAACTATTACCGACCTTTCACAGCTGACTTGAAGAGTTTCAATTATCAGCTAGCTAAAGATGCCCCTGACAATGTGACCACCATCACCAAACAGCAGATGACAAATCCGACCAGCCGATTTACCTATGATGATATCTGGTTGCGCGATGTTGCACCTGTGATCACCACGCGGATGGTTAAGTTCCGCTATGCACCCAATTACTTGCCCAAAACAGACAGCAGCTATTTAGACCATCGCTTCCGCACTTGGCTCAAACAGCAGCACTTCAACTATCAAACCAGCAATCTGGTGCTCGATGGCGGTAACTTAATTTGGAATCAGCACGATACCGTCATTTTAACTGACCACGTTTTTGCAGATAATCCGAGCTGGTCTCGTAGCAACATTATAGATGAGTTGAGGTCAAAACTTGAAGTTAATCATGTCGTCATCATCCCCGGTGAACCAGGTGATATTCTTGGCCACGCTGATGGCATGGTTAAGTTTATTGACGCGAATACGCTTTATCTAAGTGATTTTCTCGGGGACACACAACTTGTTCAAACTGTGAAAAACAGAATCAAGGCAGCTCTACCAAATGCCAAGTTTGTCATTCTGCCATCTGCGTACACATCCAAGGGTCAGTACGACAAAAAGATCGCCTCTGCAAAAGGCCTGTACGTCAACATGTTGGAAACGCCTGATACGATTTACGTTCCTTACTATGATCTCCTGATGGATCAGCAAGTTCTCAAAATCGTTCGACAACACACGAAAAAGCACGTTGTTTCAATTAACGTTGCGAAGATCTCGACAACAGGCGGTTCTGTGCATTGTTTGACTTGGGATGTGCCGAATCGATTCAAGCTGATTCATTGATCAATCACCCATTAAATTATCAACCGCCCATTGAATGTCATAACTAAAGAAGCCTTCAGCCTATTTGCTTTCTAGCCACCAGCGAAAATGTCAACGGAATTTGTGGCAGATCAGCCGGCATCTGCCAACCATCCTCTTCCTGATTGAACGTCAGCATCGGCAATGCCTGCCAATCGGTGATGTGCTGCTCCCCCAGCGCTTCAATCGTTAAACCAGCCTTCAGTAGCACACTCGTTATTTCTTGAAAATCATGTGCCCAGTTGTGGTTGCGGGTGTGTTGGATTAGCCCTTTCGATCCCGCCGTGTACGAACCATCTGAATCGTAAGAGATTTCGGCCCCGCTAAAATAATTTTGCGTGATGGTAAGCCCGTCATTATCCAGTGCGAACAAAAGTGGGTGATTGTCACGTATCATGAAAATCCCGCCTGGTGCAAGTAATGCCGCGATTGAATTAGCCCAATCTTGCAAATCTGGCAGCCAAGTAATGGTACCCGCACTAGTCACGATCACGTCAAACCCCTGAGCTTCATTAGCCAACGCCTTTGCGGCATAACGCGCATCACTTTGGACATAAGTAATATCCGCGCCGGCCTGCTTGGCAATGTCACGGGCGTAATGTAATGAATTCGGCGAAAAATCAATGCCATGAACATGGACTGCGCCTAGGCGCCACCAGCTCAAAGTGTCGGTGCCAATGTGACTTTGCAGATGCAACAGTCGCTGCCCCTTAACCGAATTTGCTGGCAAGTGCGGCAAGAGTACTTCTAAATCTCGTTTGACTGTGCCAGTCACACCGTTTGGATTGTTAATAAAGCCAGCAATGTCACCATAACCGCCACCGGCATGGATGTTGGCGCGGTCATCCCAATTGCTGAGATTGTCTTGAATATCGTGATTTGTTGGCATAAAGTTCTCCTTTTTGAGGATGCAATTTAAAGTCCGTATGGTCCTTGTCATGATGGGAATACCTCAGTGGCTGCGGCTTGTTAGTATTAAAAATATCTCATTTGAAGATGTGATGCAAAATATCAACCATGTGTGAGCTATTTTTTCAACTGCTTGTCGCTTTAATGCCACCCTATCAGCAAAAAACCAACTAATTTTGAAGATTACGAACCAAGTCCATTTAAATATCGCGTGCCACGTAATCGTGAATTCACGCTACCGACTGACGCACAATAACTTGAAATTAATAATTGTTTATGATTACATTTTTACGTCATTTTCACTTGGGTAATGGTTATGAACCTTTATACTGAAATTGACGTCAAAAACGAGCGCGCGTGAACTGGTGCAGTTAGAAACCGGCGTATAAGCAGACTTGGACGTGACCGGTCGCGTCTTTATCATTGCGACCAAGGCCCTTATGTGACGGTTTCTGCGCCAGTGAACGCATTTAAGGAGGCATTCATATGCATAAAAGCTGGTGGCAAGAAGCTGTTGTTTATCAAGTGTACCCACGCAGTTTTCAAGACAGTAACAATGATGGCATTGGTGATCTAACTGGGGTTGTCGAGCACCTAGATTACATCAAACAGCTTGGTGTTGATGTTATTTGGCTCAACCCAATTTATAAATCACCTAATGCCGATAACGGCTATGACATTGCTGATTACGAAAAAATTATGGCGGAGTTTGGCACGATGGCAGACTTCAAGCATTTGCTAAACGAAGCACATGCACGTGGCTTAAAAGTCATGATGGATTTAGTAGTTAATCATACTTCTGATGAGCATCCGTGGTTTCAGGCTGCCAAGCAAAGTCGCACCGATCCTCACCATGACTGGTATATTTGGCGCGATCCAGTTGACGGTCATGAACCGACCAACTGGCGGGCTGATTTCGGTGGCTCTGCGTGGACCTATGTGCCAGAAGTCGGTCAATACTATCTGCATCTTTTTGCGACCAAGCAACCAGATCTCCATTGGACGAATCCTGCAGTACGGAAAGCCGTGTTCGACATGATGACATGGTGGTGCGAGCAAGGTATCGATGGTTTCCGAATGGACGTGATCAACCTGATCTCGAAACCCGAGCAATTCACTTATGATCCTTACATCGTTGAACATCCTAATGGCAGTTCATTGGGATTCATTGCAAATGGCCCGCATGTTCATGAATACCTCCGGGAAATGAATCAAACGGTGTTGTCAAAATACGATCTCATCACGGTTGGTGAGGCACCCGGTGTCACACCTGTTTTGGCAGAGAAATATACCGGCTTTGATCGGCGCGAACTAGAGATGGTTTTCCAGTTTAAGCATATGGGGCTGGACGATGATCCACAGTTTGGGAAATGGTCCTTGCATCGGCCAAAGTTGACCGATCTTAAGCGCGTGCTTTCCGAATGGCAAACCGACCTGCACGGAAAAGCTTGGAATAGTTTGTATTGGGACAATCATGACCAACCACGAGCCGTCTCGCGTTTTGGTGATGATCGTCCAGCCTTCCGAGTTCGCTCAGCGAAAATGCTCGCCGCAACCTTGCACATGATGGAAGGGACGCCCTACATCTACCAAGGCGAAGAGCTGGGGATGACCAATATCGATTTTTCCTCCATTCACGATTACCGTGACCTTGATACTTTAAATGCCTGGCACGAGCTCGTTGATCAACAGCATGCACTGACCTCTGAAGACATGCTGAAACGAATACATCGGCGCTCGCGTGACAACGCCCGCACACCAATGCAATGGGATGCCACGCAACATGCGGGTTTCACAAAGAGCACCCCTTGGATCAAGGTCAATCCAAACTATCAGACCATCAATGCAGCGGCTGCATTGGCAGATCCTGATTCAGTCTTTTTCTTCTATCAAAAGCTCAATCAGCTGCGCAAGCAATACCCAGCTCTCATTGTCTATGGTGATTATGAGTTATTGGATCCAGACGACTCAGATGTCTTTATGTATCGGCGTTTTACCGATGATCAAGAGTTGCTCGTTATCAACAACTTCACCGATCAGGAACAATCCCGCCCAATTAGCACGCGCTTGCCTAAAAACGCACGGCTAATGATCAGTAATTATGCTGACGATCGTGGTGACGTTTTGCGGCCTTATGAAACACGCAGCTATCTTGGCGAACGGCGTTAAAGAACCAATATTCAATATCTGTGACAAAAACTAAAGCGTCATTTTAACGCAAAAGTATAACGATGGTTTGGATTAGAACTCACTGCACCACCTAACCTCAAGTAACAAGGCGAATCGCTTCAGGTCACCACATTGGCCTTTATGAGCGGTCAAATTTTCACCTCGTATGAATAACACAATGAACATTTCAACGTCACAATTTCGTCACACCTAGTCTGTAGTATTACCAATATAGAAATGAGCCACCCACTCATTCCTACAAACCCCAACCCAACTTTTTCATTTTTACTCCTCCAAAGTAGAAATCGCCAGTCGGCCTCCCACCGGCTGGCCAATACATAAGCAAACCCGCGTATGAATGCGCGGGTTTTTGTTTGGCTTTATTTAGCAATAGGCACAACTTCCCTAGGCGGTTTATATCATTAAGAACAGGTATTGTGAGTTTGGACGGGTATTCGTTTTGAAGAAAAGAACATGGGTGATAACAATCACAGGTGTCGCCATTTTATTTGTGATTACATTTGGCGTCATACTCATTCAGAAAAACGACGCAGAACGCCGATTATCATTAGGGCGCTCAAGAGCATCAAGTATATCGGCATCAAAAGTGAAAGCATCAAAGTGGCAAGTCTCTGTTTCGGAAGCACAAAGCACCGCAAACTCAAAATTTTATGCAGATAAAACGTCAAAAGACGCGGTAGCTTCATCAGCCATTGTCGCATCTGAAGCAAAGAGTAAAGCAGAAGCCGTTAATCATGTTGACTTCGATAAGTTGAGCAAAATTGACCAAGCAAAAGCGGCCATCTATTACGGATTAGGAAACATGCAATACTTTAACGACAAAAGCGTCAGTAATTATCCCGGAGACGCTGTTTATTCGAGTAGCGGCGTTGATGTGGTCTTTGTAAAAGATATGTCCGCAGGCATTGGCAGTACACCTTATTTAGTAACGCCCCATCTTTCTCAAGTAAGTGCTGCAGCACCAGTATTTTCATACGTCGAATTAGGTATGCAAGCAGATGGTCACCGGCCTGAAGGATTGACATATGGAAAAGTTGATGACGACGCCAACGGCTACGTTCCCGATCCTGGACTCCACAATACCGTTGGCGTCTCATTTAAAACGGTCAACGACTGGATTAATTCACATGGAGGTATGGCCGCTGTTCAAAAAATCAACATCAACCGTTTTATTGACTTTGACCAAGAGTAATGCCAATTTTGCTAGCAAACAACTAAATTGATTCTCGCAAATTTAGTATGCAAACCCAAATTTAAGGGTGATGCCAAGGGTGACTCAAAAATAAAGAGCAATAGCTTAGTCCGGCGCTGGTCCGCGTCAAGTAGACAGGTAAAATAATTAAAGTGCCTATGCAGTT
>OBVA01000425.1_pt1 | contig 18540 bp, 15 predicted proteins | sample 1495021 | NCBI WGS metagenome assembly OBVA01 (sample SAMEA2579965, study PRJEB22360) | human gut metagenome | biome: human gut; feature: human-associated habitat; material: faeces | place: Denmark | collected 2008/2010
AATGGCGTTGTAGAACTGATTGGTGATCTCCATCGGAAACGTCCCGCCGGCACCACCTAATTGCAACATCAATCCCACCATCGCCACAAATCGACCAGGATTATCGAATGCCATTGAGAGGAACATAATCAGATACATTGACGTAAAGGAGAAGAGGATCGCGGTCAGATAGAACAAACCGATGTTGTCGACCTTGAGACCAGTCGCCATCATCAGAGTTGCTTCGAGAACTGCGGTGCCTAGGGCGACAGCTCCGCCAATGGCTACTTTGCTCAGGAACCACTGAGTTGCCGTCCCGTCTGCTCTGGAAACCTTGCGAATTGGATAGGCAAAGTTGAAGACCAAGGCGCCAACGTAAAGTGCCAGACTCAAAACGTATGGGGCAAGTGCATGGCCGTAGTTTGGCACATAAGAATAATGCTTTTGCGCTGTCTTGGTGGGTGCAGCGAACATCTTTGCCGTATCACCGGTTAACGTAATGCCATTGACCTTACGGGCGCTGCTGGTAAGTGTCTTAGCGAACTTCTTGTCGCCGTCTTCAAGCTGACTGGAACCAGATTTGAGTGTGTCGCTCTTGTCATTGATTTGACCGGTTCCGTCGGCGAGTTGATTGACACCGGATACCAGTGTCGGCACACTAGCGTTTAATTGATTGACACCGCCAGCAACTTGGCTGGCACCATTGGTTAGCTGACCGACACCATTAGCAAGTGTCGGAACTTGGCCATTTAAGGTGCCAAGACCGCCGGACACTTGGCTGGAACCCGTGTAGAGTTGGTTGATACCACTGGTGAGAGCAGGAACTTGGCTGTTTAAGCTACCAAGGCCTCCTGAAACTTGGTTAGAACCGGTATAGAGCTGATTGACGCCACCGGTAAGTGCTGGTACTTGGCTGTTCAGAGTACCAAGACCGCCAGAAACTTGACTAGAACCGGCGTAAAGTTGGTTGACGCCGCTGGTGAGTACAGGAACTTGATGGTTCAGAGTGCCAAGGCCTCCTGAAACTTGACTAGAGCCAGTATAAAGCTGATCTACACCTCTAACTAGTGAAGGTGTTTGTGTTGCCATTTGCCCTATGCCGTTAGTCAGATTGTTTGCGCCAGTTACCAGTTGGTCATTGTTTGCAATAATTTGTTTTGAACCGCTTTGAAGGCCAATAATTGCTGCCGTTAAAGTCGGAACTTGTTGATTCAAAGTCGTTAAACCGTTTGTTAGTTCTTCCGAACCCGGAATCAAGCTTTGGTTGAGAGTCGTGGCCATTTTGGCGCCATTAGTTTGAGTCTGAGAAATCAAAGCGTTGACGCTTGCTTGAATTTGCTCAAAGCCCGCAATCAATTCTGGGTTTTGATTGGGTTCGGATTTTAACTTAGCTTCATATTCAGTAAGAGTGTTCTGAAGCTTGGGTAAGGATGCGGCAGCTTGCTGATTTTGTGAATCAACGGATTTGCCTACTTGTTGAAGACCTTGTGTTAATTGAGACGAACCGGTTACCAATGCTTTTGTTCCATTATCTAAGGAACTGGTACTGCTAGCAAGCTGATCAATGCCGTTAGAGAGTGTCGTCACGCTTTGCGTATAGTTCTTGACACCAGTTGTTAGCTTTTTTGAACCAGTTTGTAATTGATTTGTACCGTCAACAAGTTGTCCTGCTTGGTTCTGCAATGTGTTTAGGCCACTGGTGACCGCATCAGATCCCGTTGCTAATTGGCCTACGCCGGATTTGAGTGGGTCAGTCTGCGACTGCAAAGACGCTAAACCACTAGTAACTTTATTGGATCCTGTTGTTAATTGCCCTACACCAGACTTAAGTGTGCCAGTCTGCGACTGCAAAGTTCCCAGCCCATTAGTCACTTTAGTTGATCCCGTTGCAAGCTGTCCTACACCAGATTTAAGCGTTCCAGTTTGCGATTGCAAGGTTCCCAAACCGCTCGTAACTTGGCCAGATCCCGCCGCAAGCTGATTAACGCCACTTGCTAGATTCGTCGTACTGCCATTGAGCGTTTGCAACCCACCAGCGACTTGATTAGCGCCGCTTGCGAGTTTAGGTATTTGTGAGGACATCGGTGCAACTTTAACCTTCATCGTTTGCACACCGTCATTTACTTGCGATACGGCGACGGTGTACTGATCAATGCCATCGTCAAGTTTGACTTGTCCAGCATCAATTTGGGTAGCGGCGCCGGCTGCCGTTTTCATGCCATTACCGATAGTCTTAATTTGATCAAAAACCGCGCTGGCATAGGCGTTGGTCACGTTGGCACGAATTTCGGAGTTGAGACTGTCAACGCCGATGCCGGAGATGACTTGGCCAATATAGTTGAGTGAATCATTTGTCTCGTACTTCAGCGTCATTTTCTTAGGATGCTCGTCTAAGACGGTGGCGGCATTTTTGGAAAAATCCTTTGGCAGCGTAATGACAGTGTAGTATTTGTCCGTTTTCATGCCCTTTTTAGCTTCTGCCTCAGAAACGAAATGCCAGCCAAGTTGATGATTTTTCTTGAGCTTGGTCAAAGTCTGCGCACCAACATCAAGCTTTTTACCTTGATAGGTGACAGGTTGGTCAAGGTTGACCACTGCTACTGGCAAGTTCTTGGTATCGCCGTAAGGATCCCAGACTGACTTCAAAAAGAAGATACAGTAGAGAAATGGGATTAAGGTAATGACGAGAACTGAGAGCAAAATGAGTTTGTTTTTGCCGATGAACTTAAATTCATCTTTGATCATGTCGAGTTACTCCTTTACTTCACTGAGATAGAGATCCAGCAGGGATTCAAAAGTCGTATCGCGGCTAGGTTGGCCATCTGGCAAAAAGCCCATGACTTCCAGAACGGTAAAACCGAGCACGCTGCTGATAAAATTTTGGACGAAACTTTCTTTTGCCATGTGTTTGAACTCGGTATGGGTGATCAAGCGTTTTAATAAGCCGATCACATCGCCGGTTGCCTGAACAAATGGACTGCTTTCTGGAAAATGATGCACAAAGTAAATAATTTCATCCAATGATTGTTGCTGTTCGAAATAGCGATGCGTGGTTTGCGCAAAAGTGCGAATGGCGTCTTTGCCAGCAATCCCACTGACTTGTTCAATGAGTTCTTGATGTAAGTTGTGCATGAACTCAGTCCCCAGCGCCTCAATCACGGCATCCAAGTTACTAAAATAGTTGTATAGCGACTGGGAACGAATATTCAATTCCTTAGCCAGTGTCTGGAAGGTGAGCTCACGAATACCATCACGGGTCACCATCACCCGGGCAGCGGCGAGCACTTTCTCACGATCCAAAATACGATGCTTGATAGCCATGCGACCTCCTTGAGTTATCTATATTACGTTAGACGAATATACGCCGGTGGTTTGAAGAATGCAACCTACAGATTGTAGATTGTCAAAAAACAGGAGTAACCAGACGTGTGGTGTTGCATGTGCGTGGCTGTTGAGTTGATCTGCGTGCACGAAAAAAACGCACCCAAATGTTGGATGCGGCTGATCATTTAACGGCGGTTTATTGAATGACGTGGCGATTAGGATCGCGCAAATTGAGGATAAACACAAGCACCATCACGATGACCACCATCACGAAAACACCGTGTAAGCCAGTGAGAATGGTGGCAGCTACCTGAGGATCGTGGCTTTTGGCGGCAGCATTAGCACTAATCGCGGCATTGACAGCTTTAAAAGTGGTACCGTGCAAATTAGCGCGAATCACGAGCGTCAAAGTGGCACCATAGATACCGGTCATCACAGTTTGCCCGAGCGAACGGCCAAGGGTTAGGATGCTGGTGGCGGAACCAACGTATTCTTTGCCAACAAGATGCTGGCTCAAAACGGTATTCATACTGATCACAATGCCCATCACCGTGCCGTTAATCATGGCAATGACATAAAAAGCCCAAACCGGAAAATGCGGGGAAGCAATGGTGAGCAATAAGTAAGCTAAGGTCAGAATGGCGACGAGCCAAAGTGTCATGGTTCGCGGCACAAAGCGTTTGATTAATGGACCGACCAAAAATGAAGAGGCGAGCCAAAGGACAGAACTCGATGTCACAACTAAACCAGCTGTTGTCGCGCCGAGATGATACAACGACTGAAGCCAGATCGGGAAGTAAACTTGATAGCCAATCAAGACACCGCTAAGTAACAAGGCAGTTAAAATTTGCACTGTGAACGTGAAGTTATGAAACATTTTCGGCGCGATGAGCGGATCGGGGGCTTTCTGTTCTTGATGGTACAATAGCAAGCCAGCCGCAAGTGCCAGCACTAACAAAACGCCAGCGAGCACTGGTTGCCGATCAAGCGCCTGAATGCCAAGTAGAAGTGCAATCAGCGTCACCGCCAACCAAAGAATCCCTAACCAATCGATCGTGAGAACGCCGTGTTCACGACTAGGTTCCCGATAACCGATTTGAATAAGCAAAAAAACGAGAATACCAAGCGGCACATTAACGAAAAAGACCCAATGCCAAGACAATTGATCAACCAGAAAACCGCCAATTAGCGGTCCGACCAAGGCGGAAAGTCCCCAAGCTGTGTTATTAAGGGCTAAGACATTCGCCCGATGAGCAAAATCATAATAATCAGCAATAATGGTAAATGTCAGCGGCATCACGGCGCCTGCACCGATACCTTGGAGTGCCCGCGCCAAAATGAGCAAGAAGATATGCGGTGCCAACCCGCTTAACAGGGTACCAAGCGTGAACAGTACCACGCCCCACTGAAAAATACCGCGCCTGCCAATTGTGTCAGCTAATTTACCATAAATCGGTGTGGTAATAGCGGTTGTGAGCAAGTAGGCACTCATGATCCAACTTTGATATGCCAATCCATGCAGGTCACTAATAATCGCTGGCAAAGCAGTTGTGACAATGGTAACTTCAACGGAAGTCATGAATGTGGCGATAAAAACCGCCGCCATGACAAGCCCGCGGTTCTGAGGTTTTACTGATGTGGACATCTTGACATCTCCTTGATAAATCCATTTTACCAGTCAGGGTCAAGGCTGCAGCACAAAAAAACGCCCGGTAACTAACCAGACGCGTCGACGTTCTAGTGACATAGCAGGCTGCTGCGGTCAATACCGATGGCACTTCCATCAGGAAAACAATGATACCAGCAGCTGTCAATTGGCCAATGATTACAAGTCCAACACTTCCGATCAAAGCGAAGAGTCGCAATCACCAATCAAACTGTGACAATGACAAAACATCTCCGAATGTTCAAACTAAAAGTCAGTCCAAGAATCTTTGTTGGCCGGTGCATCATCAGGTGAAACATACACGACGAGTTCATCACTAAATCGTTTGAGACAGTAAGCGGCGGCGCCAATCAGCGTCACGGCCATGACCGTTTTTAAAAGATGTTTGCCCATAAGTGACCTCCTTAGTTTGCCTTGATTAGGAACCATTCATCATTACCTTCATTCTAGCACGGTAATGTTCAGGATGAGTCCAGTTTAGCAGCGAGCGTTTTCAGAATAGTTTCTCAGTAGGTGTTGTGCACGCTAAAATCTGGTACAAACCGATTTTTTAAAATATTTAAGGCATTTTAAGCGAATTTAAGTCAAAGTAAGTGCTTTTTTCGGAATCTGTGTTATACTGAGGTCATTAAAATCGAAAGTAGGTATGAGCATGGATACAAAAGTAAAGACTGTTGATTACTCATCCAAGGAATACTTTGACAAGATGACCGCTTATTGGCGGGCAGCCAACTATATTTCAGTTGGTCAACTTTATTTGAAGGACAACCCACTGCTGGAACGGCCGCTGAAGAGCGAAGACGTCAAGCCGCATCCGATCGGCCATTGGGGCACGATTGCTGGGCAAAACTTCATTTATACCCATTTGAACCGGGTGATCAATAAGTATGACTTGAACATGTTTTATATTGAAGGCCCGGGTCATGGCGGCCAAGTGATGGTTTCCAATTCCTATCTAGACGGTTCGTATTCGGAGATTTATCCGCGTGTGTCGCAGAATAAAGAAGGCATGAAGAACCTATTTACGCAGTTCTCATGGCCAGGTGGCGTTGCTTCACATGCGAGTGCACAAACGCCAGGTTCCATCCATGAAGGTGGCGAATTAGGTTATGCTTTGAGTCACGCAACCGGCGCGATTCTTGATAATCCTGAGGTCATCGCGGCGGTTGTCACGGGTGATGGTGAAACTGAAACCGGCCCATTAGCTGCATCATGGTTCAGCAATACGTTCATTAACCCAATCACGGATGGTGCGATTTTGCCGATTGTGCATATGAACGGGTTTAAGATTTCCAACCCAACTATCTTGTCACGTAAGTCAGATGAAGATCTAGACAAATACTTCAGTGGTATGGGTTGGAAGCCATTCTTCGTTGAAGGCGATGATCCAGAGAAGCTGAATCCGGAAATGGCTAAAGTTTTGGATGAAGCAATTGAAGACATTAAGGCCATTCAGAAACATGCACGTGAGACTGGCGACACCACGATGCCACACTGGCCAGTGATTATTTTCCGGTCACCAAAGGGCTGGACAGGCCCGAAGAGTTGGAATGGCGAACCAATCGAAGGTTCCTTCCGTGCGCACCAGATTCCGATTCCTGTCGACGCTGAAGACATGGAACACGCTGATTCCTTGGCAGGCTGGCTGAAGTCCTACCATCCAGAGGAACTGTTCGATGAAAACGGCAAGTTGATCCCTGAATTGGCTGCATTGCCGCCAAAGGGTGAGCAGCGGATGGCTGCTAACCCAATTACGAACGGTGGGATTGATCCGAAGCCGTTGGTATTGCCAGATTATCGCAAGTATGCGCTGGACAATAAGGAACACGGCAAGCAGATTAAGCAAGACATGATCGTGTGGTCTGATTATCTGCGTGATTTGATCAAGCTGAATCCGCATAATTTCCGGATCTTTGGCCCTGACGAAACCATGAGTAACCGGTTGTATAGCTTGTTTGAAGTGACCAACCGTCAATGGCTGGAACCAATCAAGGAACCGGCTGACCAATATTTGGCACCGGCTGGCCGGATTATTGACTCGCAGTTGTCCGAACATCAGGCGGAAGGCTTTAACGAAGGCTACACGTTGACCGGCCGTCATGGCTTATTCACCAGTTACGAAGCTTTCCTCCGGGTCGTCGATTCCATGCTCACTCAGCACTTCAAGTGGATTCGGAAGGCACATGAAGAACCATGGCATAAGGCTTATCCAAGTCTGAACGTGGTCTCAACATCGACTTCCTTCCAGCAGGATCACAATGGTTACACCCATCAGGACCCAGGTATTTTGACACACATGGCTGAAAAGAAGGCTGAATACATTCGCGAGTATCTACCAGCTGATGCCAACAGCTTGCTGGCCATTTCTCCGAAGTTGTTCAGCTCACAAAATACCGTGAACGTGCTCATCACATCCAAGCAGCCGCGGCCACAGTTCTATAGCATTGATGAAGCCACTGTTTTGGCTAATTCCGGCTTGAAGCGGATTGATTGGGCTTCCAATGATGATGGCGTCGAACCAGATGTTGTCATTGCCGCTGCCGGAACCGAACCAAACATGGAAAGTCTTGCTGCCATTAACTTGCTGCACGACGCCTTCCCAGATTTGAAGATTCGCTTCATTAACGTGGTTGACCTGCTGAAGCTGCGCAGTCCGGAAATCGATCCGCGCGGTTTGAGTGATGCTGAATTCAACAGCTACTTCACCACCGACAAACCGATCCTCTTCGCTTATCATGGCTTTGAAGGGTTGATTCGCGACATCTTCTTCACTCGCCCGAATCGCAATGTGCTGATTCACGGCTATCGTGAAGAAGGTGACATTACCACACCATTTGACATGCGGGTACTCAACGAACTTGACCGTTACCACTTGGCCAAGGATGTTATTCAGCATGTGCCAGCCTACGCTGAAAAGGCTGCCGCGTTTGTTCAGAAGATGGATGATACCTTGCAATATCATCATGACTTCATCCGCGCAAACGGCGATGATATTCCAGAAGTTCAGGAATGGACCTGGAAACCAATCAAGTAACTTCAGTTGTCTTTCAAACACTTCTGCTTGCGCAGGGGTGTTTTTTTGTGTGCCGGACTAGCAAGTTGGCGATGGCGCGGCGATTCACGAAATTCACATATTTAAAAAGTGGGACGTGAGACTTTGATGAGTAACTTCTGCTGCTAAAAAGGCCACGAAAACAAGTAATATCTGCAAATTTTCTCTTTACTTTCTTCATACTCTAATGTATTCTCAACGTAATATCATTTTGAGGGTGAGTAAATGAAAGTTAAACGATTGGTAGCAGGGGCAATGGTATTTGCCTCAGCTGCACTCTTGGCCGCATGTGGCAGCAAGAGTAGCAGCAGTAGCTCAGAAACTTTTAATCGAATGGAAAAAGACGTTATTTCCACAATGGATAATGCCCACATTACGGATGTTATTAGTGGGCAAGCCGCCGTTGATACTGGTGATGGGTTGTATCGGTATAAAGGCAAGAAATTGGAACCTGCTGTTGCCACTAAAGTCGTTAAGCCAACGAATAACGGCCTTACTTATACATTCAATTTGCGGAAGACGAAGTGGAGTAACGGCGATCCTGTTACTGCCAAAGATTTCGTCTTCGCGTGGAAGCGAGCAGCAGATCCGAAAACTAAGTCAGAATATGCTTATCTTTTCTCTGGCATTAAGAACGCGGATGACATCACTGCTGGTAAGAAGGCTGCTTCAACCCTTGGTGTTAAAGCAGAAGGCGATTATAAGCTGGTTGTGACGATGGATCGGCCAGTACCGTACTTTAGCACGATGATGGTCAATCCGGTCTTCTTCCCATTGAACCAGAAGACGGTTGATAAGTATGGCAAGAAGTTCGGTACGCAAAGCAAGTACTTGGTCTTCAATGGCCCGTTCAAGTTGACTAACTGGAACGGCACTGGCAATTCATGGGATGAAGTGAAGAACACTTCTTACTGGAACGCCAAGCAAGTTAAGCTCGATAAGATTCACGTTCAAGTGGTTAAGGATTCCAACACTGCCGCTAATTTATTCGCTACGAAGAAACTTGACGATGCGGTTCTGACCGGTGAAATTGCTAAGCAGCATGCCAAGGACAAGGATTACGTTGGCGACAAGCAAGGTCGGACCACTTACTTGGATATGAACGAAGAAAAGGTACCTGACTTCAAGAATCTGAAGTTGCGTCAAGCTGTTGCGATGGCTATTAATCGTGATGAGTTTGCGAATAAGGTTATTGGCGATGGTTCTTTCGGAATCTCAACGATTACACCAGAAAACTCTGGCAGTAATCCAAAGACTGGCGAAGACTTCTCTAAGGAAGCTGCTAAGGAATCTAAGACCGTTCAGACATACGATCTTAAGAAAGCTAAGCAACTTTGGGCTGAAGGCCTGAAGGAAGTCGGTAAATCTGGTGAAGATGTGACCCTGACGACCGATGACACAGACGTTGCTAAGAAGTCTGCTGAATATCTGCAATCTGCTTTGGAACAATTGCCAGGCATGAAGGTTTCCATCTCTTCTGTTCCATTCAAGACCCGGATCCAACGGTCATTAGATGGCAGTGCTCAGTTCATTCTCTCCGGCTGGCAAGGTGACTTCCCAGATCCAATTTCCTTCTTGGACCTTTACACGACTGGCAACACATACAACTTTAGTCACTGGTCCAATAAACAATATGATGATCTGATTAAGGCTTCTAAGGGAACGGATGCTAACAGCGAAACCAAGCGATATGATGATCTTCTGAAGGCACAGGAACTGCTTTCTAAGGAATCACCTGTTGCAACGCTTTATCAAACTGTTCAAGGCCATTTGCGCAATCCTAAGCTGAAAGGTGCTACTTTCAGCCCAGCCAACATGTATAACTTTGTTGGGGCTTATATGGCTAAGTAATATTATCAAAATCAAAAAACATCTCCATTTTGTTCAGTTCAAGGTAAGTTGACTGGCAATGGGGATGTTTTTTTGTTCTGAATAATGCTGTGCAGACAGACAAAACATGTCTTGGGTTGGTACCGAGGAGGGTAGGTATCGCCAGTCACTTTAAAATAACAAAATTATATTTATGTATCATTGACAATGATAGTGAGATCCGTTTATAAATCCAATGATGAAAAGGAAATAATAATCGAAGGTTGTGAAGAATCTCTAAAAATAAAAAACAATAAATGATTGACGTTTTAGTGAATGAAATGTACTTTTAACCATATCCAATGCAATGGCGTTACATCAAGGGCTTTATCGCTGCCGATTAGAAACATGGAAAAAGTGTAGGCTTGTAAGGAGGCTAACATCGGTGTTTAGCAAGCAGTATTGGAAGACTAGATCAACGATCGCTGCCTTCTTATTGGCGTTGCTGTTTCTCTTAGGGCATCTCTTGGGCAATCTTGGTTATGAAGTTAATGGTGGTAAGCAAGTGGCGGGATACTTCTTTTTCTCACCATACATGAACTGGCTACCAGTCGATATTTCCTCAAATTTACCGGTTGCTTGGAACATGGCAGCACCGTTGTTGTCAGTACTTGCTGGTGGTATGTTTGCCGCTAACCAAGGTCGGAATGGGTATGCAAGGCTGCTCCGAACTCGCCAAAGTTTTTTAACTTACCGGCGACGAACGTTTCTTGCGGCTGGATTTTGGGGTGCCATGTTGCCAATTGTTGTTTTGGGGTTGGACTTTCTTGGTCTGCTTGTCATTCACCCGAATGTATTACCGAGTCAGTGGCTTAACAACAATGTCGCAATAAGTTATTTAGGCTTCGGCGGCAATCTTTTCTATGCCCATACTTGGCTATACATGCTAGGTTGGGTTTTATTGGTGGCCCTCTATGGTGCAAGTTATGCCATTTTCTCTAACTTTCTCTATTTCCTCACGAAGAAAATGGTTGTGGCATTACTGGGATTGATGGGACTTCAACTGTTACTTTTGAGCGTGAGTATCGTGTCGCAAGTGAGCTTGGCACCGATTGCTTATCTGCAAGTTGTCCCCACGATTGCCCAACCATCAATCGCGTATGTCATTTTGTGGCCAGTGGCTTTAATTGGTATTAGTCTATTAGCACTTCGCGTACCCACGATAGAGGCGTGAGCAATGCCAAAAAGAATTTGCTTTCTAACAGCTCAATTTGCCCCTCGGTGGCAGCGAGTAGCCTTTCTTTTGGCGACATTGCTGGTGTCACTTTGTTTTACCTCTATAGGGCTGACGACTGGGCGATTCCAGTCGGGTTTCTTTGATGCGAATCGATCGGTGCAGCGCCTTTTTGGTCAACTGGTCCTTTTTCTGCCTATGACGGGCATGATGTCGGCTGCGCTCCTACAACTGTTACAAAACACCAGTGTTCTAATAAGAATTGACGCCCGGGTCATGATTGCTCGGCATATTTTGAAGGAATTGATTTTTTTGACCGCTGTCGTCACTTTTTCAGTCTGGGGGATTTGGTTCACTGCCGTCCTGTTATGGTCAAGGGGTGGACAAAGTGGCACCGCCGTCGTGGCTAATGTCAATTTGGTCATGAATGTTGCAACAGCACTCTTTACTTATACGACGCTGACACTGATAGGATGTCTTTTATTTAGGTCGCGAGCAATTGGCATTTTCTGTGGGTTGAGTTTGGTGATTGTTTTTCAGGCGGCACCTGTTTTCAATCTGAGCGAAATCGCGACTCTGATCACACCAAAGTTAGTCGTAAACACTATGTGGCCAATCAGTGTTGTTAAACAGTTTTTGATAATAATTTTTGTGACGGGCTTGATGGTGTTAACTTTGAGGCGTATTCGCTTACCGGTAGAGGTGTGAGTGGTATGCAAAAACAATGGCAAGTACGACTGCTAAGACAAAGAGTCATCATTGTGATACTGCTGTTTGTCGGGCTTCTCATGGGGTCAGTGGCGTTGTATTTTGAAGATTGCACAAATGGGTTACTTCGCCAGGTTCACGACCCAGTCATGATGATCTTTATCGGTGCATCCCCCGAACGTTTTGCCAGTAGTCAATTACTGTGGCTGCTCCTTTGGTTTGGCTACATGTTGTTACCGATTTTTGCTAGTGCTGGTATCACGCAGACTTATCAGCAGGGACTATATCCTTATCTGAATTTACGATTTCGCCCGCGCGTCTTAACTTATCTGTGGCCTTTGAAGCAAACCTTGATGATTGAGACTGGGCTTTTGCTGTTCATGGGGGCCGGGTTTGGGTTAACCACTTTTTTATTCTGGCGAGAGCAACAGCTTTTTACAGCCGGTTTGTTTACCAGCTTGATTGTGATGAGTCAACTGTTGTTACTGGTCATGGAAACGGTTCTTGAAGGTTATTTTGGCATCATCATTGGCGTCGTCGGCCCCTTGGTCATGATTTTCCTGAGTTTTCTTCAAGTGCCATTGATGCCGTTGCGCTTGGCGATTGGCAGTACCTTTGCGAGTGATCAGCAGTTATTAGGCGCCATCACGTACCAGTTGGTTTTGATCATCGGATTAGTCCTTATTCAGATTTTTTATATACCAGGAAGGTGGGAGCGTTATGCCGCAAATCACTCGTGAGCCAGCAGTTCATTTAGAAGTTGAACAGTTGTCTGTCACAATTAAACGAAAAAAGATTCTCGATCATCTGTCACTTTCACTGGTGTCACCAAACATTTACGGCATTGTCGGCCCAAATGGAACGGGTAAATCGGTTTTGTTAAAAACATTGTTGGGATTTATTCGACCATCTGCTGGTAGTGTCAAAATGAATGGCGTGCGAATTGACCCGCGTCATAATCTGCCAGTCAGCGTTGGCGCGATTATTGAACATCCGGGATTTATTGGTGATCTGAACGGGCACGACAATTTAATGGCATTAGGCAACATTCGCAGTCAACTCAGTGATGCCGATATACGGGCGATTATGGAAAAGGTCGGCTTAAGCGATGATAGGAAAGCCGTTGCCGATTATTCACTTGGCATGATTCAACGACTCGGCATTGCCCAAGCCATCATGGAAGATCAGCAATTAATCTTGCTTGATGAACCGACTAATGCGTTGGATCGTGAAGGCGTGGCTTTTTTGACCGATCTATTAAAAGAACTTCGTGAGCAAGGCAAATTGATCGTGGTAGCTAGCCACGATTTCATGTGGCTGCAGCTTTTAGCCGATCAGATTTTTGAATTGACAGGCGGCCAACTTAATAAGCTGGAAGCTGGGCAACCACTATGAAAAAGTTGAATCGACGTCTCTTGGCTGTTGGGCTGTTGGCAATGATTATGATTTTCGTAGCATTGTTTAGTTGGCGTTATCAAACACTTAACGCGCCGTTAGCCCACCCAGCAGTGAAGACGCGTCGCCTAAGTCTGCCTGCGAAAGTTGTGTTACATCGAACGACGGTTTCACTTGAAAAAGTGGAAGCAACTATCGTACACGGTCAGTGGCGTGTCCGGCTTCATTTTAGGCAACCGATCACTAAACAGAATATGAAACAGATGAAATTTCAACTTGCCCAACAGCGGGAAGGGCGGGAAGTACCAAACGAACCACAAGCTGACTTGAGTCAAGATCAGAAAGTGATCACTATGATGAATGCGTACTATAGTCGGGCGGCCGACAATCGGGTTGTGATCACGACCTTGCCACAAGCACTAAACTCGCAGAATCTGGTTCAGATCGTGCCGTTTAAACCATCGAGAAAATAAGGCGAAGGCATGTGGTGTGAGTCACGTTTAACTGAAAAGAGGTTGATGATGTTGGTGCAAGAACCGAATGATTTACGCTTTCAAGTGCATCCGCAGGCTAAATTCGATGTCCGAGCGGCGGTGTTGTTGGTGCATGCAGGTCAACTTTTAGTGACAGTTAACTCGGCAAGTTGTATTGCCCTTGTGCCAGGTGGTGCGGTTAAATTTGGTGAAACGGCGGCAGAAGCGGCTGCCCGAGAAATTCGAGAAGAGCTCAAGCTGAACGTGGTGCCGCAATTGGTGGGGATCGTGGAATCGTTTTGGCAACAACCTGAACGAACTTACCAACAACTCATCATGGTACATCGGGTGACGTTGACTGACGCACAAAAGGCTGGCTTGGTTTGGCAGGAAGGTTTGGAGGGTGAGTGGCTGCCATTTACAAAGATGTTGCAGCCGCGATCACTGGCACAGTTTTTAACCTCCGGCGATGCAATTCGCCACCTTGTCGACCATCATACAGAATGACGTCTAGGTTGACGCTGGTAGAGAGGTAAGGCTATTGATACTCGGATCAACAGAAGCGCCTAATTATAAATAGTATAATTAAAGCGGATTACTTTGCCTTTCACTGGTTTCATTGATACGCTTAAGGTAGGCTAAAGGCCGGAAGGGAGTTACATCATGATGGATATGACGACTAGACCGACACTGCAGCACTTTTTATCTGACACGAAACATGGACCGTATGTTTCGCTTTATATGTCTTGGCCAGAGAACACCTCGGTTGAGGCCCTGAGATTGCGGTTCAAAAACATGGTGAAGCATACCAAGAGCGTCATGACCGAGACTTATCCTGAAACGGACTTTTCGGCATACGCGGCTGAACTTGAGCCATATGAGCAAGATCCAACATTCTGGCAAACCTGCGAAACAAATGGGTTTGGCATGTTGACAAATGGCGCACAGACGTATGTGACACCGATGTATGAAGCGGTTGATGAAGTGGCAATGGTTACTGACATGCCGCAGATTCTGCCACTGATGCTGGATGAGGCAACGGCAACCGACTTTGATATCTTAGCGTTAAATGCCGACAGCATTCAGATGTATCATAACCACGGGCATCAGGTGCGGCCGATATCGTTGCCAGACGATGCACCGCAGACTTTGAAGGGAACGCTAGGCACCGAAATTCGCGGTGGCGAAATGAACAGCGTGTCCCAAGGTGGCGGACGTGTGACACATCACGGGCATAATGAGAAGTCAGCGGAAAAAGCCAGCGATCAGCGCCGTTTTTATCAAGCGGTGGATCAGTATGTGCTGGCCAATCACTCCAATCCACATAAAATGCCGCTGGTACTCATGGGCTTAGCGGAAAACGTGGCGGTATTCCGCGAAATTTCCAAGAACCATCATCTGTTACCGAAGCTGGCTGTTGTTAAGAGCCCAGCAAACCTTGATTTTGTTGAATTAGATGACTTGTTGACGCCAGTACGCGAAACCTTGCGCGATCGCCGGCGCCAGAACTTTGCCGAGATCATCGAAAATGCTCGCGGAAATGACAGCTACACGGATCACTTGGAAGAAGTCGTTCAAGCAGCCGTTGCCGGACGAATCGCCATTCTTTTTGTCCAAGCCGGCGCACGGATTCATGCACGTCTTGAAGGCACCCAAATTGAACGCGATTCGATCAATGCACAGCACGCTAATCTTTTAAATGACTTAGCTGACATCGTCCTTAGTCATGGCGGACAAGTTGAACTGCTGACAGAAGCCTACTTGCCAGTCGAAGTCGGTGCGATGGTGCGTTACGCATAGGCTTTTTAGTTGAAATGAAAAAGCGACCCGCCAGTTGGTCGCTTTTTTTGTCCGAACGTTTCTGATGAGGGAACTTTGGGCTAAAATTGTTGCTTATAAAGATTGGCTGTTTTGTCACTCAACGAATCAAGGAATTCTGGTGCCACGAAAGGAGGAACCATCACTCTGATTGAAGGTTTAAAGAGAAACCGCTTATTGTTTTTCATTGTAAAGATCTCCTTATGCTAGTTCAAGGGTGTCTGTTAGTTGTGCCCGTGTTTTCTCCGTCAGATTGTGGGTAATCATAATGACGGTTAGATCTTTCTCAGCGAGTAGTGCGTCCTCTATTTCTTGGGCATTTTCACTATCAATGCCAGCAGTGACTTCATCGACAATTAAGATGGGCTTATGAAAAGCAAGTGCGCGCGCTAAAGCCAGCTTTTGTCGCTGCCCACCAGATAAATTGCTGCCGTGTTCGTGAATCTTTGTTGCTAGGTTTGTGAATTTATCAATCCCTAAGAAGCTTACAACGTTAGAAAGTAGTGCCTGTGATTTTGCATGGCCAAGCGTAATATTTTCCTCAATACTCTCATTGAAAATATATGATTTCTGATCTACCAGTTCGATTTTGGCATTAAGCAGTGTTGCCGGCATTGATTTTAATTCGTCACCATCAACTTGGATAGTACCAGCATAATCACGAAGTCGTCCGCTGATAAGGTTGATCAATGTCGATTTTCCAGCACCGCTTTTCCCAACGACAGCATATTTACCGCCCTTTTCGAAGTTATAGGAGATATCCTTAATGACGGGTTTACCTTCATAGCCAAAAGAAAGATGATCAACTGTCAAGGCATGATTAAACGAATCGTCTTCTGAAACAGTCTTAATTTTTGTTGCTTGTATGTCTTTATCAAGCAATACGGCAACGGATTTCATCTGAAAGATGCTTTGAATCATGCCTGCAAGGTTATTGAACACTGTTCCTGCTAATGAACCACTGGCAGAGATGACCCCTACACTGAAATAGCCACCAATAACCAATAAGCATGTTAATGTCATGACTAGCATCTGTGCCCCGACATTAACACCGCTAATAAGCAAATTAACCAATCCTACATTTTTGGCGTAAAGAAGTTTTTCTTTTCCTTGATGATCAGACGCAGTCGCTAGCTTATTTGTGAGTGTATTGCCAAGATTGTGACTAAAAAATACTGAGAAACCACCGATAATGTCATCTGCTTTGCCTAAAAATGAGCTGTTCGCAGTTGCTAAGCGATTCGTTTCATGTGTCATGACTTTTGAGAAAAACTGGGGAATTGTCATCGTCAGGAGGCCTAATATAATAGCGGCAAGCGCTAAACTGTAATGATAGAAAGCCAGAGATGTGATTGCAAATAGCAAGGTAGTGGCACTGCTTAGAAGTGAGAAGAAGGCCTCCAGCCCATTCTGATCAATCATGTTAACGTCATTCGTTAGCCAAGAAACGTATTCATTATGATTGACTTTTTTGTATTCGGAAATTGGAACAGTATTCAAACCATTGGCAATATCAACGCGCAACTGATTGGTTACCTTACGAATAATCTGGGCTTTTAAAAGTGAGTTACCATAATTAACCGTCAATGTGACGCCCCAAATGCCAATGGTAGACAATAACCAAAAAACCACGCCGTGAAGGTTTTTTGAAATGAGTTGATCAGTTAACGGGGCAAGTGTTAAAGAACTCGCAACCCTGCCGAGTGATTCAATAACTGTTAGGAATATCATCAGGATGGTTAGTGTTTTTTGGTTTGTTAACAACTTACTTGTAGATTTCATGAGACAGCTCCCTTTCTTGTGGGGTGTGACTTTGTTGTTTTTGCTGACTCAAGTATATGTGCTAATATGGTGCCATTAAATGTTGTTTCATATATGAAAAAGGGGAACTGCAGCATGGAAAAAATTGGGGAACTCATTAATCATTTTCGCGAAAACAAAGGTATGAGTCAGGCGGAACTCAGCGAAGGAATTCTTTCGAAAGCACAGCTGTCGAAGTTTGAACGAGATTTGACGAAAATTTCCGTTGATAAGTTTCTAGCTTTACTTGAACGGCTCCATGTGACGTTTACTGAGTTTGGGAACGCTTTGGCAATTCAAGAAAGACTGTATGAACAAGCCATATTAGAGGACATTACAAAAGCAGTTATCAATAACAACAAAGACCAGGCGCAACTCGTGAAAGAACGGGCGGAGCAACATCTAAAAAAACACCATGGAAAGTATAATCAGCTCACGTTGATCATGGTCAAGGCGATGATTTGCGATATGGAAAAGGGGACCCTTCCAAAGGCTGATACTAAAGTCCTCGCCGACTATTTATTTAGTGTTGATGGCTGGACACACTTTGAGTTGTTGCTCTTTGGAAATACTATGTCAGCTTTGTCGTTGGTTACTGTCAACCAATTGGCGCGGGAGCTAGCCGCTCAAATCAATGAAGCATGGGCGACACATCAAAACTTTCAATTGACTATAAATTTGCTGTATAACGTCGTGATTTTAAATTTGTCCGCAAAAGACCTGACAACTGCCAGACTTTTTTTACAGGTTATGAAACATAGCCATGTTGAAGATAGTATGATGGCTGAACGATACCTGATTGCACTCGCAGACGCATTTTGTGACTACTGCGGAGAGCCAACAGTTGAACATGAAAATCACGTCAAAAGAATGATTGAAATTCAAAAAGAAATCGGATCGACAAATTTTTTTGTCGCTTTCAACAATCAAGCGAAGATGTTCATAAATGAAACGAAAATATCAAGCAACGATTCTGCTGGTAATGTTTGAGCCCTGAGATATTGCAATTCATCGAATTGGGAAAATAGAGGGTCCAGTGAGTGTTTTTACCAAGATAGAGAGCTTTTCCGCAATAGAAGTGGAGAAGTGGAACATCATTTACAACCGGCAAATAAAGAGTCTGGGACATAACTCTTAGTCGGCAAAATAAAAGCGAACAATTTTCCACTTAAAGGAAATTTGTTCGCTTTTGCCTGCTCATGGATTATTGATTGCGATTTTAAAGACCGTAGTGCCAAGGCGGAGCAATCGTAGGCCAGATGGGGCTCAGCCGTGCAAACAA
>OBVA01000431.1_pt1 | contig 18387 bp, 17 predicted proteins | sample 1495021 | NCBI WGS metagenome assembly OBVA01 (sample SAMEA2579965, study PRJEB22360) | human gut metagenome | biome: human gut; feature: human-associated habitat; material: faeces | place: Denmark | collected 2008/2010
CATAGCGGGTGGTTTAGAGCTGGCCGCTGCGCGCCCAGCAGACTAAAGCCTTGAAATAAGGGGCGCACCGCATCTGCGGCACGCCCCACTACTCACGACAATCGCGAGAATGGCTTACTTGTTCACGAGACCGGCGCGCACGTTGGCCTTCTTGCGCTCAATCGCGTTGAGGATGCGCTTGCGCATACGGATGCTCTTCGGCGTGACCTCGACGAGCTCGTCGTCCATGATGTACTCGAGCGCCTCCTCGAGGGAGAAGGTGCGCGGCGGGGTGAGCTGGACGGCGATGTCTGCCGTGGAGCTACGCTGGTTGCCAAGCTGCTTGGAACGGGCAATGTTAACGACCATGTCGCCGGGCTTGGAGCGCTCGCCCACGAGCATGCCCTCGTAGCACTCGTCGCCAGGGCCCACGAAGAGCTGGCCGCGCTCCTGCAGCGTGCCGAGCGCGTAGGCAACGGCCTTCTCGGTGGTCATGGAGATCATGGCGCCGTTGTTGCGCGCGCCAATCTCGCCGGCGAACGGGCCGTACTCGAGGAAGGTGTGATAGAAGACACCCTCGCCGTGGGTGACGTTGAGGATGCGGTTCTTGAGGCCCATGATGCCGCGGGTTGGGATCTTGAACTCGATATGGCAGATGGTATCGCCTTGCTCGAGGTTGGTCAGGGTGCCGGAGGCGTTACCGAAAAGCTCGATGACCTTACCGGAGTACTCGCCCGGGCACTCGACGACGGCCTGCTCGATCGGCTCGATGCGGTTACCGTTCTCGTCCTTCTTGATGAGGACGCGCGGGCGGCCAACCTGGAACTCGAAGCCCTCGCGACGCATGGTCTCCATGAGGACGGAGAGGTGGAGGATGCCTCGGCCAGCGACCTCGACACCCGTCTTGTCAGGGAGCTCCTCGATACGCATGGTCACGTTGTTCTCGGCCTCGTTCATGAGACGCTCCTTGAGCTGGCGCGCGCCCACGATGTCGCCCTCGCGACCCACGAGCGGGCTCGTGCTGGCCTCGAAGACGATGGCGAGGGTCGGTGGGTCAATCTCGATCGGGTCAAGCTCGACGGGGTTCTCCGGATCGGTGTAGACGTCACCGATGTCGGTGCGGTCGATGCCCACGACAGCGGCGATATCACCGGCGCTGACCTCCTGACACTCGGTGCGGCCGAGGTAGTCGAAGGTGAAGAGCTGCTTGACGGTGGCCTCGGCTCGCGAGCCGTCGTTCTTGACGACGAGGATGCGATCGCCGTCGTGAATGGTGCCGGAGTAGATGCGGCCGATGCCGATGCGGCCCACATACTCGGAGTGGTCGATCGTCACGCACTGCATGGCCAGCGGGGCGTCGACGTCGGCCTCGGGAGCGGGCATGTCGTCGATGATCATGTCAAGGAGCGGATACATGTCGTTGTTGTCGTCAGACGGATCGAGGCGAGCGTAGCCGTTCATCGCACTCGCGTAGACGACGTGCTCCATGGCGAACTCGAGCTGCTCGTCCGTGGCGCCGAGGTCAGCCATGAGGTCGAGGCAGTCGTTGTAGGCCTTCTCGGGGTTGGCACCCGGGCGGTCGATCTTGTTGACGACGATCATGATGGAGAGGCCGGCGTCGATGGCATGGCGCAGGACGAAGCGCGTCTGGGGCATGGGGCCCTCGAACGCGTCAACGAGCAGCAGGGCGCCGTCGGCCATCTTGAGCACGCGCTCGACCTCGCCGCCGAAGTCGGCGTGGCCCGGGGTGTCGATGACGTTGATCTTGACGTCCTTGTACTCGATGGAGATGTTCTTGGCCAGAATGGTGATGCCGCGCTCGCGCTCCTGGTCGTTGGAGTCAAGCACGCGGTCCTCGACCTGCTGGTTCTCGCGGAAGGCGTCGGTGGCGCGCAGGAGCTTGTCAACGATGGTCGTCTTACCGTGGTCGACGTGGGCGATGATGGCGATGTTGCGTAGGTGTTCCTGGCGCATGTTTATCCTCAATCTCGTGCGGCGCGTCGGATTACGCGCGATATGGCATGTTTGGGCCGAATTCTCGGCCAACGGCTTAGTTTAGCGCGGTGGACGGTAGGTTGCTTTCCTCACAAGCGCATCCATCGAGGTATCACGGTTGAGACCGGTCTCACTCGGATGGGCAGGCGCCAAGAATGGCGCGTGGGCTTATGGGCTTGTCGGGGGCGGGCTCATAACCGCCGTGGCGAGTCCTACAGCAGGCTCAGGGTCTCCCCGGCCGGGGCGGGATCGCTCCAGGCGAGGTCATCGCCCGCGCCAATCCCCTCGACGAGCGAAAAGGCGGAGTAGCCGCACTCAGCGCCACGCTCACCAAACTCGAGGATGAGCGCATCTCGGAAGACGTCATCCTCATCCGCAACCGCGCCAAGGTACGCGATGGCATAGCAGGCGGGCTTGCCAATGACGCGAGCGTTGTCCTCGCCACGAGCGCCGTTACGAACCCACGTGCGGGCCGCTTCGAGGCACTGCTCGGCAGAATCATCGTCGAATTCGCAGGTTATACGCTGACCCTGGGAATCCGCGGCGGTGGCGACGACGGAGAAGTCCTCGCCAGCAGCGAGACGATCGAGGGCCTCGCCCATGAGGGTGCTGCCGAGCTCGTCGGTCTGAGCGGAAACGCCGCCGTTGCCGTGATTGTCCGCCATGTGTCACCCTCCGCGTTCGCCGTGATGTCGAAAAGATGGTAACGCATCCGCGCACGAGGTTGCGCGCTCCGTGCCAAAAGAGAAGGGAGCCGAGGCCAATTAACCTCGGCTCCCAGAGCACCGGACGGAGATTGCGAAAGGAGAACGGGAGAAGCTCGACGAACCCACCCGGTGGAAAGGAGCAGACCCTCGCCGGCGCGGCAATGGGAGGAGCCGCGCCGGCTCAGGTTTTCTTGGTCCCCTAATTCCTCTTGCCCCTCTTGTTCACAACGAGGGCGACGGCGAGGATGGCGACGCTAAGAACCGCGCTAACCACGATGGGTGCGGACTCGATGGGGTCACCCGTCTGGGGGATGAACTTCGTGGGCGGCGTCGGGGTCGAGGGCTTCGCGGGCTCCTCGGGCTTGGTGTACGTGTTGCGGAACACGCAAGCCGCGAGCCCCTCCTGGTTCACGCTCGCGATGAGGTTGCCCTGACGATCGTCTTCGACCGTGACAGTGAGTAGCCAAGCCCCGTAAAGACGAGCAGGATCGCGTATACGTTCCCTATGACGCCAGGCTCCGCGAGGCGAGGAGTACGCCCAAGCGTTACGGACATGCAGAGCTTCCAGGTGAAGAAGTAAAGGGAGAAAGAGGCGACCTCGATGAATAGCGAACGCGAGAAATAGCGGGAGGAAACAATATGCCGAAACTGCCTAGTTACGCGCATGAGCTGCCCCCATCTCTCCGCTTATCTTCGCATGATATTTGAGAGAGGGGGGGGCAATAAAAACAGCGACAAAAGTCCCAAATTATCATCGCTTTTGAAGTCGGCGACAGAGTCCGGAAAAACGATAACGATTACGCCTTTTCACGCTTCGCGAGCATTCAGAGATGCCTTGAGAATGCGGGCGCCGGGCAGGGGATGTCGGCATAAAAAACGCCGGAGAAGCACTCCGGCGGAGCAGACTGGTGGAGACGATGGGGATCGAACCCACGACCTCAGGCTTGCAAAGCCCGCGCTCTCCCAACTGAGCTACGTCCCCTTTTAGTAATAAACGCCCCAGCGGCGACTCGGCTCACGCTGGGGCGTTTATTGGCAAAAAGGTGGTGGGCCCGACAAGGTTCGAACTTGTGACCTCCCGGTTATCAGCCGGACGCTCTGACCAACTGAGCTACGGGCCCACATGCGGTGTGTCTTTCACATCGCGCTTGGCTATAATAAGCCAACCCAATGCCGTAGGTCAACAGAAATTTAAAAATCTTTGAGAGTTATTTCTGTCCACCCTATTGGGTAGGATTAATTACTACTTCAGGCGGGATTCCCCATTCACTCGGAGGGAATGGAACATATGGTTCGCATGGTTATAACGAACGTCATCGTGGGCAATCCGCCCCTCCCCTCCGCAATCGTACTTTCTCCTGCTGTGGATACAGGGGCAGACCCAAAGGTGGCCATCGACCACAACCTCAACGCAGAGGACATCATCGGATCGGCGTCAATGGATGTTCTCCCCCTCAGCGTTGGCATGGTTGATGCCGCGCAGATCGCTCGCGCAGCAGACAGCGAGACCCATCGCCGCCCGGATACGCACGACCTCCTCTCGAGCGTTATCACCGTCTTGGGCGGTGAGGTTTCCTCCGCGAGCATCACTCGCGTTGAGGACACGACCTTCTTCGCCACGGTTGACGTAATCGCAGGCGACGGCACCACCCACCACGTTGACGCTCGCCCCTCGGACGCCATTGCCTTGGCACTACGTTGTGACAAGCCCATCCTAGCGAGCGAGGACGTCCTCTCTCGCGCTGGCCTCCCAAACTTCGAGGCTATAGCAAGTGACGAGAAGCGTCGCGAGGCCGAGGAGTTCCATACCTTCGTCGAGTCCCTCTCCCCCTCTGACTTCGAATCTCCCCGCGAGCCCTAGCCAACGTCCAGGCCACAACAGCAGCCAGGGCGCCCCAGTCCCGCGCGGCGGCACATCGCCGCGACGTCAACAACAGGGTTCCGGCCCGTGGGCAGAAAGCAGCCAGGACGCCCCAGTCCTGGGCGGCGTGCACATCTCGACAACGTAAACAACAGGGCGGGGCTCATCGCTGTTAAGCAAACATTTTCGAAACGCGCAAAGCGCGTTGAGATGTTTGCGTATAGCGATGGGCCCCGCCCGTCAGGTTAATTACGGCGATGTGCCTACTCGTCGATCAGGCTCTCGTCCATCTCCTCGTCGCCGATATCGACCTTGTCGTCCTCGCTAGAGGCGGAGGATTCTGCGGTCGCCGCGTTCTGGTCGGGCTCGTCCTTGGCGGCCCTCATGCGAGCGAGCGCGCAGACGGAGTCGCTATCGCCCACACTCATAACCTTCACGCCCTGCGTCGAGCGGCCGAGCTTCGAGATGTCCTTCACCTTCACGCGGATGACGACACCATCCGTGGAGACGATCATGAGCTCGTGCTGCGGACCAACGACGCGGCACGCCGCAAGGTTGCCCTTCTTGCCGGTCATAGTGATCGTGTAGACGCCCTGGCCGCCACGCTTGTGCTCGGGGTACTCAGCAACGGGCGTGCGCTTGCCATAGCCCTTCTCAGTGATGACGAAGAGGTCGCCATTGCCGTTGGTGATCTCCATGCCAAGCATCTTCGCGTCACCCTTGAGGGTGATGCCGCGGACGCCGGAGGTATCGCGGCCCATCGGACGGACATCGCTCTCCGGGAACATGATGGCCTTGCCGTCAGTCGAGACGAGGATGACCTTGTCGCCCTCACGCACGCGACGAACGTTCACGAGCTCGTCACCGTCACGCAGGTTGATGGCGATGATGCCGTCGTGGCGCGTGCGGTCATACGCGCTCATGGCGGTCTTCTTCACCGTGCCGTTCGCCGTTGCGAACATCAGGTATTCGTCCTCGGGGAAGGTGCGGCAGGTAATGACGGCCGTGGCGTGCTCGCCCTCGCTGAACGGCACGAGGTTGACGATCGCGGTGCCGCGGGCCGTGCGCTGGCCAATCGGCAGCTCGTGGACCTTGAGACGATAGACCTTACCCTTGTTCGAGAAGAACAGCACATAGTCATGCGTGCTCGCGACGAAGAGGTCCTCGACGAAGTCCTCGTCCTTGAGGCTCACTCCCTGGACGCCCTTGCCACCGCGCTTCTGAGCACGGTAGGTGGCAACCGGGGTGCGCTTCACGTAGCCGGCGTGCGTCACGGTGATGACCATGTCCTCGTCGGCGATGAGGTCCTCGACGTTGAGCTCCTTGGTGCCCTGGACGGAAATCTCGGTACGGCGCTTGTCGGCGAACTTGCGCTCGATTTCGCGCATCTCGTCCTTGATGACGGCGAGGATCTTCTCCGGATTGGCAAGCAGGTCCTCGTAGTAGGCAATCGCCTTGCGAAGGCCATCGAGCTCCTCCTGGATCTGATCGCGAGAGAGACCCGTGAGGCGACGGAGGCGCATCTCGAGAATGGCCTGGGTCTGCTCCGGAGAGAAGCCGAAACGCTCGATAAGGCGCTGGGAAGCCTCGGTGTCGGTCTGAGACGAGCGGATGATGTGAATGACTTCGTCGATGTGGTCGAGAGCCATGAGATAGCCCTCGAGGATGTGGGCACGAGCCTTCGCCTTCTTGAGATCGAAGCGGGTGCGACGGGTCACCACGTCAACCTGGTGGTCGATATAGTGCTGCAGCATCTGGCGAAGCGTCAGGAGCTTGGGCGCGCCATTCACGAGCGCCAGGTTGATCACGCCGAAGGTGGTCTGGAGCTGGGTGAACTTATACAGGTTGTTGAGGACGACCTGCGGGATGACATCCTTCTTGAGCTCGATGACGAGACGAATGCCCTTCTGGTTCGACTCGTCGCGGAGGTCAGAGATGCCCTCGAGTCGCTTCTCGTTGACGAGCTGGGCGATCTTCTCCTGGAGCGCGCCCTTGTTGACTTGGTAGGGCATCTCGGTAAAGACGAGGCGGGCGCGGCCGGTCTTCGTCGTCTCGACGTGGGCCTTGGCGCGAACGGTCAGCGAGCCGCGACCGGTCTCATAGGCGTCGCGGATACCACTGGTACCCATGATTTTGGCGCCCGTCGGGAAGTCCGGGCCGGGCATGACCGACATGAGCTCGTCGGTCGTCGCATCCGGGTTATCGATGAGCATGCACGTGGCCTCGATGGCCTCACCGAGGTTGTGCGGCGGAATGTTGGTCGCCATGCCAACCGCGATGCCGTTGCAGCCATTGACCAGGAGGTTCGGGAAACGGGCAGGCAGGACGGAGGGCTCGGAGAGCGACTCGTCATAGTTGGGCTGCCAATCGACCGTGTCCTTTTGGAGATCGCGGAGGAGCTCCATAGCGGGCTTGGCGAGACGGCTTTCCGTGTAACGCATAGCGGCAGCGGAGTCACCGTCGATGTTGCCGAAGTTACCATGGCCGTCAACGAGCGGGGTGCGCATGCTGAACCACTGGGCAAGGCGGACCATCGTGTCATAGACGGCGGAGTCGCCATGCGGGTGGTACTTGCCGATAACTTCGCCGACCGTCCACGCACTCTTCTTGTGCGGGCGGTTGGGGAAGATGCCACTCTCGTTCATCGCATAGAGGATGCGGCGGTGGACCGGCTTCAGACCATCGCGAACGTCCGGCAGGGCACGAGCGGTAATGACCGACATCGAGTATTCGATGAAGGACTGGCGCATCTCATGGCCAAACTCGCTGATCTGGAGAGCTCCGCCGTGCTCGTCCACCTCGCCAGAGTCGGTTCCGCGGTCAGCGGCGCCAAACTCCTCCTCGAGCTCGCCGTCGTCCTCCTCTTCGGCCTCGCCGTCATCCTCAACGTAGACGTCAGTTCCGTCATCCTCGGCAGAGGCGCGATCAAGCAGGCGCTTGAGGTCGTCAGGCAGGTCTGCCCCGGCCTCGTTGTTGGTGTTGTTATCGTCTGCCACTTCTGGCCTTTCTCTTAGGCGTCCAGGTAACGGGCGTCATGGGCGTGGCGCTCGATGTAGTCACGGCGGTACTCGACCTCGGTACCCATGAGCTCGCGGACCGCGCGATCAGCCGCGGCGGCGTCCTCGATGGTCACGCGCTGGAGGATACGGGTCTTGGGATCCATAGTCGTGGAGGCGAGTTGCTTCGGGTCCATCTCGCCTAGGCCCTTGTAGCGCTGGACGTCATAGCCCTTCTTCTTTTTCTTAAGCTTGCCGGAATCGTCCTTGGTGTCCTCGTCCTCATCCGGGCTGAAGCCCAGGGAGCGGATGGTGTCGCGGAGAATCTCTTCCTCCGGCTGACGGCCGTTGGGATAGACGTAGTGGATCTTCTTACGCACCTTGACGCCGAAGATCGGCGGGCAGGCGACATAGATGTAGCCAGCGTCAATGAGCGGGCGCATGTACTTGTAGAAGAAGGTCATCAGCAGGATGCGGATGTGGGCGCCATCGACGTCTGCATCGGTCATGATGATGATCTTGTGGTAGCGAGCCTTGGTGATGTCGAAATCGCCGCCCTCACCATTGCCCGTGGTCACACCGGTACCAATGGCCGTGATGAGCGACTGGATGGTTTCACTCGAGAAGGCGCGGTGATCACCGACGCGCTCGACGTTCAGGATCTTGCCGCGCAGGGGGAGAATCGCCTGGATGTCTCGGCGACGGCCGTCCTTGGCCGAACCGCCTGCCGAGTCGCCCTCGACGATGAAGAGCTCGGTGAGCTCGGCATCGCGAACGGAGCAGTCCGCAAGCTTACCGGGAAGGGCTGCGCTCTCGAGAAGGCTCTTGCGGCGCGTGGCCTCGCGGGCCTTGCGGGCGGCCGTGCGGGCCTTGCACGCCTGCTGGGCCTTGTTCACGATCGTACGGGCCTGCTTGGGGTGCTCTTCGAGATACTCGGCCAGGCCGTCGGAGACGACCTTGTTGGTGAGCGAGCGCATGTAGGAGCTGCCGAGCTTGGCCTTGGTCTGGCCCTCGAACTGCGGGTCCGGAAGCTTGACGGAGATGACGGCGGAGAGGCCCTCGCGAACGTCGTCGCCCGTGAGGTTGGGTTCCTTCTCCTTGAGAAGGCCCTGCTTGCGCGCATAGTCATTGATGACGCGAGTAAGCGCGGTGCGGAAGCCCTCGAGGTGCATGCCGCCCTCGGGCGTATAGATGTCGTTGGCGAACGACATCACATTCTCGCCGTAGCCGGTATTCCACTGGAGGGAGACCTCGACCTCTCCCATCTTCTCGACGGGCGTCCCCTCTTCGGTCTTGCCGGCAAGGTAGATGGGATCCTTGAGGCCCTCGGGAACGTCCTTGCCCTCGTTCAGGAACTTAACGAAGTCAATGATGCCGCCGGCGTAGCAGAACTCGACGACACGCGGCGTCACCTCACGCTCATCCGTCAGGACGATCTTGAGGTTCTTGTTGAGGAAGGCCGTCTCCTGAAGGCGGTTGTGGAGGGTGTCGAAATCATAGACGCACGTCTCGAAGATCTCGTCATCCGGCCAGAAGGTGACCGTGGTGCCCGTGGTGGTGGACTCTCCGACGACCTTCATCTTCTCGACGGTCTTGCCGCGCGAGAACTCCATCTCATAGATGTGGCCGTCTCGCTTAACCTGAACGACGACCCTCTTGGAGAGTGCGTTCACGACGGAGATGCCCACGCCGTGGAGGCCGCCCGAGACCTTGTACGCGCTGTTATCGAACTTGCCGCCGGCATGGAGGATCGTCATGACGACCTCGAGGGTCGGGATCTTCTTCACGGGGTGCAGGTCAACGGGGATGCCACGGCCGTTGTCGACGACGGTGATGGAGTTGTCGGCGTGCACCGTGACGCGAATCTCGTTGCAGAATCCGGCCATGGCCTCGTCGACAGAGTTGTCGACGATCTCCCACACGAGATGGTGGAGACCGCTCGAGCTGGTCGAGCCGATATACATGCCAGGACGCTTGCGGACGGCCTCAAGGCCCTCGAGAATCTTGATCTCGCCGCCGTCGTAGCCATGTTCATTGGGAGACTCTGACACCCGACAGTCCTTTCCCTAGGGTTTCTAGTCAATCCTTACTAGTTTAGTACAGGCGTCCTATTTGGCACAGCCTAAACCTAAATCGACGAAAACCCTTACGCACAATATGGCTCTGGCGGATTGTCAGGGATTCTGCGGGTCTCTTTTGATTTCTCGCGTACTTTCCAACTTCGCGCGACGAATTGAGTATTCCATCGCTTTAGACGCGGTGTCGCGCAGACGAGGGTCAAGCCCCGAAACCTTATCGGCAATGCGCGCTGCCTCGATAGTGGAAAGGGGCGGGAGTTCCTCCTCGGCACGAGAGGGCTCCTCTTGCGCTACGGCGCGCTCGCCCGCCTTTCTACTCAGTTTGAACCTCACGCGGGCGACCTCGAGCCCCTCGTACGAGAGACGGTCAACGAATAGCTCCGCGTTAGTGGTGAGGTCAACCATGAGCGCGTTGCCATCGAGGTAGACGACGAGCTCCGGCAGGCCCACGCCGCTTTTGGGCTTATTGAGCCAGACGGCAACCGTGTGCTTGGCGGCGCGCTTGCCGCAAACCTTCCTCCATGCGTGCAGGGCCTTGTTCACGTCCGATGCGCCGCGAGCGACTCTCTTATCGACATAGGCGGCGACAACGTCTGCCGCGGTGGCGGCGGCGTGTTGCTTGGCAGGATCGAGCGGGTCATAGACGCTCCTCGCCGCGGCGCGAGCACGGCCGCCCTCGTGTCCGTAGTACCTAGCCGCCATAACGGACCACCTTCATCCCCTCGAGAAGGCTGTCGTCGAAGTAGCCGAGGTTGGTCGTCGTGATGACCGTTTGAATCCCGCCCTCGACGAACTTCGTCACGCAGGCTCGACGGTTCTCGTCAAGCTCGCTCATGACGTCATCGAGCAAAAGCAGCGGCCTTTCACCGAGAAGGTCTTCGCAGAGCCTCACTTCCGCCATCTTCCAAGCGAGGGCGACGGTACGCTGCTGCCCCTGGCTGCCGAACGCCCGAGCGTCGCGCCCCTCGATCTCGAAGGAGATGTCATCACGATGAGGGCCGACAAGAGTCTGTCCTCGGCGGAGGTCGTCATCGCGGCTCTCCTCCATGCGCCGGAGCATGAGATCGCGAAGCTGGTCGCGTCCCATGCCCGCCTCGGCGCCGGCAACGCTCGGCACATAGCGACAAGCGAGCGCCTCTCCGGAGGCAACGTCCGCGTACACCTCACCCACGAGTGAGGAAAGGCGCGTGAAGAGGTTGAGGCGATGGTGAAGGAGCGTCGCGCCGCCCAGGGCCACCGACTCGTCCCACGCGTCGAGGAGGACGGGGTCGCAGCCATCCTTCAGAAGGCGGTTTCGTTGTTCGACGGAACGTGTGTATGCCGAGAGGACCTTGCGATACCCGACGTTCGCCTGGGCTCCAAACGAATCGAGCTCTCCCCTGCGCATCGAGGCCGAACCCTTTACGAGCGACAGGTCATCGGGGCAGAAAAGAATCGAGAGAAGGGTTCCCGGCAGGTCCTGGCTACGACAGGGCTTGCCATTTCTCAGGAACTTGCGCGAGCCCTCAGCAGCGACGAGCTCGACATCCACCACTCGCCCATCGCCCTCGAGACGTGCGGACACACGTGCCTCCCAAGCTCCGGGAGCGACGAGCTCTGCCGGAGACGGGCGGCGGAACGATTGCCCCGCGGTGAGATATTGGAGCGCCTCGACGGTGTTCGTCTTTCCAACGGCATTGGGTCCCACGAGGACCGTCACGCCGGGCGATGGCTCGAGGACGACCCCATCGAGATTCCTATATCCGCTGAACGAGATTCGAGTGACGACGAGAGACACGAGCTACATCCGCACGGGCATGAGCAGGTACAGGTAGTTGATCTTCGAGTAGCTCTTGAAGACGCCGGGACGCATCTTCTCCTGAAGTTCGAGCGTGACCTCGCTCTCCTGGTTAAGGGCGCTCACGCAATCGCCGACATAGCGGTAGTTCATGCCGATGGAATTCGACTGACCCTCGACGTCGACGGAAAGCTGCTCGCGAGCGTCTCCTTGATCCGGCGAGGTCGACGAGAGGAGCATCTGTCCGGAATCGGCGTCGACGTCGAGCCTCACGGAGGAGTTCGACGTGGCGATGGAGCTGACGCGGCGCAGGGCGCCGGCAAGATCCGCGACCTTCACCTTGACGGAGGTCAGGCAAGTCGAGGGGATCAGCTTCTTGTAGTCGGGGAAGGTGCCTTCGATGCGCCTGGAAACGTAGGTGGTGTTACCGAACACGAAGATGACCTGGTTCGCAGTGCTGCCGATGATGATCGTCGGGGACTCACTGGGAAGCGACAGGACGTCGTGGAACACGGTGCCGGGGATGATCATCTCGAAGGTCCCGTCGAGAGAGGAGGTCTCGACGTTGGTGTCGCACACGACGAGACGATAGGAATCCGTGGCAACGAGACGCACGAGGTTCTCCTCGACGTTGAGCAGGACGCCCGCAAGGATCGGGCGGCTCGTGTCGCGGGAGGTTACCTTATAGACCTTGTCGACCATCTCCGAGAGGATGTTGCAGGGCAGCTCGACCGAACGCTCCATCGCGATCTCCGGGAAGCTCGGGAAGTCGGCGGCGTTCAGGCAATTGAGGTGGAAGGAGCTCTTGTCACACGTAAGGTGGATGGTGCCCTCGCCACCATCAAAGGTTACGGCCGAGTCAGACAGGTTCTTCACGACGCTCGTGAGCATGCGCCCGGAGATGACGGTTTCGCCCTCCTCCTCGACGTTGGCTGCGATCTTGTGTCGAATCGAGGTGTCGAGATCGGAAGCCTGCATTTCTAGAGTGCCGCCGGAGGCCTTCATGAGGATGCCCCCAAGGACGGGAATGGTCGAGTGAGTGGCGATTCCCTTCGAGACGATGGAGAGCGCCTTGGCAAGGGATGACTGGCTGACGGTGAAACGCATGTGTCTCTCCTATCTATATCTATTTATATATAGATATACATGTTAGTAATGGTAGTAAGGCGTGTAGAAACGTAGAAAACTTCTTAACGGTGCTGGTAGATGGCTTATTTCGCTGGCGCATTCACAGATGATAGAGAGCCTGAGTTATCTACAGAGAATAGCGGCTGGAATTCTTTCAACATTTTGACCCTGGTTTTCCACCATCCTCTACCACCTTTCGACATTTCGTTGTCGAATGCTAAGAGCTCGCCATCAGGTCCTCCTTGAGGCGCATGATCTTGTCGTAGACGATGCGGTCCTCCGTGCGGCGCTCCTCGACCCACTTGAGGCTGTGCTTTACCGTCGCGTGGGTGCGGCCACCAAAGCGCTCGCCGATGTCTGCGAGGGTCGAGTCCGTGAGCTCTCGCGCAAGCCACACGGCGACGTGGCGTGGTTCCATGAGTGTCTTGTTGCGCTTGTCTCCCACGAGGTCCGCGTGGGAGACGTTGTACCTAGTCTCGACGAACTTCTGAATCTGCTCAATCGTGAAGGTGCGCGTGTTGGCACCCCATTTTGCCTCGGCGATCTTCGTGATGTCCTCGCGCGTGAGGGGTAATCCTCCGCGTTGCCTGTTGGCGGCCTCGAGGATGCAGACCTGGCAGAAGCTCTTGATGGTGCGGATTGACGCGCCAGAGCGCTCCGCCATGAACTCGAGGTCCTCTTCGGTGAGCTCGCCGTCGTAGGCGGCGTCACCCGTCTCTCGCGCGAAGTCCTTCATCCTCTTGTAAAAGGTCCTGAGGAGGCCGAGCTTGAGCTCGTAGTTCGGGACCTGGATGGAAATGGTCACGCCTGAGTCGAGGCGGGTGGACACGCGTTCCTCGAGACCGAGCTCGATGGGGCTCTTGTCTGCGGCGAGCACGATCTGTTTGCCGTGGCTCGTGAGGAAATTGAAGGTGTCAAAGAAGAACTGGACGGATCCCGCCTTCGAGCGGAAACCCTGAATGTCGTCGATGATGAGGACGTCGACGCCGTGGTAGTTGTCCGTGAGCGCCTGCTTGACGTCCTTCGTGGTGTCCACCATCGCAGTGCTGTAGTCGTTCACGAATTCTGTCGCGGTTCGATAGACGCAGACGCGCTCTGGGTCGTTGACGGCGAGGTAGTTCTGGATGGCCTTGAGTAGGTGGGTCTTGCCCATCCCCGGGCCGCCGTAGATAAAGAGCGGGTTGTAAGCGTGGCTGCCGTTGGCGACAGCCTTTGCCGCTTGGAGAGCCATGCGGTTCTCCTCGCCCTCGATAAACGTTTCGAAGGTGAGTTCTGAATCCTCGGGTGCGATGTCTCCCACGAGGGGGTTCTTCCGAGGAGCCGCCGACGAGGGCGCCGCCTGCGTCGCGGCGGGTTCTGCGGAGGGGTTCATCAGGCGCTCGAGCTCCTCACGCGAGATGGTCGTCTGGGTTTGGTGGATGTGGGGCATGGACGCTGGCATGACTTGGGGCGCAGGCGCTTGAGGAGTCGGTGCCTGTTGCTGCGCGGCGCTGGGACGCGCAGCGGACGGGTTGCCGGAAGGCGCCCCTCCCGCCAGCGTCACGCAAACGTTGAAGTGCTGGAAGGCCGCTCTTTCGAGAGCGTCTTCAATGATTGGTGCGTTTCTCTCGACGTTGCGCTTCACGAACGCGCCCTTGACCGAGATGGTCAGGGTATCCTCCGTGAGGTCCTCCGCCGTGCAGCTGCGAAGCATGGCGAGGGTGGCGGGCGCCATCCCCTCTTCTTCGAGCATGTTCGTCACGTCGTCCCAGAGGATCTGGGCGTCTGACTCTTGGGTTGAGAGATCACTCATTGTGCGTGGATCCAAACTGTCTGGACGGCGCGTCGCCGTCCTTCTCCCAAAATGTTGAAAACTCATTATATGTGAGCTTTGAGCTGAGGTGGAGCAAGTGTTGAAAACCGATTCGGGCGGCGGTGAAACTCTGATGTCACCGCCGTCCGAAGCGATTCGAAGCTGTTTGGGGAGACGACCGGATATCCTCACTGGCTCACCGGTTTTCTACTGCTGGATGAGTGTCATGCCCATGTCCGTGAGGAATCGCTTCTGCCCCCTCTTGGCGACTATGCCCTGGTTCTCCATCTCCTGAAGCTGGCGGCTCCAAGTTGCGTTTGATCCGCCATATGCCGCCACGAGGTCGACCACACCCACACTCTCGTGCTGGGCGAGATAGGCGATGACTTGCTGTGCCCTCTCGCTGAGAGGAGCCGGGTGCATTTGCTGCTGCCATGGCATTTGCTGCTGGTAGGGAGCCTGCGGCATTCCCTGGGCGTAGGGGTAGTAACCCTGTGGCGCGCCTTGTGGCGCCGGCCGGGCCCCGGCACCCCATGGCTGGGGCATCTGCTGCGGATAGCCCTGCTGGTATTGGGGCATCCCCTGCTGCTGTGCTTGCGGCTGGAGCTGCCCCATGCCCTGCTGCGGATAGCCCATCATCTGCTGGGGATACTGTGCCCCTGCCTGCGGAGGATATTGCTGCGCGCCCTGCTGCCATCCTTGCTGATAAGGATTCTGCCCGGGTGCTGCCGCCATACCCTGGGGCTGTTGCCAAGCCTCGTTCGCCGGCTGCATCGCAGGTGCGGGCTCATTCGCGCTCTCATTGGGCATTGAGATCGTCACGATGGTGCCGCAGTTGATGTTGTCTTCGATGGTGAGCGTGCCGCCGTGGTCTTCCATGTACTGCTGGGCGTAAGGAAGGCCCGACCCCACACCTCGAATGTATTTCTTCATCTCCTCCGTTGCGGAGCTGGTTCCGTATTCGAGTGCGCGGTCCTTCTCGCGGATGCCGGGTCCCTGGTCTGAGAAGCGGATGGTGTTTCCGCCATCGAGGATGGAGACGGTCGGCTCCTTGAAATATGCGTGGACGAGGTTCTCAACAACTTCGCGGATGACCGTGAACGAAATCTTGCCGCCCTGTTCCTTGGCGAGGCGCGTGACGTTCGCGGTGATCTCCTCCAGATATGAGCGCACGTCCGACGGTTGAATGACGACCACCCTTGGCGCTGCCGCGGGGTCATCGAAGATGGCGATTCGTGTGGGATTGGTGACGACCTCGCCAAGTTCAGGCGAGGTGGAGTTTTCCACCTTGTCTGCTCCCGTGCCTATTTCCGTTGGCCCTTCTCCTACGAAGGGATAGAAGGCATCTGCCATCTTTCATCCATTTCTTTCACGGCCCTAGCGGGGCTTTTCATGCTCTTTCAACAAGATTCCAACAGATGATGAAAACTTGCACAAGCATTTTTTCACCAACCGGAAGTTATCAACACCTGACGAAAGATTGTTGATAACCTGCGATGACAAACCTCAAGCTACTCGTGAAATACCTTGTCTACAGGCAAAATGTTACACGTTGCACTGTTGATTATTTCATCCTTTGCGGATGATTTCCGCCTATTTCTGAAATGTTTGGCAACAGATTTTCTCCTCATGAAAGACCGATCGAAAGCGAACACAAGGTCTTGTTGTTGCGTCCCTGGTGGACCTCACCCGTTGTGGTTTCGTGGCCAAGGCGTGCAAATGAGGTGCTTTTCTGTGGGATAACCTCGCAATTTCCCAATATTCAAATTGACATCACGTAACCCACACCCCTACAATCGGAGAGCTTGACTGCTAATGCAGTGATGAGATTTGTCACTCAGGAGGAACCACTATGAAGCGTACGTACCAGCCCAATAAGCGCAAGCGCGCCAAGTGCCACGGCTTCCGTGCTCGCATGGCCACCAAGGGCGGCCGCGCCGTTCTCGCCCGTCGCCGTGCCAAGGGTCGCAAGAAGCTCACTGTCTAGGACATTCATGGAGACCATCAAGTCCAAAAGGGATTTTGAGAAGGTCTTCCGTGGTGGTAAGCGGCTCAGCCATCCTCTCGTCAGGCTTACTGTGAGTCCTGTCGAGGGAGATGGTGTGGGCCGCGTTGCCTATGTCGCTGCAAAGAAGCTCGGATGTGCGCCACATCGCAATAGGTGCAAGCGTGTACTTCGAGCTGCGGCGGCGGAGGCGGATTTTCCGCCAGAGGGCTTCGATGTGATTCTTTTCTCGACGCCAGCGACGTACGAGGCTACCTCTCACGAGGTTGCCGCGGCACTTGCAAAGCTGAGGAAGAGAATCAACGCATGATTACTACGGAGAAGGATGGGCAGGGCTTTATCGCTCGTTGCCTCATCCGTTTCGTGAAGGCATACAAAAGATATGTCTCGCCCATCCTTCCTCCGTCATGCATCTATGAACCAACCTGTTCTGAGTACGCCATAGAGGCACTTCGTCGGTATGGCGCACTCAGAGGTGGTTGGCTTACCCTGTCGCGTCTTGTCAGGTGTAATCCTTTCCACAAAGGCGGCTATGACCCCGTCCCGTAAGGACGGAACAACTGGAGGTACTTCCCATGTGGGATGGAATCATCTACGTCATTGCCCAGATCCTGACGTTCATTGCGAACCTCGTCGGTGACTGGGGCCTGGCAATCATCATTCTTACGGCCATCATCCGTATTCTGCTCACCCCTCTTACCGTGAGCTCGACGCGCTCGATGGCCAAGATGCAGGTCCTGCAGCCGAAGATGCTGGAGATTCAGGAGCGCTATGCGGATGATCCCCAGCGCATGAACCTCGAGATGCAGAAGTTCTACAGTGAGAACAAGTTCAACCCGCTGGGTGGCTGCCTGCCTACGCTCATTCAGATGCCCGTGTTCTTCGCGCTCTTCTCCGTCCTTCGTTATCAGATTCCCGAGAGCGCGTGTTTCTATGGCATCTTTGAGTCCCTCGCCCTCTCACCGAACGGCGCCGTTCTTGAGCTCGGCTGGGCTGGCGCTTGGATCTACATCGTGTTTGACCTTGCCTTTGGTGTCCTGACGCTCGTTCCGATGCTGCTTAACCAGCAGGCTACCGAGTCTATGCAGGGTCAGCAGACCAAGATCATGGGTATCGTTATGGCGCTTATGATGATGTGGTTCGGCTGGTCTGCGCCCATCGGCGTTGTTCTTTACTACGTCACCTCTTCTGCCTGGGGCGTAGTCCAGCAGATCTTCATCACTCGTAAGGTGACCGAGAAGGCTAAGGCTGAGCAGGCCGAGCGTCTGGCTAATCAGCCGGTGAACATCAACGTCGTTCGTCGTGAGCGCAAGCAGCGCCCGCACAAGAAGTCCTAGGTCTAACGACATATATCCGTGCAGGTCGCGCATCCTCGTTAGAAGATGCGCGACATGTCTTATCTGGAGGTAAACATGAGCGAGGAGATTGTGGATACCGTCGAGGAGTTCGACGCCATCCGCTCCGCCTACGAAGAGACAGGCGATCTCACTGATGACCAGGTAGATAAGGTCGCAGACGCTGCGATTGAGATTCTTAGGTCTATCCTGGGCTGCTTTGGAGAGAACAATAGTTCGATTGATGAGTATGACGGCGACGAGGGCGAGCTGATCCTTGACGTCAATGGTGGTAACCTCGCCATTCTTATTGGTCGTCATGGTGTGACTCTCGATGCCCTTCAGGTTGTCTTCTCTTCCATGCTTTCCAAGAAGATTGGTTTCCACTATCCGATCGTTGTCGATATTGAAGGCTACAAGAGCCGTCGTCGCGATAAGGTTCAGTCTGTTGCCCGCAACGCCGCCTCCAAGGCTTGTAAGAACGGTCGCGCCGTGAAGCTTGCTCCGATGAATGCCTATGAGCGCAGGCTTGTTCACCTTGCGCTCCGTGGTGATGACTCTATTACCACGCATTCTGAGGGTGTCGATCCTGAGAGGTGCGTTGTTATTACTCCGGTCAAACAGCAGTAATTTGTTTTTACATAGGGTTTCATTCAGGGAGGCTTAGGCCTCCCTTTTCTTTCAAGGCTTTAGTCTGCTGGGCGCGCAGCGGCCAGCTCTAAACCACCCGCTATG
>OBVA01000432.1_pt1 | contig 18359 bp, 24 predicted proteins | sample 1495021 | NCBI WGS metagenome assembly OBVA01 (sample SAMEA2579965, study PRJEB22360) | human gut metagenome | biome: human gut; feature: human-associated habitat; material: faeces | place: Denmark | collected 2008/2010
GGTAGAACGGCGGTTTTGTAGTCCGTCTATATGGGTTCGATTCCTATCGGTGGCTGTTTGGGTGGTTTTGGTATTCCTTGGGAGGGTTTGACCCCTGGGGGTATGTATGTTATGATATGAGTAAGAGATTTATGCCGCCGTCCGCGCATCGTCTCGTGCGTTAAAAAGAGTTGCTTGTGCAACAAAAAAGACAGGTGTGCCAACACCTGTCTTTTATTATTCCTTTCCTATCGGTGGCTTGCAGTAAGGTTTGTTTGAACCACTTGAGGGAGTGGTTTTTTGATGCTTAATGATAATCTGGCATGGGATGTAGATGAGGTGTGTAGTTGATGGCGAAAGTGTTTTGTGGTAGTATGTGGATAAGACAAAGGACGCCCATCACCGCGCTCCACCTTGTCGAAAAGTTGGAAAATCCATGTTTACGCGACCCCCTTTCTGGCTTGCCAGTATAGGGTAGCAACCAAGTTTTATTATACGGATAAAGTTCTGGTTGCGCAATATGAGCCACCTGAGAGGGTGGTTTTTGTTTTGACCTAGATATGTCGTTAAACTGTCTATTTTTTGTGCTGTTTTTTGTTGGGAGGGTTTGAGATGAAGGGTATTAGAGCACCGAATGTGATGTAGGAGGGGAGAAGGTGGCTAAGTTAGGGCGACAGTCTCCCACTCAATCTGTGGTTTTGCCGTATACAAGGACGAAGGGTGCGCAGGCTGTGAAGCTTTACGAGCTGACGGGGCGCAAGATTCAGGCGTGGCAACAGCTTTTGCTGTATGACATCATGAGTTACAACGACGATGGGCTTTGGGTTCATGTGAAGTTTGGGTATTCCTTACCACGTAGAAACGGGAAAAGTGAGATTTTGGCGATACGAGAGCTTTGGGGGCTGGTGATGGGTGAGCATATCATGCACACGGCCCACCGAACGACGACGACCCATGCGGCATGGGAGAAGCTGTGCGGTTGGTTGGACACGATGGGGCTTCCATATTCATCCATTCGTGCTGCCGGTCGTGAGCGGATTTATTTGCCGGATACGGGTGGGCGTATTGATTATCGCACGCGTACCTCGAAGGGCGGTCTCGGTGAAGGCGTGGATCTGTTGGTGATTGACGAGGCACAGGAGTACCAAGACGACCAAGAGAGTGCCTTGAAGTACATTGTGACGGACTCGAAGAATCCGCAGACGCTTTTTTGCGGGACACCACCGACGCCGGTGAGTTCCGGGACGGTGTTTACGAAGCTTCGAAGCGAAACTTTTGCTGGCAATACGGTGGATACCGGTTGGGCGGAGTGGAGCGTGGAGAAGATGACGGACAGCCGAGACAAGGATGCGTGGTATGAGACCAATCCTTCTTTGGGCACGGTCTTTTCAGAACGTGACATTACGGCGGAGCTAGGGACGGATGATGTGGACTTCAATATTCAACGTCTGGGGCTGTGGATCCGTTACAATCTCAAGAGTGCCATCGGTGCGGTGGAATGGGGCAACTTGCAGGTGGGTGCATTGCCTGCATTAAAAGGTCCTTTGTTTGCCGGTGTTAAGTATGGCAAGGATGGCGAACATGTTGCACTTTCCATTGCGGTACGCACCCAAGATGGGCGTATCTTTGTGGAGGCGATTGATTGCAGGCCTGTGAGGGACGGCAATGGATGGATTGTCGATTTCTTGAGCAAGGCGAATGTCAGGGCGGTGGTCGTTGACGGTGCCAATGGGCAGGATTTGTTGGTGCGAGAGATGAAGGGTGCCCATCTAAAGAAGCCGATATTGCCAACGGTGAAGGAAATCGTGGCAGCGAATGCGGACTTCGAGCGTGGGTTATACGAAACCACGCTGTGCCACATGGGGCAACCTTCGTTGGTGCAGGCCGTGACGAATTGCGAGAAGCGTGCCATTGGCTCAAATGGCGGTTTTGGTTATAAGGCACTGAAGGAGGGCATAGAGATTGCCCTGTTGGATAGTGTGATTTTGGCCCATTGGGCTTGTGATACGGCAAAGGAACCGAAAACACAGAAAATCAGTGTTTAAGCACTCAGAGAGGGGTGTTTTTTTAGTTTACGGATACCATCCGGTGAAATGGGAGGAAAAAGCAATGGAATTTGTAGCGATTACGACACAGGAAGAGTTTGACGCACGCATCGGCGAGCGTTTGAAGCGAGAGAGGGATACAGTGGCGAAAAAATACGAGGGCTACGTGTCACCGGAGGCGTATAAGAATGCGGTGGGCGAGCTTCAAAAGAAGCTGGAGGCGGCGTCTAAGGCGTCTGAGGAGAGCGGCGAGACCATCAAGGCACTACAGGAAAAGGTGAAGGGCTACGAGACCGACTCGGTAAAAACGCGCATTGCCCTTGAGGAAGGCTTGCCGTTTGATATGGCAAGTCGTTTGAGTGGTGCGGATGAGGAGGCCATTCGCAAGGATGCCCAATTCTTTGCAGGGTTTATGAAAGGTGGTCAAGGTGGTGCACCGGCTGCATCCACAGAGCCTCTCGAGCCCGCAGACAGCAAAACAGCGGCCTATCAAACATTATTAAGTAACCTTAAACAGGAGGGATAGACAATGGCAGTATTACAAAAAGGGGATTTGTTCCCAGCTGAATTGGTCAATGGGATGATCAACCAAGTGAAGGGTGAGAGTGTGTTGGCTAAGCTTACCGGCGCGACTCCGATTCCTTTCAATGGACAAACTGAGTTTACGTTTAATTTTGACAATGAAGTGGCGATTGTGGCGGAAGGTGAAGCAAAACCGGCACAAGGGGCAAGCATTGGGTCTCGTACGATTACCCCACTTAAGGTGGTGTATACCATGCGTACCAGTGACGAGTTTATGATTGAAAACGATGAGTATCAGTTGGGGGTATTGCAGGCTTTTGGTGAGGGGTTTGCACGCAAGCTTGCAAGGGGCTTTGACTTGATGGCGATTCATGGGATTAACCCATTTGCTGACAAGGCGGCGACCTCCATCGGGAATAACTGCTTTGACAAAATCGGTGTGCAGGCGGTGGAAAAGACCGACGAAACGATGGATGCGCTGATTGAAAAGGCGATTGCCTTGGTACAGGATAAGGAGCACGATGTCACCGGTATGGCGATGGCGCCGGCGGTGCGTAGTGCGTTGGCGGCATTAACAGTGAACGGTGGTCAACGTTTGTATCCACAGTTGGCGTGGGGGTCTAATCCTGGTGTGATTAACGGTTTGCCGGTGCATGTGAGCACCAATGTGAGCCACAAGGCGAGCGACGCCACGACCACCGACCAGTTCTTGTTGGGGGATTTTACCAACAATTTCCGCTGGGGGTATGCACGTCAGATGCCGATTGAAATCATTGAATTCGGCGACCCAGACAATACCGGTAAGGACTTGAAGGGGTACAACCAAATCGCCATTCGTGGTGAAGCTTATCTTGGCTGGGCAATTTTTGATAAAAACGCTTTTGCGCTCTATTCTCCGGCTGAGGGATGATGGCGATGAGTGGCGCATTTGCGACTCTGGCGGATGTGCAGACGTTGTGGCGCATGCTGACGGCGGAGGAAGTGGCGCGTTGTGAGGCGCTTCTTCCGCTTGTGAGCGATTCACTCAGGCAAGAGGCACGGTTTGCGGGCAAGGATTTGGACCAGATGCTTGTAGAGGGCGAGGTGCTGGAGGCTGTGGTGAAGTCGGTGGTGGTGGATGTGGTGGCAAGAACGCTGATGACATCCACCGACCGCGAGCCGATGACGCAAACGTCTGAGAGTGCGCTGGGGTATAGCTTCAGTGGGACGTATTTGGTGCCGGGTGGTGGGCTTTTCATTAAAAAGAGTGAGCTTGCACGCTTGGGAATCCGACGTCAGCGCATGGGAGTGATTGACTTATGGCAAGGCTCAAAGGAATTTCAGTGACGCTTGTCACACGCAGGGCGGTGCTTGATGACTTTAACCACCCTTCATGGGAGGAACATCGAGAGGCCGTTGAGAATGTGCTGGTCGGCGAACCGGTACAGGCCGAGCAGGTAAGCGGTGCAGACGTGAAAAAGGCGCGTGCCGCCTATACGCTTGCGATTCCGAAGGGGGATACCCATGATTGGGAGGATGCCGAGGTGGAATTTTGGGGCAAGCGGTGGCGTCAATACGGGCGAGTGATTCAAGGGATTGAGTCGATGATTCCACTGGATTGGAACAAGAAAATCACGGTGGAAGAGGTGATTTGATGGATGATATGAAGATGACTATGGAAAATGAAGACGGCTTTTTGAGCATGGCAGATAAGCTTGCGGCGATTATCGCCGATGAGGCGGAGGCGCTGGGGGATAAGGTGGAAAAAGACTGGCTGAATCTCGTGAAAGCCAATACTCCTGTGGATGCCGATGGCGACGAACCGGGTAAGCTTCGAGCCGGATGGTCATCTTCCCATCGAAAGTTTGGCAGAGAAGGTCGCCTCATAGAGTTGGAAAACCCCGTAGAATACACAAGGCCTGTGGAATATGGGCATCGTGTGGTCAGAAACGGTGAGGTGGTCGGCTATGCCAAGGGGCGTTTCTTTATTAAGAAGAGCACCAGAAGGATTTTGAAGCAGTTACCAAAGGAGTATAAGGCGATGGGTGCACGGATTCAGAGGAGGCTGGGCAATGATTAGTTACCAAACCATCAGAGAAGGGATTGCCTCCACCATTTTGAAGGAATTTAAGAGTTGGCCGATTGACGATGAGCAGGCGTTTCATCTGGAAGGGCCGGCTATCTTGGTGCGCTTGGTAGACAGCAGCCATTTGTTGGAGGATGCACGTACGGTGCGCCGACAGATGGATTTTAATGTGGTCTACTTGGCCCCACACCGGACGCCAACGGCGCAGATTTATGACACAGGACTGCGTCTAGCGTCACTTTTGCAACCCCATGTGGCCTTTGGCGACCGTGTGATTACGGTCGAGGATGTGTCAACTCGATTGGTGGGCGAGGATTTTCAGATTGATTTTAGCCTTGATTTTTACGATGCGCTGAGAGAAGAAGAGGCGTGTGAGCTCATGGGTGAGCTTGAATTTACGTTGAAGTTGGAGGGGTGATTTGATGGGACTTCCAGAGATTCATATTGAATTTGAAGAGAAAAAGACGAATTTTATCCATCGCTTGGGGCGTGGGATGGTGGCGATTGCTTTTGTGGATGCCGCGTATACCACACCCAAGACGGTGGTATGTGATGATGCGGCAGAGGTGGCAACCGCCGTGAATGATTTGCCAAGTGAGAAAAAGACGGTGGTGGAAGCGGAGATGGTGCGTGCCCTGAACAATGGGGCGGCGAAGGTGATTGCCGTATGCGCCAAGGATGTGGCCACGGTCGAGAGTGCGTTGAGTGCACAGAAGTTCAATTATTTGGCGATTGGCAACTTGCAGCCAACCGACCAGACCACGGTGGTGACTTGGGCGAAGGCACGCGGATTTATGTGTGGCCGTCACTTTATTGTGATTGGCAACCATGGCCTTGCGAATACAGCGGATGAGCACGTGGTGGCGTTGGATGCGGTGAATTTGAAGGATAGTGAGTGCACCACGGCGGCGATTGCCGGGGTGTTTGCAGGATTAAGCCAACAAAGTGGCACTTATTATGTGATGAATCCAAACTGTGACGGCACGGGTTTTGCCACGAGAGAGCAGGCAGACAGTGATGTGGATAAGGGCATTGTGACGGTGTTCTTTGACGGGGAAAAGGCGAAGATTTCCCGCGCGGTGACCACTTATTATGCGACCAATCCGAAGAGCCCACTGGCGAAGGTGCGCAATGTGGACACGATGAACATGATTAAGGATGATATTAAAGAGTCCTTTGAAAGTGATTATGTGGGCAAGGTGCCGAACTCTTACGCCAACAAGATGACGTTGATTGGGATGATCAATCAGGTGTATCTGGACGGCCTCAAGGGCGATGTGCTGAACCCTGATTATGACAATGCGGTGGACATCGATGTGGAAGCTCATAAGCGCCTTGCGAAGAGCGAGGGGGCTACGGTGAGCGAGATGAGTGAGATGGACTTACGTCGTTATGATACGGGCTCTGTGGTGTATTTGGCAGGGACGATTTGCTTCCTTGATACCATGGAAGATTTGACTATTTCCTTTGTGATTGAGTAGGGGGTGAAATAAGTGGCAAGAGGTTTTGTAAAGCATGTGTTGAGCGGTGCGATGGGCACTATCAAGGTGAACGGTGTGGAGTGGTTTGAAGCAACGGGTATCAATGCCAGTGTGACGGCGAACCGTTCCGAGATTCAGGATGGGATGGACATCGACACCAAGGTGGTGAGTCAAACCGGCGAAGGGACGCTTACCCAGAGCCATGTGTATAGCCGTGGGCGTGCGGAGTTTTTGCGTGCTTGGAATCGTGGCGAGGATTTGCGTGTGACCTTGGAGATTCGTATTGACGACCCAGATGCGTACGGCAAGCAGGCAGAGTGTACTACCATCGGGAATGTGTGGTTTAACACGGTGCAGTTGACGAGTTGGGCACGTGGCGAAGCGGGGAGTCAGGAAGTGCCATTTGGCTTTACGCCATCCAGTGTGCGTATGAGCGAAACGATTGAAGTGGTGTAAGGTGTGTTGTTGATATTGTGAATATTTTGTGGTAGTATGTGGGTAAGACAAGTAAGCCTTTGCTCGCTCCACTTTGTCGAAGATAAGATTTCTATGGTGTGCACAGTAGATTTTATGTCTAAGGTGCCAAAGCAACAGTTTGCTTAAAATCGTGCGTATTTTTAAGCAATAAAAAAGGATAGGTAGTGCGACCTATCCTTTTTCTTTACCCTTTTTACAGCTAAGGGTTGGCTGAGGTGGAGTTACCGCTGTTTGCCATCCCACCATTTGCAGATGATGTGTGCGATTACATCTGCCGCGATGTCAAGTAAGTACGATAAGATTTCCATGGATATTGCACCCCCTTTCCGGGGTTACCGGTATGGTGCAGCAACCAAAATCTATTATACACAGTTTGATATACTTGTACCACCTGAGAGGGTGGTTTTTTGATGCTCAAATATAATAAAAAATCCCACAACCAACGATGGTGTTGATTGCGGGATGAAGATTAACTGTTATAGATGTCTCTTCTATGGCCAACTGTGAGAGCGAGGATGACGAGTTTATCGTCTTGGATGTCGCAGATAAGGCGATAGTCGCCGATGCGATAACGCCACTGGCCTTTTCTATTGGCGGTGAGCGCTTTGCCATGCTGACGCGGGTCTTCACAGTCTGAAAGATTTTTATCAATCCAAGAGTAAATCATTTGGCGTGTAAATCTGTCGAGTTTTTTTAGTTCTTTAATGGCTTGTTTGGAATATTGAACACTGTAACTCATAGGCCTAATAGTTCCTTTACTTCTTCATGGGAATGGGTTACAGGATCTGCAAGATATTCTTTGTAGGCTTGTTCACCGACTGCGATGTCGTATTCGTCTTCAATTTTTTCAAAAAGCGCGCGTTTGAAGGCTTCACCTAGGGACACGGCGTGTAATTTGGCGTAGCTTTCAGCAAGGGCGCGTTCTTCGGGGTTCATTCTGATGGAAAAGCTCATGACACTCTCTCCTTTCTGTAATATATTGTACTACAGAAACAAAGAAAAGTAAATAGGGGGTTGACTTATCGGCTGCTCTAATATATTATGACATTACAGCAGCCGATAAGTGAGGTGATTAGGATGACTGCTAAAAAAATGGGCAGACCGCCAAGTGAAGCTCCGAGAACGAACAGAGTGATGGTGCGCTTTAATAATCAAGAATTTGAGAAATTAGATGCTTATTGCGCTTATCATGATATAAGTAGAGCCGAGGCAATCAGAAAGGGTGTTCTGCTATTATTAGAACAAAAATAAGGTATCTGCCCACCGTAGGAAAGTTCGCAGATACCTTGTACACGAAAGGAAACCCTTTCATGAAATATTGTATCATATAGGGTTCCTTTCCTTCAAGAAAGGAAGATAACATGAACACAGTATGTATTTTAGAACAGCCACTCGAGTTGAAAGAATGGCAAGGGCAGAGAGTTATCACGTTCAAAGACGTTGATAGAGTTCATCAACGCCCTAGTGGAACGGCAAGCAGAAATTTCAAATCAAATCGAAAACACTTTATTGCCAACGTTGATTACTTTCTTGTAAAAAGAGAAGATGTTGATGGAAATAGCTCAACCAAGGCTTTTTCTTCAATAGACGAATTTCGTCCATTGGAAATTCCGCCAAAGGGGCTCACGCTTCTCACCGAATCAGGCTATCTGATGCTAGCCAAATCCCTAACCGATGACCTTGCGTGGGATGTGCAGCGTGCTTTGGTGAATAACTATTTCCGTGGACGCCAACCAGTGCAACAGCAGTTGCCGATGGAGACATCAATGCCGGCGCGTAAGACGTGGAATGGGGTGCCGGTGATGACGACGAGGGATGTGGCACAGGTGATGCAATGTTCTCGTGATGATGTGCAATATTGGGCATCACAGTGTGGTGTCTGTGGCATGATTTTGAGCGGGGAGTATTTACGTGCTTTCAAGCGTGAAAATAACAGTCATAGTTCGGCTTGGAAGGTGCGCATCCTGAGTTATTACGATGTAGAAGTAATTTTACGTAAGGCAGGGCGTGATGATTGTCGGTCGTTGTTGGATGAGTATTTTATGCCTGACCATGCGTTGGATCATGAGGATATGCGGTTTGCGGTGCGTCAGGCAGATTTGCTTTTTAGTATTGCAAGGGAAATTAAGGACCCTGTTGTAAAAGAGATGAATCTTAAGGCGGTAACGGCGTTGTTGATTGACATTGGTCTTTGGAATGAGAAGCACGCAGGATTTAATGGGGTGACGTCCAACTTGGACATCAATTCACTGGAGGGGTGGAATAAGGACCGTGCCTTGAATGAGGCGAAGCGTTATTGGAAGATGTAATAAGTGAATAATAGCGGTAAAACGCTCGACCCGGATATGTCGTTAAACTGTCTTTTTTGTATGCATTTTTTTATTTTGATAGGAGGAAATAGAGATGTTTACCAGTGCAAAGGATTTGATTGCCAAGAAGACTGTGATTGGTGAGCGCAAGGATGCACGTTTGGATGTGACCATTGAGGGGCTCGGGGCGTGGCGTTTCCGTGTGCCGAATGTGGAGGAAGTGATGGATGCGCAGGAGTATGGGCGTGCGTTTTTTACGGCGACCGAGAGTGGGGATGCCTATTTGGTGTACAACCAATGCGAGTTCCCTGATTTGCGTGACCAAGAGTTGCAGGAGGCGTATGGGGCACGTGGGTGCGATGTGGTGCATAAACTATTGAAGCCCGGCGAGGTGGAGGAGCTTGCGCAGATGCTCATGATGAAGGCTGGTTATCGTGGGAACACGGTGGATGTCATTCTTGAAGGGGCTGTTGATGTAAAAAACGACTAAAGGGCGGAGACCCCGAGCTTAGTATGGTGAAAATGATGCTGAATAAGGGGTATACGCTCGATTATGTGATGGGGTTGGATGTGTACGAGTGGATGATTCACTTGGGCTGCATCTTATTTGATAACGATCAAGACGGAGAGGAGGAAGACCATGGCTGAGAATTTTGTGAGTCGGATTATCTTGCAGGATGGCTTTTCGCAGACGAAAGAGAAGTATAAGCAAGCGGCCACGCAGGTGGTGAGTGCCACCCAAAAGATGAAGGGTGCGGTGTCGCAGGCATCCGGTGTGGTGGGAAAGTTTCGCGGTGCCCTCTCGAGCATTAAAGGCACCCACAAGACCGAGGTTAAGGCGGTGGGGCTTGGTGCTGTAGAGAAGAATGTGGCGTCGATTCAGAGCCAGATTGAGCGGTTGACGAATAAGCCTGCGGTGATTACGGCAAAGACGCAGTTGACGCGGAGTGATATTCGCCAAGCCAAGAGCGAGGTGAAGGAGCTTGAACGTCAGTTGAAGGATTTGACGGGGCAGAAGTACAAGGTTGACCTCGAGCTGGACGGTCAGCAAATCCAGACCTTGGGCAGTAAGCTCAAGGGTGGTATGGGTACGGCGCTGTCGGTGGCAGGTGGGAGCTTGCTTGCCGGTGGCGTGGGTGCAGTGGCTGCCGGTGTGGGTGGCGGTATTGCGTCGGGTGTCAAAACGATGTGGCAGGGTGGCAATGAGCGCCAGCAATATCTGAGCTCAATGACGCATTTCACGGGCAGTGAGAAAGAAGCCAAGAAGATGATGAAGTGGGCCAACCAAAATGCGGCAAAGACGCAGTTTTCTAGTAGTGAAATTTTGGGAGCGGCAAGCCGTGCGGTGCAGGTAGCCGATGGCAGTGTGGTGGATGCGAAGAAGCTTACGGCACTGGCGGAGGATATGGCATCGCTGACACCGGGCAAGAGTGTGATGGATGCGATGGAAGCATTGGCGGACGCTCAAATGGGCGAATTTGAAAGAATGAAGGAGTTCGGTTTCAAGGGGTCTGCGGAGGCTTTGAGTGCTGCCGGTGGCGATTTCTGGAAGATGAAGGGCGCCAACGGTAAGACGGTGACGGAGATGTTTGCAGGCGGCCCGGCTGCCGGTGCGGAGAACACGAGTGCCAAGATTGGCACGATTGCAGGGAACTTTGAAGATGCGCTGGCGAGTGCCGGTGAAAAGATGCTTAATGGGCTGAATCCTGCGTTGGATTGGCTGATTGAAAAGAGCGATGGTGCGGCGGATGCCTTGGGCGGTGCGCTGGAATGGGCCGGTGAGGCTTTGGGCACGACGTTTACCAATGTGAAAAATGCGCTTTCACCCTATATGCCGATTTTGACCACGTTAGGGAACTTGGTGGGTACAACGGTGTCCACGGCCTTCTCGGTGGTGGGCAGTGTGATTAACAACTTGGTGCTTCCTGCTTTTCAGTGGGTCGGTGAGAATGTGGTGCCGAAGTTCCAACCGCTTTTTAATGCGGTCGGAAAGGCAGCGGGCTTTATTAGGAAGCTCGGGGATGCCATCAAGGGGGCTATTGATAAAATCGGTGATGTGGTTGGTAGTGCGTGGGATAAAATTTCGGGGCTTGGCAGCAGCATCATGGACCGCATTCGTGGGGCTGACAAGCACGCCACGGGGGCAATGGCCTATGGTGGGCTCACTCAGATTAACGAGAACATGAAGGGTGAGCTGATTCGTTTGCCGAATGGCTCTCGTATTTACCCGTATGAGACCACGAGAAGGCTCTTGAAGAATGAATATAAGGCCGCAAACAAAGGCGGCGGTATGCGCAATGTGTTTAATATCCATGTGGATGCGAGGGGGTCGAATATGACCAACGAACAGATTTACCGCTTGAAACGTGGGATTGTGCAGGATATTATCGACGCTTTTGATAATGTGGCACCTGCCTAGGGGGTGAGTAAATGAACGAGGTATACAGAGGGGAGTTTGAGCTAAGCTGGAATAATCGCCAAGAGGTGCTGAAGCTGCCTGTCAATCCTGAGCCTCCTGAGATTGAGAACCCCGGGGGCAATGTGAACTATGTGACGACTGAGGTGGGGACGTTTAAGGCAATAGGGGAGCTGGGGCTTGAACGGCTCTCGTTGCAAAGTTTTTTCCCGAATCGCTGTTATACGTTTTGCACGTATCGGGATTTCCCGTCTCCTGAGGAGTGTGTGGCGACGATCAAGCGGTGGCAAGCCAGTCGCAGGCCGATCAGGCTGATTATTACAGGGGTGCTGAACGATGCCTATGCCATTGAAAACTTTACGTATTCGAAGGAGAAGGGCACAGGGGATATCAACTATACCCTTGAATTGGAGCAATATCGTTTTGCCAAGGCCGGGCAAGGGGTGAATCATAGCTATGCAGATAAGATGATTACCATTGTGACCTTGAAATATGGTCAAACGTTATGCGAGCTTGCGGAGGAGTGGCTTGGCGATAGTGACCGCTATAAGGAGATTGCGGAGTTGAACGGTATTAAGGATGTGGGGCATCCTTGGGCGGAAACGGAGAAGAACCACCATCAATTGCAAATTGTGTGCGAGGAAGGCACGCCTGGGTATGACCGTTTGACGCGTCCGGATGAAGAGGGAAAGGGGTTTGGTTGATGCCTTTACAAATTTATCTGCGTGGTAGAAATGCAGATGGCACGCGTTCCCCACTCTATAAGGACATTACGTCGGTGTGCGGTGCGATTACCCTGGAAGGGGAAGTGAAGGGCGCCAGTCGTAAGCTGTCTTTTGAGGTGGTGCGCAAGAAGATGGATTATTTCCTCGATATGGTGGGCACGCTGGAACGCGGGGATGCGGTGCTTGTGAGTGACACGGGCTCGCCTGATATTGACAAGGCTGTCTTTTACGGCTTGGTGTGGCGGGTGTCTGAAAGTGATGCGAATGTGTTGAAAAATGTGGTGTGCTATGACAATATGCGCTTTTTGATGACGTCGGATTGTATCACAAATGTGTGGACAGATGTGACCGCCAAGGAAGTGACCGAGACGGTTTGCAAGGAATTGGGCGTGACGATGGGCAAGGTGCCTGATACGGATGTGAAGGTGAATGTCAATGCCAGAGAGCGTAATGGGTACGAGGCGATTATGATTGCTTGGACGGAAACGCGCAAAGTGACGGAGAAGTTTTACTACCCGAGAATGGTGGGGTATAAGCTTCATGTGATTGAAAAGGGGGAAATGCTCGAGGGGCATGACCTGAAGTATCAAAGCGAGGCGTTGCCGGGAAATCTGATCAGTGTGACAAAGGGAGAAGACAGTGCCGGCGCGGTGAGTTGCATCTTTGAGCGTGACGAAGCCGGTAAGGCAACGTTTAAGGAGAGTGACAAGGCGCTGGCGCATCGCTATGGCTATATTGTTGGTGTGAACGATATGGGGCAAAGCACGAAGCAATCGGCGGTAAAAGCGATTAACGAGGGCGAAAAAACCGTCGAGGTGAGCGCTGTCGGTGATTGGGCGGTGCAAACGGGCTGGAGTGTGCGCTTGATTTCGAATGTGCTGACGGCTGACCAACTCTATATTGAGCATGATGCGCATTTTTACGAAAATGGCCTGCATACGATGAACCTAACGTTGTCGTATGAAAATAGTATGGATGAAATTGAGAACAAGGAAGACGAGACGGCCTCTGAAGGCGCTGGAGGCGACTTGTTTACCAGCGGCGCAAGCAATGAGGTGATTATTTGGAACTTCTGTCGTGCGCAAGGCTTTAGCGCGGCGGCGACGGCGGGCATTATGGGCAACATGGAAGCGGAGAGCGGCTTGAAGCCTGATATCACAGAGGTAGGTGGCTATGGTGGTTATGGGCTGTGTCAGTGGACTAATACGGGGGCCGGTGATGCAGCACGTAAGACGAACCTTATCAATTGGTGCAAGTCGAAGGGGTATGATTATCGAACCCTTGAAGGTCAGCTCAATTTCATGATGTATGAGTTTAAGAATAAGCCGTACTATTGGAACAATCTGGGCAATGCGTTTATGCAGTTGACGGATGTATGGCAGGCAACGGACCGTTGGCTCACTTATTTTGAAGGGTGTACGGTGCGCACGCCTATTGTACAGTGGCCTCGACGCATTAAGTCGGCGAATTTGTATTACAGCAAATATAGTAAGTACAATCAGATTCCGCTGCCAAATCAAGGTGGTGCTGGTCAGGGAGATGGTGATGGTGTTGCCACAGGTCGAATGGGATGGCCATTTGCAAATGGTGGCGGTACTTTTATCCGCGGATTTGCAGGCAATGCGCATTTGGGGGTAGATATATCTACACGCGGAGGAACTGGTCCGGGGGCTCCAGTACTTGCCGTGGATGGTGGCGTTGTTGTTAGCGCTGGGGATAGTGTTTCTCACTGGACTTATGGCAACGAAATTAACATAAATCATGGCAATGGTTTGTACACTAGATATGCCCATTTAAGCAAAATCAGTGTAAGGGTCGGACAAAAGGTTAGTAAGGGACAAATTATTGGTACGGAAGGAAATACGGGAAATAGCAAAGGCACTCATCTACATATTGAGGTGCATAAAGGGATACCGAACGGACAGCGTGTTGATCCAATGGGGTACTTGCATCGAGGAGGTTAAACGATGAGCATGTATGAATTGACGGAGCGTGTGCGTGGCAAGCCTGCATGTCGAGCGGTGGAGCTTGGCGAAGTGGTCGGTGTGAACCCGCTTGTGGTACGCATTGGCAATGGGGAGTATAAAGCAGGCCCGAAGGGGTGGCGATTTTACGAGCCTGTCTTTGCGTATAAGGATGTGGAAAATAAGGAAGTGGCTTTTGCCGGTGCAGGTGTGAATTGCGGTCAGGGCGGCATTTCTGCGATGACTGCAACCACAGGCACAATCAAGGAAGGCAAGGCGAAGATGCACTATAAGGTCGGCGACTTGCTGGCGGTGCAACAGATGGCTGGAGATGCGTCGTTTATGATTTTGGCGAAGGTACAGGAGGTGGTGTAGATGCCACAATTACCGGATGCGTTGATTGTAGAAACGTTGGAAACGGTCGAGTATAAGCGAGAGGCACCGCCACTCTTGGAGGAATGGGCCTTTGACTTTGATGCGATGCAATTCAAGGTTGATGAAAACGGGATGCCGTATTTGGTGCAGCGAAACGAGGCGTTGAAGATTTGGCTGTATTGGGCGGTGACGACGGAAAAAGCCCGTTGGCGTGCCAACAGTAGGCCGTATGGTGCAGAGATTGAGCGTATGATTGGGATGCCGGTGACGACTGCTATTAAGAGCTCGGAGCTGAAGCGTACCATCCGTGAAGCGGTGGAACAATGCGAGTATGTGGAAAGCGTGATGCGCATTGATGTGGCGTTGGTGGATGGTGTGGTAACGGCAACGGTGGAAGTGCGTAGCATCTATGACAATGAGGTGGTGAGTGTGAATGTCGAAGTTTGACGAATCGTTGGCAAGAATGAAGGGTTGGTTGGCGTCTCCTTTGTCGAAGATTGAGGGGACGTTTAGTATGTTTAATTTGCGCAGTGTGGCGCAGGAGAGCGCATTTTTGCAAAATGAGATGGAGATTGTGCGCGATAACTACTCGCTGGATAGTGCCAGTGGGGAATATCTGGATAAAAAGGCGTCTGACGAAGGGATGACGCGCAAGTATGCCCAACCTGCTCATGGTACGGTGACGTTTACGGGTGTGAAGGACACTATTATTCCGTTGGGGACGGTGGTATTGGCACCTGATTATGGGGTGCGCTTTGTGACGATTGAAGTGGGTACGATTGGCGAAGGCGGTACGGTGTCGGTGGATGTGCAATGTGAATCTACGGGCGCAAGTGGCAATGTGCCGATTGGTGCAGTGAACAAATTGGCGCAACCTGTGGCAGGTGTCAGTGCGGTGACGAATGAGGCCGAGATGATTGACGGTGTTGACCGAGAAAGTGATGAGGCGTTTCGTAGTCGCATTTATATTAAGTGTCGTTATCCGGCAACGTCGGGCAATAAGCAATGCTATGTGAATTGGGCCAGTGAAGTGAGTGGCGTTGGCGCGGTGAAGGTTTTTAGTAAGAAGGACATGATGGACCTTGGCATGGATGTGAGCAAGTATAATGTGCGGGTGAGTATCTTGGGCGGAGAAAAGGCGCCTGCCAGTCCGGAATTGGTGCAACAGGTGAAGGATTACCTAGACCCAAGCGGAGGCGGCGGTGATGGTGTGGCGCCTGTGGGTGCTGTGGTTGAGGTGACGACAGCCAAGGAAAAGGTGGTCAATGTGTCGGCGAAGGTGTCTCTCGGGACGCTTGCAGGCAATGTGGAAGCGGTGAAGGCGGCTTTTACGGAGGTGTTAGCGGCGTATTTTGCGGAGATTGCTTATGATGGCAAGACCGAGGGTGTGAGTCCTGCGCAGATTGGCTATCGTTTACTGGATGTTGCCGGCGTGGTGGACTATGCAGAGATGACCTTGAATGGTGGCACGGCGGCGGTGACGATTGGCGCTGAAGAGGTGCTCAAGGTGGGTACGGTAACGCTGACGACAGCCGGAGGTGGTGCATGATGAATCGCTTGGCGAAACGATTGGACCCACGACTGGATAAGGTGGATGTGTTCCACGAGCTGACCGAGGCGGAGGCGTTGGAGTTTGGCTTTTTGGATGGGAAACTTACCGATCTAGAGGATGATATGGCACTAACCACGACCCCTGCGCGTTCGATTGCACGCAAGGAGGGGTGGTATGGGGTGCTGCCCGATGAGAGTAAGCCACTCAGCGATAGAATCGCGGTGATTGTCGCGAAGCATAGAGGGCAGGGGACGACAACCCCTGCTTTTTTGCGCAATGTGGCAAGGTCTTTCCAGTATGGCGATATCAACGTGGATGATGAGAGCGTGCCGGATACGGTGGTGATTACTTTCAACGATGTGATGGGGATTCCGCCGAATCTCAGAGATTTTGAGGGGGCCATCATGGAGGTAATGCCGGCGCATTTGCTGGTGAATTTCACTTATCGCTATCTGACGTGGGACATGTACGAGGCGTACAACAAGGCGTGGGACGAGTGGGAAGCGCTTGGGCTTACGTGGGATGAGATGGAAGTGTACGACGGCAAATAGGGAGGAGTGAGCGAATGGGGACACCAACGAAGAATTACGGACTGCCTCAATGGGACGGCAACGAATATTTCAAGCGTACGGCGATGAACGAAGGTTTTACGAAGGTTGATGAGGCGCTGAAGAAGGTGGAAGACGGTGCCGGTGCGGTGGTGGAAGAAGCGTTGAAGTCGTTTGACCGCTTGAGCATGCAGACCGGTAACAAGACTACAGACACCCTCAGCACTGCCGACAACCTCGACACATGGACGTCCGTCATCTCCGACGCAGGCGGTCACGAGGTCGCACGCAAGGTTGACAAAGAAGGCAAGCAGCCTGACGGCAAGGCGATGTGGACAACCACAATCACCATCGGCGACAAGACCGTCACGGTGACAGACAAGGAAACAGACAACGGATGGACAAGGGAGGTTAAATAATGGACTATACAAAAGTACTGAGCGCATTAAGTCGCGTTAAAGCCGCTCTTGAAAAGAAAATCGACGCAGTAAACACAAGCGTGTCGGGCTTGCCTGATACGCTCGACACGCAATTTACTGCCGTTAAAAACGACATTGCTACGGTCAAGACGGATGTTGCAAGTGTCAAGCAAGCCATCACTAGCGCAAATGCGCTTGCAGACTCCATCAATGGGGAGGTGGTGTGAGCATGGGAACATTGATGGACAAGCTCAACGCCACCAATGCCACGAAGGAGCAAATCCGACAGGCAATTGAGCGAAAAAAGGTGAGCGTGCCAACGAATACGCCGCTTAAGGATTATCCTGCCAAGATTGACGGGATTTATCCTGATGCGTTGTTTTTTGCAGATGCAATATATCCAAAAACTCTTATGCAAAACTTGGGCGGTTTTGCGCAATCCGCACATGGTAATCAACTTGACATGATTGTTATTGGTAATGGCGTTTTTTTTGCAAAAAAAGCAGATGATAGCACGTGGCGCAGGTGTGCAAATGCTGGCGGTAAAGGAGTAATTGCGTTTGGAAATGGGTGGTTTTTAACACTAGGCGCGAGCGGGTTGCATCAACAGCAACGAGTTTATCGTTCAATAGATGGAAAAAGTTGGGAACAGACAATTATAGCCGATGCTAACGAAACGAATCAAAGTTCAATAGTGTTTGATGGTCTAAAATTTGTTTTTTTTACAGAAGGCGGTGCTAAAGTTTGCTCAAGTGGCGATGGGAAAACTTGGAGTGTAAGAAAAACAACAGGACTAACAACTAGGGCTAGTTCTGACCTTTTTTATGACGAAAAGACAAAAAAATATTATGCTTATAACTCTGTAGATGGTGTTAAGGTTTCCGCAGATGGAGTAACGTGGGTAGACCCAACTGCTAATTTTCCGCACAAAACATATTCCAAAATCATGTGCGTGGCTAATGGTCGTATGATTTATAAAATAACGGATTACACAGACAGCTCGGATTATAACCTTTACGACCTTGAGAATCAAACAAGGTTGCTAATTTTTAGTGTAGATAGAAAAGATAGCGATAGACAGGTTGTTTATAAAAACGGTGTTTTTGCCGCATTAAATTTTGTTGTAAATGAAGAAAGGGTATTAGTTCTGCCTAACAACAACTTTACTGGAATTTTTACAACAGAAAATACTTTTGCGCGTTATGACGAATCAACGGGCAAAGTTGAGTATTCGTACGATGGAATAAATTATTTTGACAATTTAGATTTAAAAGTAATAAACACAAAGGACGAAGATGTAACTATTGAGGTAGTAAGAAAACTTGCGGACATTCAGACGTCTGCCCTACAAGCCGCCTACGAAGCAGGCGTTAACAGTATTTAATAAAGGAGCGTGATAATCATGCAAATCATCAAAACAGAGGAAATCATCGAGGATGGCAACACCTACGACAATGGGACGATTGAAAAGTACATCAAGCC